>Ga0209373_10001901_pt1 | contig 22738 bp, 20 predicted proteins | sample Higcelweek5metaG_FD_187173 | JGI IMG/M metagenome (GOLD analysis project Ga0209373, IMG submission 187173) | Freshwater pond sediment microbial communities from the University of Edinburgh, under environmental carbon perturbations - High... | ecosystem: Environmental > Aquatic > Freshwater >... | reverse complement strand
TAACGCTGCGTGCGCTGGCACTGTTGCGCGGCGTTGATGCCATCGCCTGCGAAGATACCCGCGTCACCGGAAACCTGATGCGCCGATATGGCATTGCCACCCGGCTTGTCCCTTATCACGACCATAATGCGGCAAAGATGCGGCCACAGCTGCTGGGCCGCGTGGCCGAGGGGCAGGCCATCGCCCTGGTGTCGGATGCCGGCACGCCCCTGGTCAGTGATCCGGGCTTCAAGCTGGTGCGCGATGCCCGTGACCAGGGCCTGCCCGTCACCCATCTGCCGGGTGCCAATGCGGCACTGACCGCCCTGGTTCTGTCCGGTCTGCCCAGCGACCGCTTCCTGTTCGCCGGTTTCCCCCCGCCCAAGTCCGCCGCCCGGCGGACCATGCTGGAGGAGTTTCGCACCCTGCAAGCGACCTTGATCTTCTACGAATCGGCGCAGCGCCTGGCAGATATGCTGGCAGACATCGCCGCTACGCTGGGGAAGCGTGAAGTGGCGGTGGCGCGGGAGCTGACGAAAATGTTCGAGGAGGTGCGGCGCGGCCCGGTGGCCGAACTGGCCGCCCATTACACCGAAAATGGCCCCCCCAGGGGGGAGGTTGTCGTGGTTGTCGGCCCGCCCGCCGCCGATGCTGCCGCCACCGACGCTGCCGATCTGGACAGCCTGTTGACCCAGGCCCTGGCCGGCGGGATGAGCGTACGGGACGCCGCCGCCCATGTCGCCACCATCACCGGCCAGCCGAAAAAATCCGTCTATGCGCGGGCGCTCGAACTGGGGACGGGGAGCCGTGGCAAAGGGCCGTAACCGCGTCGACCGCCGCCGGGCGGAACGGCTGGGCCGGCTGGCCGAACTGGCTTGCCGGCTGGTGCTGTGGCTGAAAGGATATCGCATCCTGGCGGCGCGTCTGCGCCTGCCGGCGGGTGAGATCGACATCATCGCCGCCAAGCAGGGTGTGCTGGCGGTGGTGGAGGTGAAGGCCAGGGCCAGCCTGCCCCAGGCGCTTGCGGCCCTGTCGCAGACCAGTTGGCGCCGCCGCCATGCCGCCATCAGCCATTTCGTGGCGCGGCGGTCGCATCTGGCCCACCATGCCATCCGTTTCGACCTGATGGTGGTGCTGCCCCGCCGCCTGCCCCGGCACATCAAGGATGTCTGGCGGCTGGAAAATTGAGCTTTACCCGGCTGCTGCACGCACCGGTGACGGTGTGCCCGCCACCTCCCCCGCACGGCGGGGCATGCTGAGGATGAAGCGTGTGCCCTGGCCCGGTTCGGACTGCACCCGGATGGCACCACGCAATGTCTGCGTCACCAGATTATAGACGATGTGCAGCCCCAGTCCGCTGCCGCCATGGGCACGGTTGGTGGTGAAAAACGGATCGAACAGCCGGTCCTGATGTTCCGGCGGCACACCCTTGCCATTATCGGCGAACACCAGTTCCAGCAGATCATCACCCAGATCGCGGGCCTGGATGGTGATCAGGCCGGGTTGGCGGTCGGGAAAGGCATGGACCAGCGCATTGATCAAGAGATTGGTCAATATCTGCGACAGGGCGCCCGGATAGCTGTCCATCATCAGGTGGGCCGGGCAATCCACCCGGATTTGATGCGGTTCCTGCCGTAAACGTGGCGCCAGACTCAGCAGCACCTCGTCGATATAGGCCTGGAGGTTGAAGGGGCGGCGTTCGGCACTGGCCTGATCCACCGCCACCTGCTTGAAACTCTGCACCAGTCCGGTCGCGCGGCTGACATTGGACAGGATAAGGCTGGCCGTATCGCGCAAGGTCTGCTGGTAATCAGCCAGCAGACTACGGGTCAGCCGATTACCGGCAACCGCCTGATCCAGCGCATCCACACAATCGCGCAGATGGGTGCCGGCGGTAACGGCGATTCCCATCGGCGTGTTCAGCTCATGGGCCACGCCAGCCACCAGCCCCCCCAGGCTGGCCATTTTTTCCGCCTGCACCAGACTGTCCTGGGTTTCGATCAGGCGGTGCTGCGCCTCCTCCAGCTTCACCACCTGGGCAGCCAGTTGGTCTCGCTGTATGGCGATGATGGCCTCGCGGTTCTTCAGCTCGATATTGGCTTCCTCCAGTCGCCGCTGCTCCTCCTCCAGTTGCCGCATGCGGCGGAATTCCGCGCGGCGCAGATAGGAGAGACGATAGGCGGTGAAGCCGCCAAAAATATTGGCCAGCGTCTGCATGACGGTGGCGGTTTCAATCTGCGATGTGGTGGCGCCGCTGTAAGGCATGACCAGCCAGAGATACAGGAAACTGGCCGCCGCCCCCCAAAGCACCATCCATATCCAGCGTGTGGGCAGGAACAGATAGTTCATCAGCACCACGATCATGATGAAGAAGCTGACCGTGAAGCCGACATCGTGCCGGTTCACCGTGAGCGCCACCAGGGAAGTCATCACCCAGATGTAGGACATCAAGAACAGGATGGCCCCGTGGCGCAGCCGGTAAGTGCCCTGCCGCACAGGGATCAGTATAACCCCGATGATGCTGGCATAGACGCCCAGGCGCAGCGGCAGGAACAGCTGAAAAATGATCTCGCGGGGGAGATAAACGAAATCCAGTGCCAGCGGCATCAGGTAGAAAACCATCAGGGCTGCCAGATTCATTCGCAGCGCGCGGACCTCCTGCGCCATCACCGACTGGCGGAAATCGCGCTCCATGGCACGATCTGCAAATTCACCCCATTTTTGCATCGCGCCCGGATACCTCTTTGAACGAGGACCGGGTTCTCCCGGCCGTCAGCCTGCCAAAAGGCCAAATGCATTTTAAGCTGATCGGATTAAAGGGAGCAATAGAAGCGCAACCAATACCAGCGTCGGCTGAATACCTATCAACCCTTTGTCTATTCGGTGAGCGGTTTATGTGCCGATATCGCAGCCGGACCACGTGGCAGCAGCAAGGTGAAACACGTCCCCTCACCCGGCGACGACCGTACCCGGACGGTGCCACCCAGCGTCTGCGTCACCAGATTATAGACGATATGCAGCCCCAGCCCGCTGCCGCCATGGGCCCGGTTGGTGGTGAAGAACGGATCAAACAGCCGATCGATATGGGCAGGCGGCACGCCCTGGCCATTATCGACAAAAACCAGTTCCAGCTGATCCTCCCCAAAGGGCCGCGCCTGGATACTGATCAGACCGGGCCGGCCAGAGGGGAAGGCATGGATCAGCGCATTCAGCAGCAGGTTGGTCAACACCTGTGAGAGGGCACCGGGATAGCTGTCCATCACCAGGGCGGGATCGCAATCCACCACCACCTCGTGCGGTTCGTTGCGCAGGCGCGGGGCCAGACTGTGCAACACCTCCTCGATATAGGGGCCCAGCGGGAACAGACGACGTTCCGCACTGGCCTGATCCACCGCCACCTGCTTGAAGCTCTGAACCAAGCCGGCCGCGCGGGTTATGTTGGATAGGATCAGCGCTGTGCTGTCGCGCAGGGTTTCCTGGAAATCCGCCAGCCGGCTGCGGGTCAGCCGACCTTCCGCCACCGCGCCATCCAGGGAGGCCACACTGTCGCGCAGATGGGTGCCGGCGGTCAGCGCGATGCCCATGGGGGTGTTCAACTCGTGCGCCACCCCGGCCACCAGCCCGCCCAGGCTGGCCATCTTCTCTGCCTGCACCAGGCTGTCCTGGGTTTCAATCAACTGGCGGTGCGCCTCCTCCAGTTCCTCCACCTTGGCCGCCAGCTGATCGCGCTGCTCGGCGATGATGGTCTCCCGCCGGCGCAATTCCTCGTTCGCCTCTTCAAGCTGGCGATGACGCAGGAATTCAGCCCGGCGGACGGTTGCCAACTGATAGGCGGTGAACGCACCGAAAATATTCGCCAGCACATGCATGACGATCGCCGTCTGGAGCTGGAACGGCGTCGCCCCGGACAGGGGCATGACCAAGCCAACATAGAGAATGCTGGCCATAACCCCCCAGGCCAGCATCCAGGTCCAGCGCGTGGGCAGGAACAGATAGTTCATCAAAACCACGACGGAGATGAAGAACCCGACCGTAACGCCGACCCCCATCACATCCACCCACAGGGGTGGGGTGGCCGTCAGCAGCCAGATGTAGGACAGGACCACCAGAATACAGACATGCCGAAAATTGTAGGTGGACGGTCGTACCGGCAGCAGCAGGATGAAGATGAGGAAGGGAAACAGCGCCAAGCGCAAGGGCAGATAGACGCCGATCACCATACCCTGCGGCATGTAATAGAAATCCAGCGCCATCGGCAGCAGGCGCAGCACCATCAGCGCGATCAGGTTGATGCGCAGCCCCCGCACCTCACGGGCCATGACAGAGAGACGGAAATCCTGCTCCATCGCAGGATCGACGAACCGACCCCATCTCTGCGTCGACACCGGAGGCCACCTCTGAGGATTTAGCTAAAATGCAGCCTATGCAAAAGCGGTGAGGCGGGCAATAGCGTTGCAACCATTGCCCGCGCCCGCCATCATCAACGCAACCTGGATCAATAGGCGTAGGCGTCGTAGAGCGGATCGACAGACCGCGCCCATTCCGTCTCGTACCGTTCCAGCAACTCCACCGCCAAGGTGCGACCGGTTTGCGCAATGGCCACCAGCGGTTCGATGAAATGGCTTTCATCATCACCCATGCCGGCGGTGCGGGCCCGGTTGTGCAAGCCTTCCCGCGCGATCTCCACCACCTGGCGGGCGACGTTCTGCACCGTACCGCCCTGGAAGGGGGTGGACAGGCCCATGCGCGGCACGTCACGCCGCAGGCCCGCGCGATCTTCGCTGCTCCACCCCTTCACCAGATCCCAGGCGGCATCCAGCGCGGTCGTGTCATACAGCAGCCCCACCCACAGGGCCGGCAGGGCGCAGAGCCGGCCCCAGGGGCCGGCATCGGCACCGCGCATTTCCAGATATTTCTTCAGCCGCACTTCCGGGAACATGGTCGTCATATGGTCCGACCAGTCCGTCATCAGCGGCAATTCGCCCGGCAGGATCGGCAGGCGCCCATCCAAAAAATCGCGGAAGGACAGGCCGGACGCATCCAGATATTGCCCGTCGCGGTAGGCGAAATACATCGGCACATCCAGCGCATAATCCACATAGCGCTCGAACCCGAACCCATCCTCGAACACGAAGGGCAGGTCGCCGGTACGGTCGGGGTCGGTGTCGGTCCAGATATGGGAGCGGAAGGACTGGAAGCCGTTGGGCTTGCCCTCCGTAAACGGGCTGGCGGCGAACAGGGCCGTGGCGAAGGGCTGCAGGGCCAGGGACACCCGGAACTTCTTCACCATGTCCGCTTCGGAGGCGAAATCCAGATTCACCTGCACGGTGCAGGTGCGGGTCATCATGTCCAGCCCCAGCCCACCGCGCTTGGGCATATATTCGCCCATGATCTTATAACGGCCCTTGGGCATCCAGGGGATATCGGCGCGGGCCCATTTCGGGTTGAAGCCCAGCCCCAGCATGCCGAAGCCCAGGTCACGCCCGATGGCGCGCACCTCAGCCAGATGCTGGCCAACCTCCGCGCAGGTTTCATGGATGGTGTTGAGCGGAGCGCCCGACAGTTCGAACTGGCCGCCCGGTTCCAGGCTGATATTGGCCATGCCCTTGGTCAGCGCGATGGTATTCTCCCCCTCGCGCACGGGTTCCCAGCCGAATCGGCGTTCGAACTCGCCCAGAATGGCGCCGATGCCACCCGGCCCCTGATAAGGGACCGGCGCCTTGTCGGCCAGCCGGAAGACGAACTTCTCATGCTCCGTGCCGATGCGCCAATCGGCCAGTGGTTTACAGCCACTTTCCAGATATTCGACCAATTGCCGGCGGTCGGTGATCGGCGCGCCGCGCGCGGACGGGGGTGCGGACATGAACGAATATCCTTGAGAATACGACAATTCAGAAACAACACACATGACTGGTGCCGGGAGGCCCCAGAGAGATCAGCCCCGGTTGGGCGGGCGGGCATCCTGTCCACCCTGCTGCCAATCGCCCGCCACCGCCTGCCAGGTGGCAAGCACAGCAAAGGCAGCCGTATCGGCACGCAGAATACGCGGACCCAGGCCAATCGGCACCACAAAAGCCATACGGTGCAGCAGCGCCAGTTCCGTCGGATCAAAGCCCCCCTCCGGTCCGACCAGGAATGCGGCGGGTGCGGTGGTGTGCGCTGTGATGGCGGTCACCAGCGGTTGCGCCACCCCGCTTTCCGCCGCCAGATACAGACGCCGGGCGTCATCCCAGCCGGACAACAGCTTGGCCAGTTCAACCGGCTCCGCCACATCGGGCACATCCAGCCGTTCGCATTGTTCGGCAGCCTCCACCGCGTTGGCGCGCAGCCGATCCAGGTTGACGCGCCCCACATCGCCCCGGCGGGTGAAGACGGGGATCAGCCGCGACACGCCCAGTTCCACCGCCTTTTCCACCACATATTCGGTGCGCCCGCCCTTCAGCGGCGCAAAGGCCAGCCAGGGGCCAGCGGTGGGATCGGTTGGCGCGGGTCGCGTCTGGCGTTCCACCGCCAGGGTGCCGGCGGATTTGCCCAGCGTGTCGATGCGGGCCAGAAATTCGCCATCCCGCCCATTGAAGGCCAGCACCCCATCCCCCGGTCCCTGGCGCAGCACCGCGCGCAGATAATGTGCCCGCCCCCCGTCCAGCGGGGCCGATGCGCCCGCCAACAGCGGCACATCGATGAACAGGCGGGTACGGGGCAACGGCTGGTCCTGGGTCATGGGCACCGGGCGGGCGGGTGTGGAAATCCGGCTGACAGAGATAGACCGCCAGCCCCCGCCGCACCAGTACCGGCGGCAAATGCCACCAATTCGGTTAACGCCGCATGCGGCAAACGGTTGCACCTTTGCCTATAGGGCGCATCGGAGGTAGGATGCGCCCTATCATGACCGATATTCCGCGTCAGGCCGGTGGCCATAGCGATATTCGCAGGGGGGACTGGATCGACCGGCTGTTGCCGGCGGCCTCGCGCCCCTATGCGCGGTTGGCCCGGCTGGACCGACCGATAGGCACCTGGCTATTGCTGCTGCCCTGCTGGTGGTCCATCGCCCTGGCCGCCCCCGCCGGTTCCTGGCCTGATTTCTGGCTGATGGCCCTGTTCGGTATCGGGGCCGTGGTGATGCGCGGGGCCGGCTGCACCATCAACGACATCATTGATCACAAACTGGATGCGCAAGTGGAGCGTACCCGGGTGCGCCCTATCCCCAGCGGTCAGGTCAGCTTGTTGCAGGCTTTTCTGTTCCTGGGCGCGCAATGCCTGGTCGGGCTGCTGATCCTGGTGCAACTGAACCTGTTCTCCATCCTGCTGGGGGCGGCATCGCTGATCCTGGTGGGCTTGTACCCGCTGATGAAGCGGGTGACATGGTGGCCGCAGGCTTTCCTGGGCCTGACCTTCAACTGGGGTGCGCTGCTGGGCTGGGCCGCCGTGCGCGGCAGCATCGATTGGCCGGCCCTGTTGCTCTATGCCGGTGGCATTCTCTGGACCCTGGGTTACGATACTGTCTATGCCCATCAGGATAGGCGGGATGATGAGCAGGTCGGCATCAAATCCACCGCCCGCCTGTTCGCCGCTGATTCGCGGCGCTGGGTGGGCAGCTTTTATGCCGGGGCCTTTTTTCTGTGGGTGCTGGCGCTGACGCCCTTGACCATGGGTTGGACGGTGCTGGTGCCGCTGGCCGCCACCGCCGGGCTGATGCTGGTTCAGGTGCGCGGCTGGGAGATGGATGACCCGGCGGACAGCCTTGCGACCTTCCGCGCCGCCCGCTTCACGGGCTGGACGCTGCTGATCGCCATCATTGCCGGGGTGGCCGCCATGCTGCCCGCCGCCCATGATGGCGGCGGCAGTGGCGGGTTGCAATATAACGGCCTGCCCAAACCCCAGATGCAGCACCAGATGCTGAGATTGGCCGATTTTGCGCCCGATAGCCGCCGCTGAGCGTACTGATTTCATCCGATCCCATACAGCCCTGGCCCCTGTCGGCCCATTACTCCCCGATATCCGCCTGTATCAGGCAACCGAGATCACCCCCATCTGGCAGGCGACCGAGGATTGGCTGCAACGCCAAGGCGTGCCCCCGCCTTTCTGGGCCTTTCCCTGGGCCGGCGGACAGGCCGTGGCGCGGTTGATCCTGGACCAGCCCGATCTGGTGGCCGGCCGCCATGTGCTGGATTTCGCCGCCGGCAGCGGCCTGATCGCCATCGCCGCCCTGCAGGCGGGGGCCGCATCGGTGCGGGCGGTGGAAATTGACCCGTTTGCCGTGGATGCCACATATCTGAACGCAGCGGCCAATGGCGTGACGGTGACGGCGGATGTGGCCAATATCATCGGCCAGGATCTGCCCGGCATCGATATCGTGCTGGCCGGTGATATCTGCTACGAGCGCCCCTTTGCCGAGGCCGCACTCGGCTGGCTGCGCCGGCTGGCGACTGGTGGCACCCTGGTACTGCTGGGCGATCCGGGCCGCGCCTATCTGCCGGCCCAGGGGCTGGAGAAAATGGCCTCCTACGCCGTACCCACCACGCGGGAGTTGGAGGACCGGGAGGTCCGCATCACCGATGTCTGGCGGGTGCCGGGTTGAGGGTGCCGGGCTCAGGATGATTGCAGCAACCAGGGCCGGGGCGGTAAAAGCGGTATAGCATCACCCCCAAACGGACCCGCCGCCGATGTCCTTCCTGACCCAAGCCCAGATCGACGCCTATCACCGCGACGGTTTCCTGCTGCTGGAAGGCTTTGCCGATCCGGCGGACTGCCGGGCGCTGATGGATCAGGCGGGGCGGCTGGTGGAGGGGTTCGATGCGGCGGCCCATGCCTCTGTTTTCTCCACCGTCAACCAGCAGAAGACCAGCGACGATTATTTCCTGTCGTCAGGCGACCAGATCCGCTTCTTCTTCGAGGAAGAGGCATTTGACGAGGCCGGCCATCTGCGCCAGGAAAAGGCCCTGTCGATCAACAAGATCGGCCATGCCCTGCATGACCGCGACCCGGTTTTCAGCCGGTTCTCCCGCGATCTTCGTCTGGCCTCCATCACCGCCGATATCGGCATGGCCAAACCGCTGCTGATGCAGTCCATGTATATTTTCAAACAGCCCCATATCGGCGGGGAGGTGGTGTGCCACCAGGACAGCACCTTCCTTTATACGGCGCCGATGAGCGTGATGGGCCTGTGGTTCGCGGTGCAGGATGCCACGCTGGAAAATGGCTGCATGTGGGCTTTGCCCGGCGGACACCGGGACGGGCTGAAGAAGCATTTTTCCCGCGATGGCCAGGGCGGGGTGCGCATGGATGTGCTGGATGCCAGCCCCTGGCCGGATTGCACGCCGGAAAACGGCTATGTGCCGCTGCCAGCCAAACAGGGCACGCTGATTCTGCTGCACGGCTTGCTGCCGCATTTGTCCGGCCCCAATCGCTCCCCGCATTCCCGCCATGCCTATACGATCCATGTCGTGGATGGGGCCTGCGACTACCCGGCCAGCAACTGGCTGCAGCGGTCGGCGGATGATCCGGCGCGGGGCTTTGCCATCTCCTAACCGTCAGTCAGCGGCTGGAACATCACCAGCGCATCAACATAGCCCAGGTTGGGATGCTGGAAGGCCTGCGGCAGGCGACCGACAATGCTGAAGCCCAGCGCCTGCCACAGCGCCACCGCACGGATGTTGCTGCTGATCACAAAATTGAACTGCATGCCGCGATAGCCGCGCTGTCTGGCATGGTCCAACGAATGCAGGCACATCGCCCTGGCCACCCCGCGCCCGGTGGCGGCTGCATCGGTCATGTACCCGCAATTGCAGATATGCCGCCCGCCACCGGCCTGATTAGGGCGAATATAATAGGTGCCGAGTACCTGCCCATCCGCCGCCACGGCAACAAACGTCTGCTTATCCGACCCCAGCCAATAGGCGAGCGCGTCGGCCTCCGTCATCTCCGGGTCCAGCGCATAGGTTTCGCCGGCCCGGATGGTGGGGCCGATAATGTGCCAGATGGCGGGGGCGTCAGCGGTCGTGGCGGGGCGGATGGTCAGGCCGTTCATCAATTTCCGTTCCCATAATGGCGAAAAGAAAGGCCCGCCGGGTTCCCCCGGCGGACCTGTACTCATCAGGCTAAAAACCGCGGGATCATCAATCCACCAGTTCTTCCACCTTATCCTCTTGCTGTTTGCCGCCCTTAGGCTCGGCATAATCGAAGGACAGGCCATTGCCTTCCTTGTTCAGCACCACGCGGACGGCACCGCCCTTGGACAGGCGCCCGAACAGCAGTTCCTCCGCCAGCGGCTTTTTCACATGTTCCTGGATGGTGCGGGCCAGCGGGCGGGCCCCCATCACCGGATCATAGCCTTCCTTGGCCAGCCATTCGCGGGCATCGTCCGACAGCTCGATGGTCACGCCACGGTCGGAAAGCTGGGCTTCCAGTTCCATGACGAACTTATCCACCACCCTGGTCACCGTTTCCGGCCCCAGATTGCTGAAGGGGATGATCGCATCCAGGCGGTTGCGGAATTCCGGCGAGAAAGCCTTGTTGATCGCCTCCTTATCCTCACCCACCCGCGCCTCGCGGTTGAAGCCGATGGCAGGCTTGGCCATGTCGGCGGCGCCGGCATTGGTGGTCATGATCAGGATGACATTGCGGAAATCGACGATCTTGCCGTTATGGTCCGTCAGCTTGCCATGATCCATGACCTGAAGAAGGATATTGTACAGGTCGGGATGCGCCTTCTCGATCTCGTCCAGCAGCAGCACGCAATGCGGATGCTGGTCGATGGCATCGGTCAGCAGACCGCCCTGATCGAAGCCGACATAGCCCGGCGGGGCACCGATCAGCCGGCTGATCGTGTGGCGCTCCATATATTCGGACATGTCGAAGCGGACCAGTTCGATCCCCAGCGTGCGGGAAAGCTGCTTGGCCACCTCTGTCTTGCCGACGCCGGTGGGGCCGGAGAACAGATAGTTGCCAATCGGCTTTTCCGCTTCGCGCAAGCCTGCACGGGCCAGCTTGATAGCGGATACCAGCGCCTCGATCGCCGGGTTCTGACCGAAAACCATGGTCTTCAGGTCGCGTTCCAGGTTCAGCAGCGTCTCCTTATCGTCGCGGCTGATGGATTTGGGCGGGATGCGGGCGATCTTGGCGACCACCGCTTCCACATCCTTCTGGGTGATGGTCTTCTTGCGCCGGCTTTCCGGGATCAGTGCCTGGGCGGCCCCAACCTCATCGATCACATCGATGGCTTTGTCGGGCAGCTTGCGGTCGCCGATATACTTGGCCGACAGTTCCACCGCCGAGCGGATGGCATCCTTGGTGTAGCGGATCTTGTGGTACGACTCGTAATAGGTCTTGATCCCTTCCAGGATCTTGATCGCATCCTCCACCGACGGCTCATTGACGTCGATCTTCTGGAAGCGCCGCACCAAAGCGCGGTCCTTCTCAAAGTAGGAGCGATATTCCTTGTAGGTGGTGCTGCCGATGCAACGCAGCGCGCCCGACGCCAGCGCCGGCTTCAGCAGGTTGCTGGCATCCATCGCCCCGCCGCTGGTAGCACCGGCCCCAATGACGGTATGGATTTCATCGATGAACAGGATGGAGCCTTCCAGCGCCTCCAACTCCGAGACCACGGCCTTCAGCCGTTCCTCGAAATCACCGCGATAGCGGGTGCCAGCCAGCAGCGAGCCCATATCCAGCCCGAAGATGACGGCATTCTTCAGCACGTCCGGCACCTCGCCATGGACGATGCGGCGGGCCAACCCTTCGGCGATGGCCGTCTTGCCCACACCGGGGTCGCCGACATAGAGCGGGTTGTTCTTGGAGCGGCGACAAAGGATCTGGATCGTCCGCTCCACCTCCTGGTCCCGGCCGATCAGCGGGTCGATCTTGCCGCTGGCCGCCTTCTTGTTGAGGTTGACGCAATAGGCTTCTAGCGCTTCGGTGCCTTTCTTCACGACCTTCTCCGCCTGGGCGTCATCGTCGGCGCCGGAAACGCGCTTGGGCTCTGCGCGTCCAGGGGCTTTGGCGATGCCGTGAGAAATGTAATTGACCGCGTCGAAGCGCGTCATTTCCTGCTCCTGCAGGAAATAGACGGCGTGGCTCTCGCGCTCGGAGAACAGGGCGACCAGCACATTGGCGCCTGTCACCTCCTCCCGACCGGAGCTTTGCACATGAATGGCGGCGCGTTGCAGCACGCGCTGGAAGCCGGCGGTGGGCTTGGCATCCTCCGACCGGCTGGTAACAAGGTTGGATAGCTCGCTGTCGAGATATTCGATCAGTTCGGCGCGCAGCTTGGCGATTTCCACGCCGCAGGCCCGCAGAACGGCCAGTGCGTCCTGATCCTCGGTCAGCGCCAGCAGAAGATGTTCCAGGGTTGCGTACTCGTGACGCCGCTGGTTGGCGTTGCCGAGAGCCCGGTGCAGCGTCTGTTCGAGATTACGCGACAGCATGAGGCGCTAATCCTTCTCCAGTGTACATTGCAGAGGATGCTGGTGCTGGCGGGCGAAATCCATGACTTGCGTCACCTTGGTTTCCGCCACCTCATAGGTGAACACACCACAGACGCCAACGCCACGGCGATGCACCTGCAACATGATCCGCGTCGCCTCGTCCCGGTTCTTGTTGAAGAACCGTTCCAGAACTTCGACCACAAACTCCATGGGAGTGTAGTCGTCATTCAGCATCAAGACCTTGTACATCGAGGGTTTTTTCGTCTTGGGCTTGGCCTTTACGACCACGCCCGTCACGGTCCCCTCATTCCCGTGCTTGTCATGATCAGCCATGGTGCTCAACAATCACTTAAGATTCCCAGGTATCCTGAAGGATCATATGAAATGATCAGGCCCGGTTGGAAGGGCCGAATCGCACCTCTGACACTCCTTTCGCTGATTCTTTTTCCCCTTGAAATGATCGCTTGACACACCAGTGCCGGATAAACACCCGGCAAAGCCATTTGGTGCTTGCCATTAAGGCATAAAAAAGGCCCGACGACAGGATGTCGTCGGGCCTTTTCCGGATGCAGGGAAAACCCAACCCGCCCCTTTTATTTTTCCGCTTCCAGCGGCAGAGCCAGGAATTGCTGCTCGCCACGGCGGTCCAGCAATACCAGCACAGCCTTTTGGCCGGCCTTGCGGGCGGCATCCACCTTGGCCTGCACATCGGCGGGGGTGGTAACCGGCTGCTGGCTTACCTCCAGCAACAGATCGCCCGGTCGCAGCTGGCGGGCCTGGGCGGCACTGCCGGCGGTGACCTTGGTGATGACAACGCCCTTGGCATCCTCGGCCAGTTCGAACTGGCGGCGCAGGGCCGGCGTGACGGGCGACAGGGTCAGACCCAGCGACTCCACCTGGGTCTGGTCAGCCTTGCCCTCGGGCTTGGCCTGTTCCTCTTCCTCGGCCGCCTCCGGGTCCACCACGCTGGCCGGCAGTTCGGCGAGCGTGACGGTGACGTTCTGCTTCACCCCCTTGCGGGAAATGCCAACGGTCACGTTCTTGCCCACCGGGGTTTCGGCCACCATGCGCGGCAGGGCGCGGTTATTGGCCACATCCTTGCCATCGAAGCTGAGGATCACGTCACCCGGCTTCAGGCCGGCGGCAGCGGCGGGGCTGCCATCGCTGACGGTGCCGACCAGGGCGCCCTTGTCGCTGGGCAGGCCCATGCTTTCAGCGATTTCCGGCGTCACGCTCTGGATCTGCACACCCAGCCAGCCGCGCCGGACCTTGCCGCCTTTGCGCAGTTCCTCAATCACCGTGCGGGCCATGTTGGCCGGAATGGCAAAGCCGATGCCCACACTGTCACCCGTGCGGCTGAAAATGGCGGTATTGATGCCGACAATCTCGCCTTGCACATTCACCAGCGGACCACCGGAATTGCCCTGGTTGATGGCGGCGTCGGTCTGCAGGAAATCATCGAAGCGACCAGCGCCGATATCACGGGCGCGGGCGGAGATGATGCCGGCGGTAACGGTGCCGCCCAGGCCGAAGGGATTGCCGATGGCCACCACCCAGTCGCCCACCTTCAACTCGTCGCTATTGCCCCATTTCAGGGCGGTCAGCTTCTGCTTGGATTCGACCTTCAGCAGGGCCAGATCCGTCTCCTTGTCGGTGCCGATCAGCTTGGCCTTCAGTTCGGTCTGGTCGGCATCCTGGAAGACGACGGTGATTTCGTCGGCCCCATCGATCACATGGTTGTTGGTGACGATATAGCCGCTTTGATCGATGATGAAGCCCGAACCCAGCGACTGGGCGCGGCGCGGCTTGCCCTGGTTCTGCTGCTGGCGTTCATAGAAGTCCTTGAAGAATTCCTCGAACGGGGAACCGGGCGGGAACTCGGGCATCGGAATGGGCGAACGCCCGCCCGGCTTGGCCTGGATCGTCTGGGAGGTGGAGATGTTCACCACCGCCGGCAGGGTTCTTTCCGCCAGGGGCGCGAAACTCTCCGGCGCACCGCGCTGGGCCAGCGCCACGGAGACATCACCGAAAATCAGGGCCGCAGCCATGACAGGCAGCGTAAGGGCCCGCCGGAACGACAGGCGGCCGAGGGACGGGGAAAAATGCGTCACGTCAATCTCCATGGGCATGCATCCAGCGCCCCAACCGGCAGAAAAACCGGCCTTGTCAGGGACACCCCGGCAGCCCCGCCCTGACAACCGGGCCACCGATGCGCAGGAATATAGGATGCAAAGGCCCAACAGGCGAAGAAATCCTTACATCAACCGCAAACTGGCACCAACGCCGGGTTCGGGGGTAGCGCCCACCATCTTTTCGCTATATTCTTTCAAGCATAACGAACTGCTCATTGCCAGGATGCCGCCCGCCATGTCGCTTCTCCGCCGTCCCCTGATTGCCGGCCTGATGGCCGGGTTGCTGATGCTGCTGTCGCCCGCGCCCGGCCCGGCGCAGGAAAGGCCCGTCACCCTCTTCGCCGCAGCCAGCCTGAAGACGGCGCTGGATAGTGCCTTGGCCGATTACAAGGCCAAGGGCGGCGCGGCGGCGACCGTCTCCTATGCAGCGTCCTCCGCGCTGGCCAAGCAGATTGCGGCGGGGGCACCGGCGGATATCTTCATTTCCGCCGATCAGGACTGGATGGACCATCTGGCCAAGCAGAACCTGATCCGCCCGGAAAGCCGGGTGACGCTGCTCGGCAATCAGTTGGTGCTGGTGGCCAAGGCGGGGGCCAAGGCGGGGGCCAAGCCGGGCACCATTGCCGACCTGCCCGCGCTGCTGGGTGCCGATGGCAAGCTGGCCATGGCTGACACCGCCGGCGTACCCGCCGGCAAATATGGCAAGGCGGCGCTGACCAATCTCGGCCTGTGGGACAAGGTGCAGGGCCGCGTCGCCCAGGCGGAAAATGTACGTGCCGCATTGGCCCTGGTGGCGCGGGGGGAGGCACCGGCCGGCATCGTCTATCTCAGCGATGCGCGGGCCGAACCGGGGGTTTCCATCGTCGCCCCCTTCCCGGCGGGCAGCCACGCCCCCATTGAATATCCCGCCGCCTTGCTGGCCAGCAGTCGGGGCGGGGCAGCCAAGCTGCTGGAATTCCTTTCCAGCCCCGCCGCGCGACGGCATTTTGAAGAACAGGGATTTGCGGTTCTGGTGAAGTAACACCAAAGGCTATGGGACATGGCCTTTGGAGGCCAGCGACCGCTGGCCCGGCGCCCATGCGCCGCAAGCCAAGCCCGCGGATGCGGGCGCCCGGCGTTTGAGGGAGTTGGGATAGACCCGTGGCAGATTGGTTCACAGCAGAGGAATGGACGGCGATTGCGCTGTCGCTGAAGGTGGCCGCCTGGGCCACCCTGGTCAGCCTGCCGCCCGGTGTGGCGGTGGCCTGGTTGCTGGCGCGACGGCCCTTTCCGGGGCGCATCCTGCTGGATGGGCTGGTGCATCTGCCGCTGGTGCTGCCGCCGGTCGTCACCGGCTATATTCTGTTGATCCTGTTCGGGCGGCAGGGGCCGCTGGGCCGGCTGCTGGCGGAAATCGGCATCGTGCTGGCCTTCAACTGGACCGGGGCCGTGCTGGCCTGTGCCGTTATGGCCTTTCCCCTGTTGGTGCGGGCCATCCGCCTGTCGCTGGAAGCGGTGGATACGCGGCTGGAACAGGCCGCCGGCACGCTGGGGGCCCCGCCCTGGGCCGTGTTCGCCACCGTCACCCTGCCGCTGGCCCTGCCGGGGGTGGTGGCCGGCGCCATCCTGTGCTTTGCCAAGGCATTGGGGGAGTTCGGGGCCACCATCACCTTTGTGTCCAACATCCCCGGCGTCACCCAGACACTGCCATCGGCCATTTACAGCCATTTGCAGGTGCCGGGTGGCGATGGGCCGGCGCTGCGGCTGACGCTGGTATCGGCGGCGATCGCCATCATCGCGCTGGTGGCCAGCGAGCTGCTGGCCCGCCGGGTGCGCCGGCGGGTGGAGGGGGCGGATGCTTGATCTGGACCTCACATATCGGCGCGGCGATTTCACGCTCGCCGCCCGTTTTTCCACCAAGCTGGGCCTGACCGCCATCACCGGCCCATCGGGGGCCGGCAAGACGACGCTGTTGAACCTGATCGCCGGGCTGCTGCGCCCGACAACCGGGCATATCCGTCTGGACGGGACAGCGTTGAAGGATATGCCGCCGCATCGCCGCCGCATCGGCTATGTGTTTCAAGAGGCGCGGCTGTTCCCGCATCTCAGCGTGCGGCAGAACCTGCGCTATGGAAGGCTGTTCGCCCCGGCCCCGGCCCCGGCCACGCTGGCGGAGATCACCGACCTGCTGGATATCGGCCCGCTGCTGGACCGGCGCCCACGCGACCTGTCGGGCGGGGAGAGGCAGCGGGTCGCCATCGGTCGTGCCCTGCTGGCTGCCCCACGCCTGATATTGCTGGATGAACCGCTGGCAGCATTGGACGCGGCGCGCAAGGCCGAATTGCTGCCCTATCTGGCCCGGCTGCACGATCAGATGCGCCTGCCCATGCTCTATGTCACCCACCATCCGACAGAATTGCGCGGGCTGGCGGAAAGCTGGTTGCGGGTGGAAGGCGGCGTGGCCGCCCCCGCACCCGCACCGGATCAGTAACCGGCGCTGTCCACCTGCGGGCCGGGGGCCACGCCCAGCGCGCCCAGAATGGCATCCAGCAGGCCGGACGCACCGAAGCGGAACGTCTCCGCCCCCACCCAGCCGGGCCCGCAAATCTGGTCCGCCAGGGCAAGATATTCCGCCGCCGTCGCCAGATCACGGATACCGCCCGACGCCTTGAAACCGACGCGGCGCTCGGCCCCCTTGGCCGCTTCCAGCATGATGCGGGCAGCACTGGGCGTGGCCCCCGCCGGCACCTTGCCCGTAGAGGTCTTCAGGAAATCCGCGCCCGCCGCCACGGCAATGGCGGCGGCCCGTTCAATGAAAACCGGCTTGGCCAGCGACCCGCTTTCCAGGATCACCTTCATGGTGGTGTCACCACAGGCCGCCCGGCAGGCCGCCAGATGCTCAACGGCGCGGCGGCCATCGCCCATCATCACATCGGCATAGTTCATCACCACGTCGATCTCATCGGCCCCGTCGGCCAGGGCACCGGCGATCTGCGCCGCCACCTTTTCGGCTCCGAAACTGCCGCCGGGGAAATTCACCACGGTCGCCACCTTCACGCCCGTGCCGGCCAGAATCTGTTTTGCTTGCGAAACGAAGCTTGGCCAGAGGCAGACAGCAGCCACATTACCCACCGGCGTCACCGCCCTGGCACAGAGACGTGTTGTGCTGTCGGCATCGTCGGTATCGTTCAGGCTGGTCAGGTCCAGCAGCGGCAGGCAACGGCGGGCGATGGCGGCGGAATCAATTCCGCTATCGAAATCATGCTTCATTTGTTTAGAAACCCAGATTATCGGGGCCGAAGCTGAAGGGTAGCAACTGCCCCAGGGTGAAGCTCTGGCGGAAGGTGCCGGCATCGAAAACATGGATCGGCGTCCCAGGCCCTGCGGCAAATTCGCGGATGCGCTGGCGACAGCCACCGCAGGGCGTGCACATCACGCCCGACCCGGCCTCCCCGCCCACCACCACCAGTTCGATGATCTTGCGGTCGCCTGACGCGATCAGCAGGCCGATGGCCGTCGCCTCCGCGCATTGACCCTGCGGATAGGCGGCGTTTTCCACATTGCAGCCGGCATGGATGCGACCGCTTTCAGAACGGATGGCTGCCCCCACCTTGAAACCCGAATAGGGGGCATGGGCATGCAGACGGGCGGCCCTGGCGGCCTGGAACAGATCATCGGCGATGGCATTCATGGGGCTTATCGGATGGCTGGGGGGATGGATTTTTGCTCAGCATAGGGCCAAGCCGTCTCCCTCACCATATTTATCCCAAAGGTCGGGGCTGGCAGCCCCACCCCGCTTGCGCCACACTGACAAAAAAACTGGGAGAGTGCCTCGGCACTTGGGAGGAACCATGATTGCCACCATCCTGACGCCCGCCATCATGGAACTGGGTGGGGGTGCGATTGCACGGGCGGCGTCCGTGCTGCACCGGCTGGGCGTGCGCCGGCCCCTGGTCGTTACCGATCCCTGGATGCGCGACAGTGGCACGGTGGAAAAGCTGCTGGCTCCGTTGCGTGCCGCCGGCTTCCAGCCCGGCCTGTTCGCCGATACCGTGCCCGACCCCACCGTTACGGTGGTGGAACAAGGGGCCGCCATTCTGCGCGAGGGCGGTTATGACGGGATGCTGGCGTTGGGCGGCGGATCGCCCATTGATACGGCCAAGGCCATGGGCGTGCTGGCCGCCAATGGCGGGGCGATGCGCGATTACAAGGTGCCCAACCCGATCCCGCTGGCCGGCCCGCCGCTGGTGGCCATCCCCACCACCGCCGGCACCGGATCGGAGGTGACGCGCTTCACCGTCATCACCGATGCCGCCACCGATGAAAAAATGCTGATCGCCAGCCCCCTGCTGGTGCCCAGCGCCGCCATCATCGATTACGAACTGACGCTGAGCTGCCCGCCGCGCCTGACCGCCGATACCGGGATCGATGCGCTGACCCACGCGATTGAGGCCTATGTCAGCGCCAAGGCCAACCCGTTTTCCGACAGCATGGCCCTGGCCGCCATGGGCCGCATTGCCCCCTATATCCGCACCGCCGTGGCAGAACCCGGCAACCGCGTGGCACGGGAAGCCATGATGCTGGGTGCCACGCTGGCCGGCATGGCCTTTTCCAACGCATCGGTTGCCCTGGTGCATGGGATGAGCCGGCCCATCGGTGCCTTTTTCCATGTGCCGCACGGGCTGTCCAACGCCATGCTGCTGCCCGCCGTCACCGCTTGGTCGCTGCCGGGGGCACCCGCCCGCTATGCCGATTGCGCCCGCGCCATCGGGGCCGCCGACGTGGCGGACAGTGACGATGTGGCGGGGGAAAAGCTGGTGGCGGCGCTGCGGGATCTCAACGCCGACCTGAAGGTGCCCAGCCCGAAGACCTATGGCATTGATCCCGCCCACTGGGACGGGCTGCTGGAAACCATGGCCGCGCAGGCCCTGGCGTCTGGCAGCCCCGCCAATAATCCCCGCGTGCCGGATGTGGCGACAATGATGGCGCTCTATCGGGAAAGCTGGGGGTGAGAGGGTGGGGGGCGGCCCTCACCCCTGCCGCGGCGGGATCAGCCCCTTGGCGCGGGCGGCGTTGCTGGCCTGCACCGCGAAGCCATAGACGGCGGCACTGAACGGGGCCTGGACCTGCGGTGTCTGCCACTGATCCATTTCCTGATACATGCGGGCAGCCTTGTTCCAGACCTCCACCCCCACCTTTTCCACCAGCGGCTTTTGCAACTCGTACCAGCGCACGGCCAGCCGCTGGGCGTGTTCATCCTCCGGTACCACCTTGCAGGCGATGGCCGCTTCGATCTCTGTCACCAGATCGGCCCATTGGCGGGCATAGTCAGCTTCCCCAGCCGGACCGAAGGCCGCCTTGGCTTCCCGCCATTTCTCCTGCTCTTCCGACGTATAGTACCGGTCCAGCACCGGCTTCCAATTTTCTTCACTCATGCTCTGTTCTCCCAGCTTGATCAGGTCGCACAGGGCATCCACGGAAAGACATTCCCCATCGGAAAGCTGGCGGCGCGCGGCGCGCAACAGGCCCAGGCTCTGTGCCAGATTGCGCTCTGTCTGCTCCAGCGCTTCGATCTGGGCATCGATCAACCGGGCCGGATCAAAGGGCCGCTTGTCCAACAACTGGCCGATCTGGCCCAACGTGCAGCCGGCCTTTTTCAGCAGCAATATCTGCTGCAACCGCGCCACATCGCCGGCCTGATAAACCCGCCGCCCGGCCTGGGTCCGCACCGGCTTGATCAGCCCCTCGGCCTCGTACAGCCGCAGCGCCCGCACCGAAATGCCGGACCGTTCCGCCAACTCGCCTATGGATAATGCCTTGTCCATCGTCATGCTCCTTGCCCGCCCCTTGTCGGACCTGACGCAACGTCAGGAGCAAGCGGGAAAATGCAGGGGCCGGAAAAGAAAAAAGCCCGCCGCTGGCTTACCAGGGGCGGGCTCTGCTTCTCACATCGGGCAGGCTTAGTCAGCCGTCACGATCTTCGGCTTCGGCAGGTCCAGCTTGATGTGCAGTTCCTTCAGCCGGTCCGGGGTGGTGGCGTTGGGGGCCTGCATCAGCAGATCTTCGGCGCGCTGGTTCAGCGGGAACACGATAACCTCGCGGATGTTCGGCTCATCGGCCAGCAGCATCACCATACGGTCGATACCGGGGGCCGAACCACCGTGCGGCGGGGCACCCAGCTTGAAAGCCGACAACATGCCGCCGAACTTGGCTTCCAGCACCTCCGGCGGATATCCTGCGATCTCGAACGCCTTGTACATGATTTCCGGCTTGTGGTTACGAATGGCGCCCGACGACAGCTCCACCCCGTTACACACAATATCGTACTGATAGGCGTTGATGGTCAGCGGATCCTGGTTCAGCAGCGCGTCCAGCCCGCCTTGGGGCATGGAGAACGGGTTGTGGCTGAAGTCGATCTTCTTGCGCTCTTCGTCATATTCGAACATCGGGAAATCGACGATCCAGCAGAACTTGTAGGTGTCCTTCTCGATCAGGCCCAGGGTTTCACCGATCTTGGTGCGGGCCAGACCGGCCAGCTTGGCGGCGGGGCCAACCTGATCGCAGACAAAGAAGACGGCATCGCCATCCTGCAGACCCACGACCTCGCGCAGGGCCACCTGTGCGGCTTCCGGCACGAACTTGGCGATGGGGCCCTTGCCGCCAGCGGCTTCGAACAGGATATAGCCCAAGCCGGGGGCACCCAGGCCCTTGGCCCAATCGTTCAGCTTGTCGAAGAAGCTGCGCGGCTGGTCGGCAACGGCGGGGGCGCGGATGGCGCGGACAACGCCGCCATTGGCGATCACGCCCTTGAAGGCCTTGAATTCCACATCATCGCGCTGGAACACCGCCGTCACGTCGGTGATCACCAGCGGGTTGCGCAGATCCGGCTTGTCATTGCCATATTTCAGCATCGATTCGGCGTAGGGGATGCGCACGAACGGGTAGGAGGAGACCGTGCGCTTCACGCCGGTGAAGCCGCTGAATTCCTCAAAAATGCCATGGATGACGGGTTCGATGGCGGCGAACACATCTTCCTGGGTGACAAAGCTCATCTCGAAATCGAGCTGGTAGAACTCACCCGGCGAGCGGTCGGCGCGGCTATCCTCATCGCGGAAACAGGGCGCGACCTGGAAATAGCGGTCAAAGCCCGACACCATCAGCAACTGCTTGAACTGCTGCGGGGCCTGCGGCAAGGCGTAGAACTTGCCGGGATGATTACGGCTCGGCACCAGGAAGTCGCGTGCGCCTTCCGGGCTGCTGGCCGTCAGGATCGGGGTCTGGAATTCCACGAACCCCTGGTCGATCATGCGGCGGCGGGCCGACGCGATGACATGGGAGCGCAGCAGAATGTTCTTCTGCATCTTCTCCCGGCGCAGGTCCAGGAAACGATAGCGCAGGCGCAGCTCCTCGCCGGCATCCTGCTCGCTGTTCACCTGCAAAGGCAACTGGTCGGCGGCGGACTGCACCACCACGTCGCCGACCGTCACCTCAATATGGCCGGTCGGCAGCTTGTCATTGATGGTGTCGCCGGTGCGCACCACCACCTCGCCGGTGATCGTCACCACCGATTCCAGGCGCAGCTCTTCCAGCACCTTGAAATGCGGGGAAGAGGTGTCGACCACGCACTGGGTGATGCCGAAATGGTCGCGCAGATCGATGAACAGCAACTGCCCATGGTCCCGCTTGCGGTTGATCCAGCCGGACAGGCGGACATTCTGGCCGGCATGGTCCGGGCGGAGTTGGCCACAATTATGCGAGCGATAGGCGTGCATGGTGGATCGACCTTGGGTGCGAATGGGCAATAGAAAGGGTGGCCGTCCGGCGGTCGCCGGCACGGTTTGCGCCACACCACACCGGACAGGGCTTGCTTGTCAAGTATGGCCCGCGCGGCGCTGCTACCCTGTCACCCGCCAACGCTGGATGATGGTGTCCAACCCGCCATCGGCGATCAGGGATTGCCGTGCCGCCTCCAACCGTTCCGCCTTTCCCCCCCGGTCACGCGGCAGGGCGATATAATGGGGCGACACCGACAAGGGTGTGGACAGGAAGCGTATTTTGTCGACGATGCCTTCCTGTTTCGCCTTCCAGGCCAGGGCCAGCCTGTCACCCACCACCAGATCGACGCGGCCCGCCACCAGTTTCAACAGGGAAAGCTGGTCGGTGCGGGCGGGATCGCGGGTGAAATGGGTGGCATTGTCGAAGGCGGCGCCATAATGGTTGCGCAGG
>Ga0209373_10001900_pt1 | contig 22778 bp, 17 predicted proteins | sample Higcelweek5metaG_FD_187173 | JGI IMG/M metagenome (GOLD analysis project Ga0209373, IMG submission 187173) | Freshwater pond sediment microbial communities from the University of Edinburgh, under environmental carbon perturbations - High... | ecosystem: Environmental > Aquatic > Freshwater >... | reverse complement strand
GATTTGGTCAATCTTCGAAGATTGACCAAATCTGATTGCTCGAAATGGAGTTAATGTTTTTAGGGTCATTCAGGTAATGCACGAAGCGGTTTCCATCAAAATAGTTCAACCCGCCCATGTAAGTGCCAATCCAAAGTCCGCCTGCATGGTCAATGCACAAATCAACAATTACGTCGTTGCTGAGGCTGTTGGGGTTCGAAGCGCTGTGTTTGTATGTCTTGAAACTATTTTTCTGCCGGTCGAAATAGATGAGCCCGCCGCCATTTGTTCCTATCCAAAGATTGCCCAAACGGTCTTCGGCAAAACTGTTTACATCTTCATAGTCGAGCCAGTTTTGCTTAAACGGATGTTGGGTATAGGTTAGGAATTTGAACAGATCGGGGTGGTAAAAGCTTACCCCTTTTTTATATGTGCCAATCCAAATAATGTTTGAGTTGTCTTTGTACAAACACACAATGCTGTTTTGCGAAAGGCTGTTTTTATCGCCCGGATCGTTGGTGAAGATCTGAGTTTTTTGAGTTCGTTTATCAATCATGTTCAAGCCACCGTGGTCGGTCCCGATAAGTATTTTTCCGTTATTGTCTTGAATAACAGCCACTATAGAATTGTTACTGATGTGACAATCAGCCAATCGGGCATTGTACTCGGTGAAGCGTTGTGTCTTGGTATTGAATTGCAAAACCCCCTCTTGTTCATCACGCGAATAGATCCAAGCATCTTCATCGGCATCAACAAACAAATTATAATCGAATTGAGATAAGGCTAGGTTCTGCGAAATATTGTTGAACCGTTTTACAACCTTAAGCGATTGAGGGTCGAATTTTTCGATTGCCAAACCTTGGTTAATCAGCCAAAAACATCCATCGGGGCCAACCGAAACATCGGTAATTGCGTGAGGCATCAACTCTTTATTCCCGTTGACACCTGCTGCAAAATGAGAAACCTTATCGGCTTTTGGATCATATTTGTAAAGTCCGGTTGTGCGGTGAACAATCCAAAGGTTCTTTTGATGGTCGACAATTACATCAATGATTTCTTGTTTTGGAATTTCAATATTTTTATGGAAGATAGGATCATCGGTCAAAAATTGCTCGTTTTCAGGGTCATAAATATTTAATTCGCCAGTGGTTGTCACCCAAATTTTTCCTCGGTGGTCTTCAAAAATTGCGCTAATTGTGTTGTTGCTTATTGTTCCTGGCCTATCGTTAGATTTTCTGAATATTTTTGAAGAGTAACCGTCAAACCTGTTAAGTCCGTTAACGGTTCCAATCCACAAGTAACCACGGCTATCTTTAAAGATGGTATTGACCTGATTGCTCGAAAGCCCGTTGTTAACATCTAACCTTTTAAATTGAAGATCGTTAGATTCAGCAAAAAGTTGAGATGTTATAAGAATTAGAATGATATAAATGACACTTTTCCTCATAGTGGGTAAAGATATATTTTAAGCTTTTTATTCAAAAAAATCTGGAACAAACAAGACACTTCAGCGCAATAAAATCCTTATTAAAACCATTTTTTTCGTCGAAAATAGAAGAGCAACAAAACAACAATCGCAATCATTACTCCCCACATTACAAAGTATGCATATCGGAAATGAAGCTCCGGAAGGTTGTCGAAATTTGTACCGTAAACGCCCACAATGAAAGTCAAGGGCACAAAAAGTGCGGTAAAAATTGTCATGATCTTCATTACATCGTTCGTCTTGTTATTCAGGTTGGTATTGTAGATGTACAGCTGATCGGTGATCATTGAAGAATATAGCTCAATGGTTTCGAGTATATGTGTTTGCAAGTCGTCGAGGTGATCGAAAAAAGGCCATGTACTTTCAACAATAAGGTCAGTTTCGGTGTTTTTAAGCATTTTCGAAACTTCTTTTGCTGGCCTCACCGTTTTCCGCAGAAAATTTATTTCGGTTTTGTAACGGTATATTTCTCCAATAAGAGCTTTGTTGCTTTTCGAAAGAATAAGGTCTTCGTTGTTTTCAATTAGTTCGCCTATTAAACCAATGCAATACATGTAGTTATCGGCAAGTGCGTCAATAATTCGGTAGAAAAGGTAATCGGCACTGTTGCTCCTGAGTTTTCCAGTGTTTTGGCTCAACCGTTCGCGTATTGGGTTGAATGTTTCTCGTACTTTCTCCTGAAAAGAAATCACATAACCTTTTCCCAGTATAAGGGTAATCTGATCGGCACCAATACTTTTTTTTGTCTCGTTAAACGTAAGTTGCTTCAACAGAACAACCAGATTCTCGGTACTTTCAACAAACTTTGGCCGCTGGTCGGTATTCACAATATCTTCTTGCACTAGAGGCGAAAGCTTAAAATGGCCGCAAATTGTTGAAATAACTTCGGGGTCGTGAATACCATCAATGTTTATCCAATGAACAAAACCGTCTTCAATCGATTTAATCAACTCTTGCGGGGTTTTGAAATCGAGTTCTTTGCAACTGGTTTCGTTATAAGAAATCAGCCTGAACCGGGGGTAATCCATCTTTTTCCGGCCAATGAAAGTCAACGTTCCGGGAGCTTTTCCAATTTTTTTCGAACGGTTTTTGAGAAATCGAGCCATTAGGTTTTTGATTTTGTGTGAACAGTTTCCAAATTTACCAATAAAACTCAATTGGAATATTCTTAGCGAATCTTTTAATTATTGCTAAGTTACTAGTTCACTAGCAACTTCTTATTTTCTTGCACATCTTCCTCCTCTCGTTTAGCTTGCGCAACAAGTGTTTTTTTAATTGTCGTTACTGCCAAGCCATAGGCGTGGTGCAACTGCCTGTGCCGCAGAAGGCAGTGGCAAACTAAACACACGGAGCTTGAAAGTGGTTGAAGTTGAAGTTGCTGTCGTTCTGCCCTAATAAAATCAAAACAAAGAAGGCCTGAAACGATCAGACCTTCTTTAAATTCGTTGTTTATTTTAACCTATCGCGAATAGTAGCGGCTGGTTTCGTCGGAGAGCACATCGCTTCGGAGTACTTTCCAGGTCGAAAGTTCTGAGCTGTCGCGCAATTCGGCTTTTAATTCGGTTATTTGATCAATGCTGAAATCGACATTCGACTTATCAGCTTGCAGATTTACTGTATTCAACTTTGAACTATTGCACCAAAAATTTGAACCTGAAGATAAGTTCAACCACAGCGAATCGATTATCACATCGTTGGAAAAATTGATTTCAGCATTTTTACCTTCAAGTTGAAGATTTCTAAGAGTAATTTGGCTCAATTCGACCCGGCTTTCAGCCAATGTAATTGATTTCAAGCCACTACAGGTAAGATTCAGCGAGAAGTGTTCCTGATTTGGTATTGGATCAACAATCAACGTATCGCCTTTAGTCCAATATACAGGTTTTGTAACAATAGTCCCTTTATTGTGAGATAATCTTATCGAATCACTTGATCCATAACTCACTATTAGATATGCCCCTTTTGTAACCACCAAATGTGAAAACGGAGGCAATGCTTCGGTTTCGCTTTCGAATTGCAGACCACGCTTTTCGCTAGGAACCTGTATTAAAAATGATAGCAGGAACAACCCGATAACTCCGAAGAAGGAGATGAAAATTATTTTGCTTGTCTTCATGGCTTTTCATTTAATTGGTCAAACAAAGGTTTTAACTCTTCGCGGCTCAGGTTAAGCAACTTTACCTGACGGATAAACTCGGGTAAATGCACCTGAAAGAATTCTTCCTTGCGTAAATTAATGATCTGTTGCGGAGCACTTTCGGTTACAAAAAAACCGATGCCTCGTTGGTTGCTAATGATATTTTCGCGTTGCAATTCCATATACGTTCTCATTATTGTGTTTTGATTGACCCCAACGGCAGCCGCATGTTCGCGTACCGAAGGTATTTTACATCCAACCGGGTATTCGCCCGATACAATTTTGTCGCAAATGCTGTCGGCTATCTGCTGAAAAATCCCTTTCGAATCTTTGAATTCCATCACTGAGCCTCCTTCTCTTTTAATTTGAAATAGGCATAAGCCAGCGTAACCAAGCTCGCAAGGGTCGCAAATGTGATCATGAATGCGGCGCCCTGTTCTTTGGACCAATGGTCGACTATTGATTCTAACCAAGGATGATTAAGATGGAATTTTTCAAATATCAGCACAAAATAACCGCCGATTACGCCTAATACACCACCAACAAAAACTATTGTTTTTACAAGAGGATATTTTCTAAATACGGCCGCACCGGCAAACGACAACGAGAAAACGGCTATCGATAATCCGAAAAAAGCCCAAAAGAGTCCATCTGCTCCTGTAATTAAATGGTCAAAAGAGATGGAATGAAAAGGAAACGAGTTAACACCATTTACTGCAACTACCCGATTGGTTTGAAACACATTTCTGACCACAACAGCAAAGCTGCTCATCAAATAAAAAAGTGCAGGGAAAAGAAGAATGTACACAACAACTTTCTCAAGAAACTCATACAACAGCCGCTCGAAAGAAGTAACCGGTGTCATAAGAGACATCATTGTTTTCTCCTTATTTCGAAACTGCGGAAAAGAAGAGCCGGCAAAAATAATCCCTGCAACAAAGTAAGTGCCTATAAATAAAGGCATCCAACCATCTCTGTTCCATTGACTGCCACTATCGACTATCATTAGCAGGCTCGTCACCAAAATAAACGTCACCAAAGCTTCCCACAACAAAAGGTTTTGCTTATAGTTGATGATAATTGAACTCTTGGCAAACTTTCCAAAACGCTTAAGATTGAATATATTATATGTCTTCATAGGTTTTCTATTTAAGAGTTACTCCCGAAATGGCTGCGTTGAACAACAATTCTATATCGACATCGGTTGGTGTGCCGTTTGCCGGTTTCACTATCTTGAAACCTCCGGGGGCAACCTCGTGGTAAATAGCATCTATGCCATCGATTTTGGTGGCAGTTGAAAAAGCATACTTTTCAGATATTTCCCACAAATTTTGGTGAAAAATTACTTTCCCCTGATCAAGCACGATAATCTTATCAATCAAATTCTCAACATCTTTTACCTGATGGGTTGAGATGATGACCAATTGATCTTCGCTAAGCGAACCGGCCACCACTTTGCGGAAAATAGCTTTCGATGGAATGTCCAATCCGTTGGTGGGTTCGTCGAGCACCAGCAATTTGCAGTTGGTAGAGAGTGCAAAGGCAATCAGGAACTTTTTCTTTTGCCCGTACGACAACTTCGTGAGCCTGCTACTTTTATCGAGCTCAAAATCAGTTAAGATTTGATCAAGTTTTGAGTAATCGAACCTAGGGTAAAAAAGCGAATTGGCTTTTACGTATTGCGAGATTTTCACCGAAGGAAGATCATACTCCTCTGGAATAAAGTACATCTCTTCGAGCAGTGATGGGTTGCGGTGGAAAGGCACATTGTCCATCACCATAAGTGAGTCTTTGGGAGCTTCGAGCAAGCCGGTGATCAATTTCAGCAGGGTTGATTTCCCTGCACCATTTTTTCCCAACAAGCCCACAATGCTCCCCTCTTTTTCGGTAAGCGATAACCCTTTAAAAAGGCTTTTTTGCTTTCCGTAATGAAAACTAAGGTTTGTAATTTCAATCATGACTATTGTTTTACTGTACTAGGTTAATAGAACAGTGCAAATGTAGAAATTGAAATCAACAAAACAATAGTTCGATGACATTTTTTAAACTATCAGCATGTAAATAATGAATTTTGGTCAAAATAAACTTCGCGGGTTGGTTTAATTTTCAGTTCATTACACACACTGTCGCTTTAACGGGAAACAACTTCCGCACACCTTGTTGCTCAAGCTAAGCGAGGAGTTTCCTCCCAATGGTGCATTCTTCGCCGCGGGATTGTATAGCCGCTCTAGTGTGATATCACCATCGACTAACGAAAAACCACTCGTTGCGCTTCGCTAAACGAGTTTTAGTGCGATAAAAACGAGAGTACATGCTGTATCGCACATTTTGTTTAACCTCTTCGAGGTAATTGGGCTTGAAGGTTTGATTTTGCTACAATAACTTTATTCGCAAACAACAAAAAAGAATTATTATTGTACAAAAATCAACTTTCTAACCATCAAACATCGTAGTCAATGAAGAAAATCCTCCTACTGCAGGTTGTCCTTCTCTTGCTTATTCTGACAACTGCCGCACAGCCCAAACGCATTGGTCTTAACAACGAATCGGATCAAGCCATTTCCCTGAAGAGTACCGAAGTACTTGCCCCTTTCGATGTGGCGACCAAGAAAGCCCGCCGCTTCGACCTTAATCCCTCCTTACGAAAAAACGATGGAGTTGCCCTTGGCGACACCCTTGTGTTGGCTTTGTTCCCCGGCAAGGAGTATCCGTCGGTTGTTCAGTCGAAGGAGACCGATGTGAACGGCACCACCGTAATTCTAGCCAAACTCACTGGGTTTCAATTTGCCTACTGCTGCATCTCTATTTCCGATAAGTCGGTTTTGGTAACGGTGGACATTCCCGAGTGCAACGAAAAATACACCACGCGCTTTCAACCAAAGAAAAGCACACCCTACTTGGTGCAGTTGGACGAAACCAAATTGGATGTATTAAAAGACGGACATGTTTCCAATCAAAGCTACGATAGCATAGCCCAAAGCCATTTGCCCAAGGAGTTGCAACATACTTTTCCCAATGAAAAGACAACCAGCCCCAATAAAGTGGCGTTGAAATCGGCTCAAGTTACCCCAACAACAGACGACTCCGCCCAAATAGATATTTTGGTGGTTTACACCCCTGCTGCAAAACAGTGGGCGGATACCTATGAAGGGGGCATTAACAACACCATTAGCCAAGCCATGGCTAAGTGTAATCTAGTTTCTGAGAACAGTAAGTTGGGTATACGGTTTAACTTGGTTCACTCCACTGAAGTTGACTATACAGAATCGGGTGATCCAAAAATCAATTATTTATACTCTGAAGGGGAGCGTACAAATACTGAAATAGATTTAAACAATCTAGCAGACGGTAATATTTCCAATGTTCATACCATAAGAGATATTGTTGAAGCGGATTTAGTTGTTTTATTAACAATAACAAATGAAGTTGGTGGCTTAGGTTGGGTATTGGTAAACAGAGAAGGGAGTGAGGAATATGGATTTTCATTATTGAGGGTACAGCAAACAAGTGGATTGATAATGATACATGAAATTGGTCACAATCTTGGAGCTCATCATCCAAAAGAACAAAACACCATTCCTGGACCTACAGTATGGAGTGACTGGCCGGAGAATACTTGGTCGGCAGGTTGGCGATGGAAAGAAGAGGACAATAATTATTATTGCACTGTTATGGGGTACGAAAGCGGTTTGTACTATTCAGATGGAAATCCAACAACTCAAGTACCTTATTTTTCCGACCCAGACATCAGTTTTCAAGGAAATCCCACTGGCCATGCAACCGAAGCCAATAATGCCCATACCATTCGCGAAACAAAGCAGGTGGTGGCTGCTTATCGTGAAGCAAGACCTAAAAACACCCCAACTGTTTATACCTTAAATGCTCATGATAAAACAACAGATAGTGCAGTTTCAGGTGGTTGTGTTACAAATGAAGGTACTTCTCCAGTGACAAAACGAGGTGTGGTATATAGCACCAGTCGTATGCCTACTTTAAAAGACAATTTTACTGTTGACAGTTTAGGTAAAGATACATTCTCTAGTAACTTAGATGGACTCGAATTAAACAAAGTTTACTATTTCAGAGCCTATGCTACAAATAGTTTTGGAACAACTTATGGCAACCAGATGTCTTATATGAACTTAGGCGGCGTTTCAAAAGATTTTATTACCAGATGGGAACTACCAGAGGGACAGGATAAATTAGAGTTAATTTTGGTCAGAAAAGGGGAAGTAGATTATACATGGGAAACAATTCCAAAAGGGCAAAGTGGTTCCGGAACATTTCCAAGAGGAGAAGGTATTGTTGAAATACCAAATTTACCTGCCGGTAAAACTATTAAGGTAAGTATAGCACCAACTAACTTACAGCGGTTCTACAATTATTACGCATATTGTCCGCATCCAGCTGTTTATGGTCCTGATAGGGAAAATCTTGTAGATGTAGAACAATGGGGAACTACGCAATGGGTTAGTATGGATCATGCATTTGAAGGATGTAAAAAATTGAACATATCTGCTACTGATCTTCCTGATTTGAATAATGTAAAAAAAATGAGTTACATGTTTGAAGAATGTCCAACTTTAAATGGACCAACGAACATTAATGATTGGAACACCTCCTCAGTTAACAATATGGCATCTATTTTCTATAACTCTAAAGTATTTAATCAGAATATTGGCAGATGGGATGTTTCTAAAGTGTCAAACATGGACAATATGTTTTATGGCGCAAGTATTTTTAATCAAGATATTGGCGGATGGGATGTTTCGAATGTGTCAAAAATGGTTTGCTTGTTTTATGAAGCAAGTTTCTTTAATCAGAATATTGGAAACTGGAATGTTTCAAAAGTGTCTGACATGAGTTTCATGTTTACAAGAGCTGACTCATTCAATCAGGACATCGGCAAGTGGGATGTTTCAAAGGTGTCAAACATGAATTCTATGTTTGCTGGTGCTAGTGCTTTTAATCAGGATATTGGAAGGTGGAATGTTTCCAATGTAATGGATATGAATAGGATGTTTTATGGAGTAAGTACATTTAATCACGATATTAGTGGATGGGATGTTTCAAATGTTAAAGATATGAGTTGCATGTTTTACGGTGCAAAATCCTTTAATCAGAATATAGGTAGCTGGAATGTTTCAAAGGTAAACGATATGAGTTGGATGTTTGCTTACGAACCCTCCTTCAATCAAAATCTAAATAATTGGGATGTTTCTTCTTTGAAAAATACGCATGGTATGTTTTTTCAAGCATCGATTTTTAATCAAGATATTAGCAGGTGGAATGTTGAGAATGTAACAGATATGACTGCCATGTTCAGTGGTGCTAATAATTTTAACCAGAACCTTAATAATTGGGATGTTTCTCAAGTAGTTAGCATGAATGCAATGTTCAATACTGCAAATGTTTTTAATGGTGATATTAGCAAATGGGATGTGTCTAATGTAAAAGATATGTGCACGATGTTCAGCGATGCAAGAAATTTTAATCAAGATATTGGAAATTGGAACGTGTCCAGTGTAACTGATATGAGTTGGATGTTCTATGCAGTAAAAGATTTTAACCAAGACATTGGAAATTGGAATGTGTCGAATGTAATCGATATGAGTTCTATGTTTGTGACTACTGAAAACTTTAATCAGGATATCGGAAAATGGAATGTTTCGAAGGTGAAAAGTATGAGCGAGATGTTTTGGATTTCTAGTAAATTTAATCAAAACATAAGTTCTTGGGATGTGTCAAAAGTAAAAGATATGAGCCGTATGTTTCTAAGTGCAAGTTCATTTAACCAGAATATTGGAAACTGGAACATATCAAGTGCGCCCAACTTGGTTAGCATGCTTGACAACTGTGGTATGGATCATCAAAACTATTCATCAACATTAAACGGCTGGAGCACCAATCCAAACACACCAGATAGTCTTACCCTTGGTGCCGATGGTTTGAAATATGACTGTACAGCGGTTGAAGGAAGAGCGAAACTCACTTCTGCTAAAAGTTGGACCATTATGGGTGATCAGCTAATTTCAGAATTGAGCCAACCTAATCAGATCGCTGGCGAAACTTCCGTCTGTCAAGGTCAAACAGCGGTTACCTATACCGTGCCCGCCATCGAAAATGCCACTTCATATGTTTGGACATTGCCCAATGGCGCAAAAGGGACAAGTACCACCAACAACGTAGTAGTCGATTTTGGTCCAGAGGCTGTTTCTGGCAACATCACCGTGAAGGGGATCAATGCTTGTGGCGAAAGCATAGAGAAATTGTTACCTGTAACCGTTATTCCAACTCCTGCAACTCCAACAATTTCGGTGACCAACAATGTACTTTGTTCCGATGTTCCAGAAGGCAACCAGTGGTATTGTCAAGATGGGAAAATCGAAAATGCGACCACAAAAGAGTATATGGCAAAAGCTGCTGGCAATTACTATGTGGTGGCCAGTAACCTAGGTTGCACCTCGGCACCATCAAAAGCCGTAACGGTAACCCTTGTTGGGCGACATGATCTTTCGATCGATGGTGATCTAAAGCTGTATCCTAACCCCGTCTCCAACCAATTGACCCTTGAAGTAAATGGAAACAGGGACAAAATTGACTTTGAGATCATCAACGTATTGGGTCAAACAATATTCAAAGGGAGCTTTGTTGGCAAAACCACTGTTGAAACCACCAATTTTGCCCCCGGAACATATCTTATAAAAACGGGAACAGGGAAAGCACAAGAATTTAGTAAATTGGTAAGGAATTGATCCTCAACTGCGCCTCGTTTGAGTGTAACGGAAACGAGGTGTAAGTCGAAAGTCGTTCCTGCCATGCCAAAGGCATGATGTGACGGCCTGTGCCGCTAAAGGCGGTAACACCCTAATCACGCGTAGCGTGAATCTACGATTAGCCTGAGCTACCCAACCTGCGCCTTGTTTGAGCGAAACATTGAAACCCACGCGATACAATCGTGCAGTAGCGGGGTAGATCGGCGTAGCCAATTTGTATAAGTTTGCAGATAATGATTATAATCGAAGATTACCTTTAGGTAAATCCGAAGTTAAAAAGTCGGGATTGCAATCAAAGATCACCGGAGGTAAATCCAGACCAGCAAGGGGTAGTGGGGATCGGAGGCAGGAAAGATTTTAGGCATAATGCTCCTTCATCGAAAGGATAAAAATTTTTTCATCGCGTACTTCATAAACAATACGGTGTTCTTGATTTATGCGGCGTGACCAACAACCCGTAAGTTCATATTTTAAAGGTTCGGGTTTGCCAATGCCTTCAAAAGGTGTTTGAGAAATAGATTCAATCAGTTTTCTAATTTTCTTAAGTACAGGCACGTTGTTCGTCGTTTTCCAAAAAGCCAAATCTTCGCTGGCCTGATAGGTGTATTCTATTTCCATATATCATCCAGCTCAATTTTAACTGTTTTCGCCTCATTGGCTTGTTTCTGACTAGCCTTAATTTTTTTTACATAATCAGGATTGTAGGGAGTATCTTTGGCCACTTCATATTTGATATTTAGAGCTTTCATAAATGCCTTAATAGCATCAATTTGTTGCGAATTAGATGGGTATGCTTTGATATTAATTGCTTCCATAATTATTCCATAAATATATTAGTACTCCATTGAAAAATAAAAAATTAATGCTTTCAAAACAAAGATAAAGAACAAATATTGAAATAGAGCCTAAAAGTTTTAGGTTTTTCAAGAACATCGCGCTACCATTTGTTTACCTTGCACTACTACCTGTCCCGATCAATCGGGAAGTAGTTAACCGTCGTTTCTGACTGCCTGTGCTGCTAAAGGCGGTAACACCTAATCACCTTACCTAGGGACAATTTGTCCCTAGGTATTTGCCGTGCTCCCACTCGTTTAGCTTGCGTAAAGAGTGGTTAACCGTCAGTCGTCTGTGACGGCCTGTGCTGCTAAAGGCGGTAACATCCTAATCACGCGCAGCGTGAATTGAAAATCGGCGGAGCCAATCGAAGATCAGCCAGAGCTAATCGAAAAGAACAGGCCATCACACCGTTAGATAAAATGACTAAGAACCGGGTTTTCAGTGCAATGCTATCAGTTGCCCGGTGCCTTTAGGCCCGGGATAGAAAATAAATACAAAAACAAAAGGCTTTAGCCAAATTGTATAATTGTTTTGGCTAAAGCCTTTTGTCATTAAGTATCAACCTAACCCACGACTTAAAAGTCGTGGCAATTGAAATCTACCCCTCCCTCGTCATGCCCCAGCTAAGGCAGCATTCGTTATCTGCGGCTCCGCCCTCTACGTCATTAAATTTTGTAACCCGCACAGCGCAATCAATATCGATAAATTAGCACCATATACTTTCTAGTTACTAATTAAAACTTTAAGGCGGCTAAATGTTCCTTTTTGTAATACCGTACTTACGCGCTCCAAAGTACGGAATCAGACGCTCCAAAGTACGGAATCAGGAAGGCCAAAGTACGGAACCAACTGCGACTTGTTTGAGTGCAACAGTGGAACAGAATAATGCAAAAATCAACCTCTGTTTGATAGTTGAATCATCAACAAGTTCGAGGGGTGGAAAAGAAATGGTTCAACTGGCTCTACCTCCAAAATTTTGAATTTCCTCCCAATGGTGCTTTCTACCGACAAAATCTTGCTTTTACCCGATTGTAGCCTTAGCTCTAAAACTGTTTGCCATACTTTTGAAACGCCATAGAACACAAACTTTATTTTTTTCATGAATTTTTTAATTCACTCACATTATTCTGAAAATCGTCAGAAGTTTTTTCCCTATAACCTTAAAGGTAAAGGGAATACTTCCGACGATTTCTATATTCGGCTCGAAAGGTTTTCGGAAGAGGTTGCTTCAAAAGGACTTCAACAGTTTGGTGAATTCATCGACCAGAAACAGGAATCGGACAAACAGAACAACAAACAGGCTCAAACCCGGGAAGACGATTTGCTCGACATCCTTCTGGCCGGGGTGCTTTGGAACGAATACAACGGAAAATGGGGAGATGCCATTGAACTACAGCATGCGGTTTTGAACTTCCTCTACAAACTGCGAAAGAAGTACCCAAAATCGAAAGACCAGATCGATAAACTACGCGGAAAACTTGCAACACAATGGCTCGACAATAAGTCAAATAGGAACATCGCTCCAACGCTGCAAAACTTCAGCAAACTGGTTTTGTGGCTTAATGCTACCGGCGATTTTTGCGAAGAGGCACTAAGAATAAAACAGATAACAAATCTGCTGGCAACCTTTACGCCTGAATATCAAAAAGAACTTTTTGGGCAAATAACCTTGTTTGCCACATGGTTCAGCAAAGCAGCATCGCAAAACCTGAATGAATTTACTTCGGGCACTGAATATTTTCTTGATCAGCAGCACCCGAAATACCGAGGGCGCGAAGATTATTTCTTCTGCGGAAGGAAAGAGTCGGATTATCACCTCAATATGGTTGGAGCAGCACTAATGAACCGATCGCTAAGGAAAGAATTCGGTGAGGCAGAAAAGCAGATTTTACTGCTTCCAACCTGCATGTCGGAAAACAAAAACTGCGCAGCCACACAAGTTGGGCATACCCTGAAATGCAGCCACTGCACCCCCGAGTGCAACATTTCGGCAACTTCTGTCGAGATGGAAAAACTGGGAGTAGAAACAGTTTTGATCAAACACTCGTCCGACTTTTCGAAATGGCTGCTTCCTTGGGCAAATCAAAAGAAAACGGCACTGATTGGAACGGCTTGCGTGTTGAACCTTTTGCAAGGTGGGTTTGAAATGAAGCGGCTGGGAATTCCGTCGCAGTGTATTTTCCTCGACTACTGTGGATGCCAAAAACATTGGAAAGAGATTGGGATACCAACCGAAATCAATGTGAATAAAGCTTCGAAATTAATTGGAAACAACAAGACTAAAGATTTCTGTCAACCAAACCGATAACCAATTCCCGATTCTGTTATCAATAGTTTTGGTTTCGATGGGTCGGCCTCGATTTTCTTTCGGAGCTGAGCAACAAAAACACGGAGGTACTGTGTTTGTTCAATGTAGCCGTAACCCCACACTTCTTTCAAAATATGTTGATGGGTCAATACCCGGCCTTGATTTTTGGCCAGCAAGCTCAATAACGAGAACTCTGTTGATGTTAGTTTCAATATTTCGCCACCCTTTTTAGCGATATGGTTTACGATATCGATAGAAAGATCGTTGAAGTCTAAAATGGCATCGTCGCTTTTTGTTTCGCCCGAACGCAATGCTACCCGAATGCGGGCAAGTAGTTCACCGCTTCTGAATGGTTTGGTTAGGTAATCGTTAGCACCATTGTCGAGCGCTTTAATAATCTCAGTTTCAGAGTTGCGTACCGAAAGGATGATTATTGGTTTATAAAACCATTCGCGGAGTTTTTTCAAGATTTCATGACCATCAATGTCGGGAAGGCCAAGGTCAAGAATGATCAAAGATGGATGATGTGTGGCTGCAACAATTAAACCTTCCTTGCCTGTTGGAGCATCAATGATTTTATACCCACTTGCCGAAAGTGTGATTTCGAGCAACCGCCGTATTTGAACTTCGTCGTCAATAATCAATATGGTTTCACTTTCGCTCATAGGTTTTCTAATGATAGGTTTTTGATTTCGTGTTGCATCGAAGGTATCCTGATAATGAAACGGGCTCCTCCTTTTTTCCTGTTTTCAACAGTTACAGAACCTTTGTTTGCTTCAACAAATCCTTTTACAATTGAAAGCCCCAATCCTAAACCGCCTGATTTATTTCCTTCGACACGGAAGAACTTATTGAAAAGATTTTTCATGGCTTCATTGGTGAAACCCGGTCCGCGATCAAGTATTTCGATAAAAATTTCATCTTCTATCGCGTAAGTCTTTATCCAGATATTGGAGGTAACGGGGGCATGTTCGCACGCATTTATCAACAAATTGTATAAGACCTGTTCCATCAACCCAAAATCAATTTTCAGAAGTGGCATATTTTCGGGGATAGAAACCAGTAGGTTAAAGGGCTTCAACTCTTCTTTCAGATCTTGTGAAACTTTGTTGATGAGGTCGTTGACATCGCACCAATCGAGACGTGGTGTGATGTGCCCACTTTCAAGTCTCGACATATTCAACAGGTTTTCGATCAGTCGGTTTAACCTGAGCGATGCGGTAAATATCTCGTTGTGTAAGGCCGACTGTACGTTTTCGGGGTGCAAACCTGTAATAAGAGTATCTGAAGCACCAAGAATTGTTGCCACAGGTATCCGCAGTTCGTGCGAAATAGAGTTGAACAGAGTCTTGTACAGTTTGTCCGATTCGTCGAGTACCCTTGACTTCTGCACCAATTCGCCCAGAAATTCCCGTTCGAGGGCGTTCGAAATGAGCATAAAAGCCGCATCGTGAAAAGCTTCTTGTTCAGCTGTAAACAGTACATCCGAGTAGTAAATTGCAACGCCTGGGTTTATACGAACTCCCAATAATGGATAAAAAGTGTGCGTGGTGTTCGAGAAATTGCTTGTTTGCTTTCCAGCCTTTTGCTTGTTATTGAAAGACCAGATTGCAATTTCGTACTCTTCGTCGCTCATTTTAATTTGCTGAGGAAGCCGTTTCGAACGTTTCAGCACGTTGTCGCCATCTTGTAAAATGAACGATGTGTTTAATGAAAAATGGGTTTTAATTATATCGATTGCTGAAGCCAAAACCTCGTCAATGCCACTTGCTTTTGATAGTTCGCGGGTTAAGTGAAATAGCGCGTTGGTTCGTTCTTCCCTTTCGTGGGCCAACTGCTCCTGATGCTTTATCCGTGTTGTTAGTATCCCATTCAGCAAAGCGATGATAAAAAACATGAAGAACATAAGTATATCATCGGCTTTTTCGATATGAAAAGTGAAATGCGGAGGAATAAAAAAGAAGTTCCATACCAATGCACTCAACGACGAAGCCAACAAAACCGGGCCAATCCTCAGAAAAGTAGCAAGCGTTGAAACAACAAAAAGCAAGATTAGCGAAACGACATAATACCCAGGTGTATTTGATAGTGGCGAACAAACAAGCGTTGTGAGACCAATAACCAACACCGAAAGCAAATATTGATTTATTTTCGAGCGGAATGCGATTATATGTTTTAATATCTCGGTTCTCAAAATCATAGCGTTATGAAACATTCAAATTTAGCAGATTTAGATTGACTTACGAAATGGTTTTGTGCCAAAAGCCAAAGCTCTGAAAAGTGCAAAAACTGGGATTATTTCAAGTCGCCCCACCCACATCTGAAAAATGTAGATAACCTCAACAATCGGGTTCATTGATGGATCGGTTATACCCACTGTCAATCCGGCTGTTGATTGAGCGGCTGTTGATTCAAAAAGCGCATCAAAAAAGGTATAGTTTTCGGGAAGGAAGAATGTTGTAACAAGAGTACATAACACTTGGATCACAAGGAACATCAACGCAAAAACCGAAGCAGAGGCCAATTCCGCATTTACTTCATCGGGCATCATATTTTTTCCATCGAAGCGCAACGACTTAATTGTATTTGGCGAAAGAAAAGCCTTCCTGATTTGCCAGAACATTCCTTTTTGGATAAAAACAGCTCTGTAAATTTTTATTCCGCCAACAGTTCCTCCCCAGGCACCGCCAATAAACATGGCCATAAAAATGATAAAGAAAAAAGAGCGGTCGTCCCAAATATGAATGTTAGATGTTTGCCAACCAGTAGTTGAAATTGCACTGATGTATTGAAAAATACCCTCGCGAAAAGGATTTTCGGTGGCGTGTGAATACCAAAGCAACAACGACAGAATAATGCTGCCAACAACAAAACAGATCAGCAAAGAACGGGTTTGAATATCGTCCCATACTTCGCGGAACTTTCGGTTAAAGAAAATCCTATAATAGAAAGGCAGTGAGAATGAGCCAAAAATCATTGGCAACAGATAAAGATAATCCATTGATGCCGAATGATAAGTAGCAATACTATCGTCGAGTGTGCTAAACCCACCCGAAGAGAGCCCGGCAAACGCGTGGTTAAGCGAATCGAAAATATTGCTGGCTAACGGATAATCGGGGAGTATTATGTAAGTGCCAACAATGAGGTAAACGGTTGTAATAATTGTAATGTAGGCATACGATTTCCAAATCCCTTTTGCGGTATCCATTACCCTCGATTTCAAACTTATCCCTGTCGATTCCGATTTGTAGAGCAGCTTTACACTATGCCCCGAGTTGTTTTTGAATAGAGCCAATGCCAAAACAATAAACCCAGCACCGCCAATCCATTGGGCAAACGAACGATAAAAGAGTACTCCATGCCCAACCGATGGCTCATGAACAGCCATAGAGAGGCCTGTAGTTGTATAAGCACTCATGCTTTCGAAAAAACAATGAAGATAATTTCGAAAAAACAGCAAACTCGATTCGGTATAACTTGCTCCAACAGGTATAAACTGGTTCATTACATCGGTTGGGGTAATGTGGGCGATAATGAAGAAAGGTAACCCACCCACAAAAGTCATAGTGAGCCAAGCCCAGGCTGCCACTATCAACGATTGGTTATACTGCGGTTCTTCGGCATTGCAAAAAACCATTTTCAAAAGAAAACCTGTGCCAGCAATTATTGAACCCGACAGTAGAAATCCGGCTGCCGAATACCATTCGGCATACATAGCAGAAACCACCGCTGCCAACGAAACAATTGCGCCCAACAAAATGAACAAGCTCGCTAATTGTTTCAGAATCACTTTCCACGATTTATAATTCATATCTAGTTTATGTTTTTAATTGAATTTGGTTCCATAAAACGACGGAACAAGTAAGACCAGTACCGGATATATTTCCAGCCGTCCAATTAACATGAACAGGCTCATTATTAACTTCGATAGTGTTGAGTATTCTGCAACACTAAGGTTATGCCCAATAGTTGCCATTGATGTAGTTATAAGAAATGCCGACTTAATTGGAGCAACCCCCGATAAGGTCAGAAGAATAATGCCTGTCAGAAGCAGCATCCCAAATAAGGATACAAATGATAGCACCGAGAGATTTGTTTTTTCATCAATTGCCCCATCGTTACATTCTGGTTGCTGCTGCTCCGAAAAATTAAAAAGTTTTGAAAACGAACATCTAAAATTTTGAAGGATCATCGAAAGCCTGCTTATTTTTATCCCACCACTGGTCGATCCTGAGCAACCACCAATAATGGCAAAAATCATAAACGCGAAAATCAAATACCGGGGCCATATTAAATAGTTGGTTACCGAAAAGCCCGATGATGAGAAGAATGATACCGTTTGAAACAATGCGTAGCGGAAAGAGTTTTCAGCACTAAACCCACATTTCAAATAGAGTATTAGTCCAATGAACAGTGAACCTGCCAGCATAACGAATGCGTACAATTTTAGCTCTTTTGTTTTGATCAACAGTTTCTTTAACCCTTGCCCCGAAACAACCAGAAGGAAAGTATAAAAGCCAACACCTGATAGCCCCATGAAAATGACAAATAGATACTGCACAAATGATGAGTATTTAGCAATGTCTTGATTTTCGGGCGAAAAACAACCCGATGATATTGTTCCAAAGCCATAGCAGGTGCTTTTAAAAATGTCGATACCGCCAATAAACAGCAATAAGATTTCAAATACCGTTAGTGCAGAATAAATCAAAATAATTTGACGCCCAATTCTCTTAAAGTTGAAAGGATAATTCTTGTTCGTATTAATGGCCTGCAAATTAGCATCGGCACCAAAGACTTTTAGGAGCGGAAAAATTTGAGCAACCATCATTAGGGTGCCAATTCCGCCCAGCCAGTGAGTAAGGCTTCGCCATAACACAACCGAGCGTGGTATGTTGTCGATATTTGCAATAACCGAACTTCCGCATAACGTAAATCCCGACACGCTTTCATACAACCCATCGGCAACCGATGGAACAATATTCCCCAACAAATAGGGTACTGTCCCCAACAGAATCACCGTGACCCAAGCCAAAGTTATAAGCAAGAAACTAATACGGTTATCGGCAGTTGGCACAACTGTTTTTGAAGAAGAGAAGAACAATGCAGCCCCACAACCAACTGCAAGCAACCCGGGTACAAGAAAAGTATTGGTAGGCTCGCTATATGCCAGTGCCACCAAAAAGCTAACAAGGAACGAAAGACCTTCGAAAGTAAAAATCAGCGAAAGTAAAAACCAACCGTTTTTCGATAGTGCCTTATTTTTTAAAAGTGTCTTCATAAAACCGCTTGTTTGAAACAACCACATTACGCAAATACAAAGTTGATTGGAATATCGTTGCGGTTTTATAAAGATTCCTGAGGTTGGTATAAAGATTTTATAAAGAAACCAGACGTGCGGTTTTGGTTTGATGTTCGTTTTTTGTCAAACAGCTAGCACCTAAAAGTCGAATTCTCCTTTCGGTATAAATTGCCTCGTAAGAATCTTTTTTCTTGTGAATTACGCTGCATAGTTGTTTTTTTCTGCTTTCAATCTGATTAAGAAATTGCCATAATATGTTTCAATTTGAAATATTTTACTATTTTTTCGACACTTTTTAAAATCAGAACCAATGGAAGAGCAAATCAGGCAAATAGCTGAACGATTGAGAGGGCTCCGCGAAGTCCTAAATATTTCTGTAGACGATGCCGCGAAGACGTGTCGCATCGGAGTTGAAAAATACCTTGAGTATGAGTCGGGCAAAAGCGATATTCCTGTGAGCATTCTTCACAACATGTCGCAAAAATATGGAGTTGAGCTAACGGTGCTGCTTACCGGCGACGATCCGCACATGCGCAGTTACTCGGTTACCCGGAAAAACCAAGGTGTTGATGTTGAACGCCGCAGCGCATATAAATACCAATCGCTTGCGCATAGCTTCATCAACCGTAAAGCCGAGCCTTTCCTTGTAAAGGTCGATGCAAAACCCGAAGGAACTCCGTTTAGCATGAACGCACACCCCGGGCAAGAGTTCAACTACATTCTGCAAGGGCGCATGATTTTTAATTTCAACGGCAAAGAAATAACCCTTGAAGAAGGCGATTCAATTTATTTCGACTCCGGGTTACCTCACGGAATGCTTGCCCTCGACGGCAAAGAGTGTCAGTTTTTAGCCTTCATTTTCTAATCAAGAAAGAAATATAACTATGCAACTTTATAAAAAATACTTAGCAAAACCTGAGTTCGATTCATTAGACGATTTCCTTGAAAACTATAAAATCATTGTTCCCGAAAACTTCAATTTTGCCTACGATGTTGTTGATGAATACGCCCGCATCGAACCCAACAAAATTGCGCTGGTTTGGTGTAACGACGAGGGCAAACACAAAGATTTCACCTATTCGGAACTGAAAGCAAAGACTGACGCAACAGCCTCCTATTTCCAAACTCTCGGAATTGGCCACGGCGATAAGGTGATGCTTATTTTGAAACGCCGTTATGAATTTTGGTTTGCTTGCCTTGCGTTGCACAAAATTGGTGCAGTGGCAATTCCTGCAACCCACCTGCTAACCGACAAAGACATTATTTACCGGGCCAACGCCGCTACAATAAAAGCCATTGTTACTGTTGGCGAAGATGTGGTAATTGAACACATTGAAAAATCGTTACACGGTTGCCTATCGCTTGAACAAATTGTTTCGGTTGGGCCAGTTTATCCCGAAAAGTGGGGCAATTTGCAAGAGGGCATTTCGAACGCCCCTGCATTTGTAAAACCTGCCCGTCCTTCAGAAAACGACGATTTGCTGTTCCTCTATTTTACCTCTGGAACAACAGGAAATCCAAAGATGGTGGTTCACGATTATACCTATCCGCTGGCACATATTAGTACCGCGGTTTTCTGGCACAATGTGCAGGAAGATGGCCGTCACCTTACTGTGGCCGATACCGGTTGGGCAAAAGCGGTATGGGGAAAACTCTACGGACAAATGCTTGCAGGGTGTAGCGTGTTTGTTTACGATCATCAGAAATTTACCCCTTCGGATATGCTCGAAGTGATTTCGAAATACAAGGTGACATCGTTTTGCGCACCTCCAACAATTTACCGGTTCATGATCCGCGAAGATCTTTCGAAATACGACCTTTCGGCCCTGAAATATTGCACAACTGCCGGCGAAGCACTCAACCCAAAGGTTTACGAAACGTTCTACGAAAATACAGGCATTCATTTGATGGAAGCTTTTGGCCAAACCGAAACAACCGTTCAGCTTGGTACTTTCCCCTGGATGAAACCGAAGCCGGGCTCAATGGGGATTCCTTCACCACAGTACGATATCGATTTGCTGAAAAGCGACGGAAGCCGTTGTGAAGATGGCGAACAGGGGCAAATTGTAATCAGGTTAGGAGAAAATCTTCCTGTTGGCCTTTTCAAAGGATATTACCGCGACGAAAACCTCACTAAAACGGTAATGCAGGACGGTATTTACTACACCGGCGATATTGCATGGCGCGATGAGGATGGCTACTACTGGTTTGTGGGCCGTGCCGACGATGTAATCAAAAGTTCGGGCTACCGCATTGGCCCTTTCGAAGTTGAAAGTGCCCTGATGACCCACCCTGCCGTTGTTGAATGTGCCATTACTGGTGTTCCCGATGAGGTGCGCGGACAGGTAGTTAAAGCTACTATTGTGCTTGCAAAAGGATATACCGCCAGCGACGATTTGGCCAAAGAGATTCAGGAGCATGTTAAAACGGTGACTGCACCTTACAAATATCCGCGGATTGTTGAATTTGTTGAAGCCCTGCCAAAAACCATCAGCGGGAAAATCCGCCGGGTTGAAATACGTGGCGACGAGAAAAAATAGGTTTTAGTTCATTCCTAATCATAGAACAGGGAACAGCATTAGGGTGTTGTTCCCTGTTTTTTTTATCTGCAAAGGTTCGCTACAAACATCGGATCGTAGAACCAGTAATTGACATCGACAGTTGCGGAAACACGTCTTCCGGTTGCGGAATCGATGCCCCAACTGACGGAATTGCATCTCTCGAAACCGGGAACGACATCCGACCTGACGGAAAGGCAGTCGGCAAGAGAGTAATCGACTCCTGATGTGTAGTAATTGACCTCGGGCTTGTAGTAATCGACTTCCCTTGCGTAGTAATTGACTTCCTGAGTGTAGTAATTGACATCAAAACATGCGGAATCGTCATCCCTCATCCCAGAATCAGCATCCCTGATAGCGGAAACGAACTCCACAACTGCGGAATCAGCTTCTCTGATAGCGGAAACGAACTTCGCAGCTCTCGCACTATTGCATCGTGTGGGTTATTTGAAGATTCCGATTATACGCGATATCATCGCGAAGTAGCGGGGGTGGTTTACTGAAAGTTATTTGAAAAAAGAGCGACCAAACTATCTCCGGCCGCTCTTTTTCAGACAGTTTCTTACTCTATTAAGATATGCTCTTTGTAGGTAGCTGTTGGGGTAATAATATGCAAAAAGTAGTTGCCTTTATCGAGACCCGACACATCGATCGTTTCAAGTTTCTTATTGCTTTTCACCGTTTTCACCTTGCCCTTTTTCTCGTGCCATATTTCAACAGTAAACGCCTCTTCGCTGGTTGCACTTACCGATGAACTTTCGATATTGTTTTCAGAGGTGAGCGTTGAAAGGGTAGTTACATCTTCAGTGGCTTGAGCCGAACGGGAGGTAACCTCTTCGGTGGTGAGTTGTTCAACGGTTATAAAACTTGTTGCCGGATTAGGAGATATGGCGTACGTTACACCTCCAGAAGTTACATTAACCGGTATTGCCTTTTGCGGCGAGATGCCACAATCGTTGCTTGTTGTTACATAAATAACGCCCTTGCCCAAGCTAACTGCTTCAAAAAGACAACTACTTCCCGTTGGATCATCGTTCAGAGCGACAGCCCATTTTGAAGACCAGCTTCCAGTACTTGATGATGCTCCTGGAGAACTATTAATCCAAGCACTAAATTGGGAGCCTAAACCTATTTCATAAGTCCCGTTAGGTGTGGTAACCGGTATGGAAGGCTTGCCCACCCAAACCGTATTTGATTTTGTAACAGTAGTTCCACAACTAGTGATGTAACTCATTGATATAGTACCGTTACCAACAGCTCCTGATTTACCTTTAACTATTACCGTAGAATTGGTTTCCGATAACTTATCAAGGTTGCTGCTTACGCTCCATTGTGTTGTTGCCTGAGGAGGTAGATAATTTAAAGAGAAGGAGTAATTTCCTGAACAAATTACAT
>Ga0209373_10001896_pt1 | contig 22823 bp, 18 predicted proteins | sample Higcelweek5metaG_FD_187173 | JGI IMG/M metagenome (GOLD analysis project Ga0209373, IMG submission 187173) | Freshwater pond sediment microbial communities from the University of Edinburgh, under environmental carbon perturbations - High... | ecosystem: Environmental > Aquatic > Freshwater >... | reverse complement strand
GACTGGTGATGACCATTTCGCCAAGTTCGCCGGGGGCCACGGGCGTGAGCGTCTCGGGGTCGATGATCTCCAAAATGTACATGTCGGCCCAGTAGTGGATGCCTTGGTGCGCCTCGCACTCTATGCCCGCGCCGGGGCCGTATATCTCGGTCATGCCGGAGATGTCGAAGCTGTGCGCAAGGCCCAGGGCCTCCTCAAAGCGCTGACGCATGCGCGGGGAGTGGGCCTCCGCGCCGAAGATGGCGCGCTTGAGTTTGAGCTTGCTGCGCAGGTTCTGCTTCTCCACTTCCTCGCCCAGCAGCAGGGCCATGCTGGCTGTTGAGCACAGGCAGGTGGTGCCCAGGTCGGTGAGCATCTGCAGCTGGATGTCGAGCATGCCGGGGCCGATGGGCAAAGCCATGGCGCCGAAGCGCTCACAGCCGAGCTGAAAGCCCGCGCCAGCCGTCCACAGTCCGTAGCCCACGCAGATCTGCACGCGGTCCAGCACGGTGAGCCCGGCCAGCTCGTAGCAGCGGGCGAACATGTTCGCCCAGTCGTCGATGTCCTTCTGGGTGTACGTCAGGATCTTGCGCTTGCCCGTGGTGCCGCTGGAGCCGTGGATGCGCACCACACGCTCTTCCGGCACGGAGAGCAGCGGCAGAGGGTAGCCGGTCTGCAGGTCGTAGGCCGTGGTGAAGGGAAGCTTGGTGATGTCGTCCAGGCTCTTGATGTCCGAGGGGGCGATGCCCGCCTCATCCAGCCGGGCGCGATAGAACGGGCTGCCCGCATAGGCGTGGCCCAGCGTCCACTTGAGTCCCGCCAATTGTGTGGCGTGGATCTCGTCGGCGGTGAGTTTCGGGATGAAACGAGCGGTCTTGGACATGGTCTCCCCCTAAGATGCGGCTTGAATGCGACTTGGATGCGGCTTGTGTTCCGGGCTTGCGCCCCGGGCTTGTGGACGCGAACAAAATGCGCTAGTTGGCCTCATGGCGCATGGGTCCACCGGCCCGGCGCATCATGCAGCAGAACGCGCCGTTCGGCAAGTCCGCGCCCGCGCCAAGGAGCCCATGCCCGAAGCACTTTTCATGGCGAATGTCCTCTTTCTCGCCTTCTGCGTTCTTGCGGGGCTGGCCCTGGGCAGCTTCGCCACCTGCGCGGGGCACCGCCTGGCCCATGGCGGCAGCGTGCTTTCCCCGGCGCGCTCCTATTGCCCCGCCTGCGGCCACACCCTCACCTGGCGCGAGAACATCCCGCTTTTGGGCTACCTGCTCCAGTGCGGCAAATGCCGCTTCTGCGGCGGTCGCATTCCCGCCCGCTACCCGCTCACGGAGTTGGCGAGCGCCGCCTTCGCCCTTGCGGCGGGCATTGTGTTCGGCCCCACACCGCACCTGCTTGTGGCGCTGTGCTTCGCAACCCTGTGCCTCGTGCTCTCGCTCATCGACCTGCAGACCTATCTCCTGCTGGACATCCTCACCCTGCCGGGCGCGGCCCTGTCCTTTGTCTGCTCCACCCTGCTGCCCCCCCTGTGGACCCTGGGCATCGGCTGGCAGCAGGCGCTCTATGGCGCCCTGGCCGGAGGCGGCGGGCTGTGGCTGTTGGCCGAGGCGTACCGGCGCATCCGCCACGTGGACGGCCTGGGCCTGGGCGACGCCAAGCTCATGCTGCTGTTCGGCGCGCTGCTCGGCCCCGCCGCAGTGCCGGTGATCCTCTTTGCCGGGGCCTGCCTTGCGCTGCCCGTAGGCATCGTGGCCATGCGCGGAAGCCAGGACAGCGAGAACGCCCTGCGCACCCGCCTGCCCTTTGGACCTTTTTTGTGCGCCGCCGCCCTTGGCTACCTGCTGGCCGGGCCGCATCTCCTCCACTGGTGGCTGGGGCTGCCGCTGCCATAGCGGCATTCTCTCCGCCGCGTTGACTTCCCCATTTCCGCCGCGTATTTTTTTCTGTCTGGAGGACAACCCATGCGCTTCATCCAACAGGCAAAACACCGCCCCGCACTCTTGGCCGCCATGGCGCTGGCGCTTCTTGCGCTGTGCGCCGCAAACGCTTTCGCGGCCGGGGATTCACCGGCCGGCAGCGTCAAGTCCGTCACCGGCCAGGCCCTTGTGCTGCGTAGCGGCGCGGCCCCAACCCCGCTCGCGCCCGGCGAGCGCATCTTTGAAAAAGACGTGCTGACCACGGGCAAAGGCAGTTCCCTCGGCCTGGTGCTGCGCGACAACTCCACGCTGTCCCTCGGCCCCTCCAGCAAGCTTGTGGTGGAGCGTTTTCTTTTCGCGCCGGAAAAAGGCGCGCTGGCCTCCGTGCTGCGCGTGGCCAAGGGATCCGCCGCCTGCGTCACCGGAGAGATAGCCAAACTCTCGCCGGACGCGGTGAAGGTGCAGACCCCCACGGCGACCATCGGCATCCGGGGCACGCACTTTCTTGTGAACGTGGAGGAAGGCGTCGAGGAAGACAGCGCCAAGACAGCGCCCGCGGCTGGGGAGGCGCGCTAGGATGAAAATGAAACACCTGCCGCTGCTCGTTCTTGCGGTGTTTGCCTTGAGCGCCTGCGGCGGCAAAAGCAAAAACGTGGTGCTCCTCCTGCCCGATCCCGACGGGCATGTGGGCGTGGTCGACGTGCGGAACCAAAAGGGCGAACAGGCGCTGACTCAGGCGGGCACGGCCACGCGCGTGGCCCCAGGCACAGCGCCCACCGCGCCGGAGCTGCTGAGCGCCCAGGAACAGGAGCAGCTTTTCGGCATTGCCGAACGCGCCCTGCCCAGCCGGCCGGTGAAGTTCGTGCTGTACTTTGAAAACGACGGCACCAAGCTCACCCCGGAGTCCCAGGCCCTGCTGCCCCAGGTGCTGGCAACCGCCAAAGAGCGCGCCTCCAAGGACATCGCCGTGGTGGGCCACGCCAGCCGCCAGGGCGACGAGCACTTCAACATCGACCTTTCGCGCCGCCGCGCGGAGTTCGTGAGCAGAATGCTCGAAAAAGCGGGCATGGTCCGCGCGGACATGGAGATTACCTCCCACGGCTCGGCCAATCCGCTTGTGGTCAGCACCCGCAAGAACGAGCCGCAAAACCGCCGGGTCGAGATCACCGTCCGGTAATCCGGGCCGCTTGACCGGCCGCAAGGATTTGCCCCTTCGACGGACAGGCTGACGCTTTGTCCCGCAGCCGTTTCCCTTGGCCGCGCAGCGGCTACGCCACAGCCAACACAGTCTTGCGCGCCCTCGACAAGCGTGGGGCTTTGCCGTAAATTGCCAGCGCACGGCGCGGGATGCGCCAGTCCGCAACACCCCACGCCCGGAGGCTCCAATGATACTGCTCGACGGCAAAGCGACCGCCCAATCCATCCGCACCGAACTGAAGGCCGAAGTGGCCGAGCTGACCGCCAAACATGGCCGCGCCCCTGGCCTGGCCGTCATCCTGGTGGGTGAAGACCCGGCCTCGCAGGTTTACGTGCGCAACAAGGAGCGCGCCTGCGCCGAAGTGGGCGTGGTTTCCGTGCCGCACCGCCTGCCGGCCGAAACCACCCAAGCCGACCTTGAGGCGCTCATCGCCGCATTGAACGCCGATCCGAAGGTGGACGGCATTTTGCTCCAGCTGCCCGTGCCCAAGGGACTCGACAGCCGCCGCTGCCTTGAGCTCATCCTGCCCGGCAAGGACGTTGACGGCTTCCACCCGCAGAACATGGGCCGCTTGGCCCAGGGCTTGCCCGGCCTGCAGCCCTGCACGCCCGCCGGCGTCATTGAGCTTTTGCGCCGCTACGACCTGCCCACCCAGGGCAAGACCGCCGTGGTGGTTGGCCGCAGCAACATCGTGGGCCGCCCGCTGTCCATCATGCTCTCGCAGCCGGGCCGCTTCGGCGACGCCACGGTGACGCTCTGCCATTCCCGCACGCCGGATCTGGCCGAGCATTGCAAGCGCGCGGACTTCATTTTTTCGGCCATCGGCAAGCCCAAGTTCATCACCTGCGACATGGTGAAGGAAGGCGCTGTCGTCATCGACGTGGGCATCAACCGCGTGGACGACTGTCTGGTGGGCGACTGCGACTTCGAAATCCTGTGCGCCAGCGCCAGCGCCATGACGCCTGTGCCCGGCGGCATCGGCCCCATGACCATCGCCATGCTGATGAAGAACACAGTGCAGGCATACAAGGTCCACGTGGGCGCGTAAGCCCGCGCTGCAAAAACGTCCAAGACCGCGGCAGGGGCTTTTGGCAAAGAGGAGGCGCAAAGCCAACCTCAACCCAAGGAGCCCCCATGAACGCCGATCTTTCGCAACTGCCCGGAACCGTCCGCCTCGCCACACCGGAGGCGGACACGGACCTGGCCGCCCTGCCCTGGAACCCGCACCCCAGCTTTCCGGGCGTGGCTTTGAAGCATCTTGTCACCGGGGCGCAGACAGGCGGCGCCCTGAGCGCGCATCTGGTGCGCGTTGAGGCCGGTTGCCGCCTTGAGGAGCACACGCACGCGGGCAGCCTGGAGCTGCACGAGGTGCTGCGCGGCAAGGGCGATTGCCTGCTCGCCGCCAAGAGTGTGCGCTACGAGCCGGGTGCCTGCGGGCTCATCCCGGCGGGCGTGGCGCACAGCGTGAGGGCCGATGCCGGAGAAGACCTCTACATCCTCGCCAAATTCGCGCCGGCGCTGCTCTGAGAGCGGCCCGGACGCCCGCGTTGCGCGCCTTGTCTGCCCCGCCGACCTGCCGGGGCTGACGCTCTCGCTCGTTCATAAAAACACGGAAGCCCAGCCGCGCCACGCCCACGATTCCTTCATTGTGGGCGTGGTGACGGCAGGGACGCGGCGCATGGAGACCGCCAGAGGCATGGTGCTGGTGCACGCAGGCGAAGTGTTCGCCCTGCCGCCCGGCACGGCGCACCTGTGCATGCCGGAGCATGGCCCGTGCTCGTATCTGGTCTTCAGCCTGGAGACGGCCGCCCTGCCGGAGCGTTTGCACAACGCGGACCTGCCACTGCGCATCGAGGACGCGGAGCTGACGCGCGCGCTGCTGCACCTGGCGGAAGCCTGCGAGACCAAGGCGGGCGCGCTGGAGCGCCAGTCGCTGCTGGCCTGTGCGCTGGAGCGGCTGGGCGGTCAGGCTGCAGCGCCCAGCGCCAAAAGCATGGGAAAAGGTGGCGCCAAGGGGCGCACATGCGCGGAGGATGCGGACTGGGTCCGGGCCGTGCGCAAGGCCATGGACATCATGGAGGCCGACCCGGGGCAAAGCCTGAGCCTGCCCGCGCTGGCCGAGGCCTGCGGCGCGGACATGTACGCCCTGCACCGGGCCTTCACCCGGCTGGTGGGTCTGCCGCCCCACGCCTTCCAGACGCACCGGCGTTTGCGCCGGGCCAAGGCGCTCTTGCGCGCGGGCGCAAGCCTGACGGACGCGGCCCTGGCCGCCGGTTTTTGCGACCAAAGCCACATGCACCGGCACTTCACCCGGCTGGTGGGCTTCACCCCCGCGCAATACGCCAGCGCCCACAAAGCGCGCGGCGAACAGGCATGACAGGCTGGAACGCCAAGGCCGCGATCGACGCCAAGCGCCAGGCCCCGGCTTTTGTCCTTAGACCTTGCGGCACACCAAGAGCCCAGAGCCGATGGGCACGATAACCGCGTCCACGCGCGGGTCCATCTCCGCGTCGTTCAGAAACTCCGGAAACTCCTGCGCATGGCTGATGGCGTTGTCCACGGCGATGAGACCGCCCGCTGGCAGGGCGGCAAGGGCCGTTTCGTAGGCGGCGCGGGCCATGTCGCGTTCGGCGTCGATGAAGCAGAAGGAAAGGTTGGACAAGGACTTGAGGCCTTCCAGGGCGTCGGCCTCGCGCAGCTCCACCACGTCCAGCACATCCGCGGCGCTGAAGCTTTGGCGGGCCAGTTCGGCCTTGGAGTGGTCGAGTTCGAAGGTGGTGAGCTTGCGCCCCGTGGCCCGGCACGCAAGGGCAAGCCACAGGCCGGAATACCCGGCGCCCGTGCCCACCTCGGCCGCATCGCCCGCGGGGCAGCTGGCCAGCAGGATGGCGAGCAGCTTGCCGGTCTCGGGCGGAATCTGGCGCAGCAGGCGGGCGCGGTCCATACCCTGGGCCTTGCGCCAGGCTTCCAGGGCTTTCAAGTGGCCCTGGGTGACTTCAATGGCCTGAGGGATATTTCTGAACATGGGGGGAACCTCCGGGTGTGGGCTTGCTGTGCGCGGTCGCGCTGCCGCGTGTGTACCCGTAATCCGCCCCGGCGAAAAGGGGGGAATCAGCTCAATCGCGTCAACGGAGCCAGTACCTCGGCAAGTTCCGGCTCCTGCACGGGCTTGCCCACGTAGCCGTCCATGCCCGCCTCCATGAACCGTTCGCGGTCGCCCGGCATTGCGTAGGCGGTCAAGGCGACAACAGGCACCCGCGCCTTGGCGGACCGGGTCTGCAGGGCGCGGATGCGCCGCGTGGCCTCCACGCCGTCCATCTCCGGCATCTGGATGTCCATGAACACGCAGTCGAACGGCTGCGCTCCGTAGGCTTGCACGGCCTCCAGCCCATTGGCCACGGCCAGCACCTCGTGCCCCATGCGCGCCAGTATGGTGCGCATGGCCAGCCGGCTCACGGCCTCGTCCTCGGCCAGCAGAATGCGCAGCCCCACGAGCTTGGAGCCTGGCTGTTGGGCGGCGTGCGTGGCGGACTCGGCCCGGGCGGGCATGCCGAGAGTCAGCTGCAGATGGATGGTCGTGCCCCGGCCAGCCTCACTGTCCACGAGAATGGTGCCGTCCATGAGGGCCACCAGGCGCTTGACGATGGCCAGCCCGAGGCCCGCGCCCTCGTACTTGCGGGTGAAGCTGGCGTCGGACTGGGTGAAGCGCTGGAACACATACCCCACCTGTTCGTCGGGTATGCCAATGCCCGTATCGCTGATGGCGAGATGCAGCCTGACCCGGCCGGCCAGTCCGGGGCTGGGGTCGCGCCAGGCCTCCACATGCACGCCGCCGGCCTGGGTGAATTTGATGGCGTTGCCCACGATGTTGAATAAAATTTGCCGGATGCGCGCTTCGTCGCCGACCAGCACGGGCGGCACGCCGGGCCAGATGCGGAAGCTCAGTTCCAAGCCCTTGGGCGCGCAAGCCAGCCGGAATAGCTTCTCCACGGAGTCGAAGACATCCTGCAGCTGCAGCGGCGCGCTATGCAGGGCCAAACGTCCGGCCTCGATGCTGGAGAAATCGAGGATGTCGTTCAGCAGGCCGAGCAGACGCCTGCCCGCATCCAGGGCCATGGCGACGAACTCCTGCTGGTCGTCTTTGTCCGCGCCGCCCTGCAGCAGTTGGAGCATGCCCAGCATGCCGTTGAGCGGCGTGCGGATCTCGTGGCTCATGTTGGCCAGAAATTCGCCCTTGGCCTTGCTTGACGCCTCGGCCACATTCTTCGATTCCTCAAGGTCCAGCTCCATGCCCTTGCGGCTGGTGATGTCCGTGTTGCAAACGCGACGCCCCAGCGGAGTGCCGTCCTCGCGGGCGATGCTCTCGCACTTGTGGTTCACCCAAATGGTTTGGCCGGTGCGCGTCACAATGCGGATGTCCATGTTGCAGGGCGGGTGCGCCGTGTCCTCCACTCCGTGCAGATGGTCGGCGAAGCGTTTCGCGTCATCCGGATGCACGATGCGCAAGGCCAGCTCGCGGTCGGCCATGAACTCGGCCGGGGCGTAGCCGGATATGCGCTCACACGAGGGCGATACCCAGACGATGTTGCCGTCGCAGCCGCGCCAGTACTCCCAGTCGTAGGTGAAGTCGGCGACGGTGCGGAACTTGAGTTCGCTCTGGCGCCGGGCTTCCTCCGCGCGCAGCCGCTCCGTCACGTCGTCGAAGCTGGCCATGAACCCGCCGGAGGTGGCGATGCCGGAGACAATGCAGTCGCGCACCTCGCCATTCTTGCACGTCACATGATACACCCGCGGCGAAACCTCCGAGGCGTCGCGCTCCGCAGCCATGATGTCCTGGCCCCAGGTGTCGAGCACCAGCTGGCGGTACTCGCGGTCCGGGTAGGCCAGCTCCCACCAGCGTTCAACCGTCGGGATCTCCTCCAGGGCGTAGCCAAAAGTGGCCACGAAGCGCTTGTTCAGGCTCATGAAGCGATGCTCATTGTCGGCGAAACACAGCGGTATGGGCGAGCGGTCGAACAGGTCGCGGAAACGGCTCTCGCTTGCGGCCAGGGCCTCCTCGGACCGCTGCCTGGCCGTGACATCCTGAAAGATGACGCCAAAGACATCGCCCTTCATGGGGAATGCGGAAAGGCTCAGAGATTTGTTGAGTTCCGGCAAGGCGCTTTCGAACTGGACCGGCCGTTGCCGCTCCACAAGGTCGGTAAAAACATCGATCATGGGCGCCATGGCGAAGCCGAAGATCTCAGTCACGCGGCGGCCCAGCACATTCTCCCGGCGCAAGCCAAGGATGGACTCGTAGGCCGGGTTGACCTCGCGCACGATGTAGTCCACGGCCGCGCCGTCGTTGCCGCGCACAAGCTCCAGCACGCAAAGGCCCTCGGTCATGGAGTTGAACAGCGAGGCATAGCGGGCCTCACTCTCGTGCAGCACGCCGCTCATGCGCAAAAGCCGCCCGCTCATGACGCTCACCAGCACGCCGCAGCCGACCAGCGCCATCCACTGCGCAAAGTCGTGCATGGTCGCAATGCGCAGACTGCCTACGGGTGGAACGGCCAAATAGTCGATGCCAAGCGCCGTTATGGCCGTGGACAAAAGTCCCGGCCCCAGGCCGCCTGTCAGGGAACAGAAGATGATGGGAACCATGAACAGGATGAGCAGCGGGCGGTTGCCGTAGCTTTCGGCCAGGCCCATGCGCACGGCGAGGGCCCCGCAGGAAATGGCCACGGCCAGCAGATAATGCGCCCAGCGGGGGAAGCTGGAGTTGCGAAATTCAAACGTCATCAGCACCCCGTCGGCATCATGCCGCCTGGCGCCATGCTGTGGGGGCAGGATGACGCGGATTAGCCAGTACTTTTCTTATAGGGCAGCAGCGGCCTTGTGGCAAGCCATGCGGGAGCGGACAACGCAGCGCAGCCTGATCAGGGGCAGAGGAACACCTTGCGGACAGTCTTTGGCGATGGCCGGGCCGAACAGCCGGACAGTCCGGCCTCCTGCGCAACAATCAGACGGAGCGGCTTTCAAGTTTCGAGATGTAGTCCTCAATGTCGTGCCTCACCGCGCCGCCCTGCACGCTTTCATCCAGCAGCGGCGCCAGCGGGGCGCTCTCAAGCGGAGCGAGCGCGGCAGGCTCTTCCGTGCGCAGCTCCGGGGTGGAGTCATAGTTAAAAATCCGGGAGGTGTATTCTTCGGGCGCGCAGGCGGGCGCGGCGGCGCTCTGCTTCACCGGGGCATGGTACTGCCTGCGGGTGGCCAGATAGTCGTCGCGGTAGGCGGCGAAGGTGAACATGCCCTTGTCCTTGCAGGTCTCCAGGTAGCCGTCGAGTTGGGAAAGCTTGTTCTCGCGGATGAGGGTGCTGATGGCCCTGGTGTTGCGCATGACCGAGAGCAGCGGCACGGAATGGCGGAATTTGGGCATATAGAGCAGCTGCTGGTTGATGATGCCGGCCAGGCTCTGCGAAAGCTGGAGCCGGGTGTGCTCGTTCACGTTGGAGCTGGTGAGGTTGCACATGCGCTGCACCGCCTCCTCGTGCGAGCCCGCGTGCATGGTGCTGATGACCAGATGCCCGGATTCCGCCGCGTCCAGAGCGAGCTGGATGGTTTCGGCCGTGCGCATTTCGCCCACGACGATGACGTCCGGGGCCTGGCGCAGCACATCGAGCAGGCCATGCTGATAGGTATGAAAATGCTTGCCCAGTTCGCGCTGCTCGATGAAGGCTTTTTTCGAGGTGAACAGGTACTCGATAGGGTCTTCCAAGGTCAACACATGGCAGGCCCTGGAATTGTTGATCTCGTTGATGAGCGCGGCGATGGTGGTGGTTTTTCCGCTGCCGGTGGAGCCGCAGATGACCAGCAGGCCGGATTTGATGCTGCAGAAATCGCGCAGGGACGGATGCAGGTTCAGGCTGTCGAGGTCGGGGATGATGCTCGGCAGAAACCGGATGGCCAGGCTCACCCCCCGGTGCGCGCTGAACACGTTGATGCGCAGCCGCTTGCCCGAAACGGAAAGCGCAAGGTCCGTGGCCCATTGCTCCTTGAGCTGCCGCTTCTGGCGCGGATTCAAAATGGACTCCACCAGCGCATCGACATATTCCGGCGTCAGCACATGCTGCTTTTGAAAAAACACTTCGCCGTCGCGGCGGCAAACCAACGGGTGGCCGCCTGTTATGTGCAGGTCGGAAAAACCTCTTTCGTAGCAGGCGTCGATGATCTTCGTGAACGTTTCCATGCGCAGATGTCCTAAAAATATCGTTACATTGATGGCCAGGAACAGGCGAAAAGCACTTTTCCGAACGTGGCCGGCTCATAAGTACGTATGTGTTGCGGGGGGGAAGCTACTCCCCTCTCCGATAGGACGCAAGAGAATGCCTATAGCCGCGCCATATTTCCATTTCCTTTCAACGGCGGACCGCGTAGCGTTTCCGCACGAAGGCCTGGGCGACCTGTATTCCCGCACGCCGACTGCGCCGGGTAACCCGAAGGCCCCCCATGCCCATTGAAAGCTGGCTCTCCGACCTTGCGCAAAACGACCACCGCGCCGTTGACGGCGACCTTGAAGCTCTGGCCAACAAGCCATACCCATTTCTATCAGACCAAGACAGCAGCAACCAGATCGAGCGTTTGAGCGGGCACCTCGGCGAGCGGCACCAGAACGTGCGCAGGCAAGTCATCGCTTACTCGCTGTACATCCGCCAGGTGGACGCCATTCTGGAGCGCGGCGCGCGCGGCTATTGCGGCGGGCACTGCCCCAATCCGCCCGCTGGCTGCTGCAACCGCGAGCATTTCGTCATCATGAACGTGACGGATCTGATGAGTTCGCACAACTCCCCGGCCGCGCTGCACATGGCGCACATGATCGGCCAGCTCCAAAAGCTCGAATCCGCGCATAACCTGGCCGAAGAGCGCACCATCCGCCCCGGCTACTGCTCGCTGCTGGCGCACGACGGCTGCACGCTGCGGCTGTTCAAGTCGCCGCGCTGCGCGCATTTCATCTGCGAGGATTTGCAGGCTTCGATGCAGAAGGACAGCAAGGGCAAGGCCGGGGCGCTGCTCGCGGCGCTGAAGTATACCGAAAGCAGCGTCATCTCTTCGCCAGCGGACTACGCCAACCAGGATGTCATCGACCAAGCGGAGCTGCTCTTCGCCGACGACGCGCCCCGGGCCTGAGCCGTTCAAAAAAAGCCCGGGTCCATAGGGAACCGGGCAGGCAGCCAGCGCTGGACAGCGCGTGGTGCGGACCGCACAAGGCGCAGCACCGCAAGCGGCACAACCGCAGCGGAGTGAGGAAAGAACGCTGGCCAAGCCAGCTCTTGGCCGAGCCGGGCTCAGCGGCTGAGCAACACAGGGCACACCGCGGCGGAAAGCACCTTATGCGCGGCGCTGCCCAAGATCATGCCGCCAAGGTCGGAAAGCCCGCGCGAGCCCATGACGATGAGATCATAACCGCCGCCGTTGGCTTCGCCCACGATGACATCGCCGGGGCGGCCTTCCTTGATGATGAGCGCCGGTTCGCAGTTCACCTCGCGCAATTTCTTTGCGTAGGGATGCAGCAGCTTCTCCGATTCCCGGACATACTCGCGCACGAGGTTCTCTCGCGCCTCGCCGCCAATGAGCATGGGGATGTGGCCGTAGCAGTGCAGCAGGGCCACGTGCGCCCCTTGCGTCTGCGCCAGCCCCATGGCGTAGCGAAAGGCGTTCTTGGAGTGTTCGGAATCGTCGATGGGCACGAGAATCTTTTTGAATGTCAGCACGTCTGTCTCCCTTTTTCCTTGTCCAGTCATGTCAGGGCAATGCCCCACCCCGCGGGGTGAGTCAAGACAGGTGATGCGCTCAGCGCGAGGACGCGACCTGCGCATATTGCGGCCCCAAGATGGCACCAACGCAGTGTCGCGGACGGCGTTGCGCCTACGCCCCCCAAATACACGATGAAGGCTCTGCACGCTATTTGACGTGGGCACGACGCGAACAGCCCAGCGGTCCCGAGCTTGGATAATGGTCCAGACATGAGAATTCGATGTAACATTTATGACGATTGAGCGTCTATTCTCATAAGCGGGATAATCTCAGTTCCAGCATTGCGTTTCACCCGCTTTATACTATACGTAACGAAACGTAGATTCAAAATCTGACCACATCATTGGCGTTGTCACAAACCGAACTTGCCTCCCCAGCAAGCAGGGCAGACTGAGGAGGACAGATGGGACGAGACCAGGCGACAGTACGAGTGATTACTCGCTTTAAGGATATAGATAATGCCGGCAATATTGCGCTCTATGGCACAGGGGGCATGGGCCGCAAAGTCTTTGCGAAAATCAAACAATCGTGCCCAGGAATTACCGTCACCTGCTTTTTCAGCACGGTGCCGACAGAACAATTGTGTTGCGGCTTGCCAATTTTCGCACCGCAACAAATTTCAGCAAACAAAGCTCTGTTCAACTTCATTCTAATCACATCAGCATTTTACTCTGAAATTCTTACCACGCTTAACCAATACAACTACCATAACATCATAGTTTTCGATGACGACATATATGCAAAACAATGTTTTCATGAAATGTACAACAGCATCTATCCTCTGCACGGGTTGATTTCAATTACGGGGTTAGCTTACACAGAAAACAACGCACGCCTCTCTCTGCAAATAAAATCGAATTACCCACAGGCCACAACAATCTCGCACAGCATATACGATGTGCAAGAAGTAGCGACGGACAAAAGCACAGTAGAGCTCCAATTGGATCAACTTCCTCCAGACAAGGATTTTCACCCTTTGCACATGCGCATGGAAGACAGCTCAGGGCAGGAACTTTGTGCGGGAAGCGCGTTTATACGGTATTTGCCGGCCCAGAAGTCAGACGCATTCCTTGAGCCCATGCCGACAATCATCGAATTGCTGAGCAGCGACATCCATTGTTTTCCGCACACAGCCTTAAACGATTGGGGGAAACCCGAACCATCGCCGGAGGATATGGCATTCGCCTCAAAGGAATGGTCCGCCATCATCAATCTGGCCGATGATTTCCGCAAAGCGGAAGCGCTTACGATTGAGCTTTGCAGAGTACTTTGGAATGTAAAAGGCGTTCCAAGCCACGAAGTGCGGATGAGTTCGCCATTTGAGCAATATCGGCTGGCGAAAGCCGGAAACTCAAAAATTTGGTGCGAAAATTACGCCACAATACTCAACCATGCACTCAACTGCCTTGGCATACCCGCACGTCGAATCTACCTTTGCAATCAGACGCCAGAGACAAATGGCGTCATATATTCCACAGGCAGCGGACACCAATGCGTTGAATATTACAACAAGGACACCAACGAGTGGATCTGGGTTGACCCCTACTTCAATATTTTAAGCGCCAATTTCTATACGGACATTCATCTCAATGTCATGGAATTCTCCTGGAACCTCACACGACGCCGCGACCATATTGGCTTACGCATCTGGAGCCCAGAACATCCAGAACCTCTCGCCATCAGCTTCAATGAATTCAAAGAAGCTCCATACGTGGCAGCGTTCTACTCAATAAACCAGGCAATCCGCTTCAACTGGTAGCGAACCACATCCCAGCCGTAATGACAGTTGCGCGACGGCAGCAGTTCACAACACCGCTTGCCGACAGAGTAAAAGGGGCTGCTCTGCCCCCTGTAAAATGCGCACCAGCATCATAAACGCGGATTCGTGGAATCACCTTGGGCTGTTCGCTCAGCATCAAGTACGGTGAGGCTGACCAGCGTTCCTGCCGTGGAGGGTGTCTGGAAGTGCGCCGGAGGGTCGGCAAGGGGCGCCCCTTATGTCTAAGGGCACAGGTGAGGGTCACAGATTAGCATTTTGAACCGAGTTTTGGGCGCAAAAAAGGGGTTGCGGCGTAAACCACAACCCCTTGAATTTCTGGCGGAGAGGGAGGGATTTGAACCCTCGATAGGCTTTTAAGGCCTATACCCGCTTAGCAGGCGAGCGCCTTCGGCCGACTCGGCCACCTCTCCAATCAATCGCTTCCTTGCGGCCGCGGACGAACCCTTTACCCTTTCGCGGCGCAGAATGTCAAGACGTTACGCGAAATCAACCCTTCTTCCGCGAAGCCGCCGTCTTGGATCCCGCCGAAGCCTTGCCCGAAGCCGAGGCCTTGCCCGAAGTCTTGGCCTTGTCGATCCTTGTGGTGCCGTCCATGTCGCGGCGCGAGCGCCCAAGCCGCGGCGGACGCGTTTTGAGCACGCGCTCCGGCTCCTTCTTCTCGTGGCTGGAGCGGAACACCGCGGCCAGCGGCGCCTTCTTGATGCCGAGCAGCTTGCGCAGCTGGTTCTCCAGGTACTTGCCGTAGGCATCGGGCACCAGGTCCGCGTCGTTGACAAAGAACACGAACATTGGCGGGTCCTCGTCGGCCTGGGTAAGATAATAGAACTTCGCCCGGCGGCGCTTGATGACCGGCGGCTGATGCTTGGTGGTGGCCTCGGCCATGGCGCGGTTCAGCTGCCCGGTGCCGATGCGGATGATGCACTCCCGGCGGATTTCCTCGGCCAGGGGCAAAATCTTGTTGGTCCCCGCGCCGGTGAGGGCGGAAAGATACAGCACCGGCACATAGGAGCAGATGCGCAGGGCCTCGCCATAGGCCTCGCGCAGGTCGTCCATGCGCTCCTTCGGCACCAGATCGACCTTGTTCACCGCCACCATGAAGGGCGTGCGCTGCTCCGCCAGATAGGCGATGAGCCGCTTGTCCTGGTGGCTTAAGCCCTCCACCGCGTCGAGGACGAGGATGGTCACATCCGCACGCTTGCTCGAGGCCAGGGCGCGGAACACACTGAGCTTCTCCAGATGGTCGGTGATGGACGCGCGGCGGCGCACGCCTGCCGTGTCCACAAAGGTGTAGCGGCGGCCGTTCTGCTCAAAGCCGATGTCCACGCTGTCGCGGGTGGTGCCGGCGATGTCGCTGACGATCTGCCGGGCCTGCCCCACCAGGGCGTTGACCAGCGAGGATTTCCCCGCGTTGGGGCGGCCAAGCATGCAGAGCTTGAGCCCCTGCTCCGGACCGTACACGGGTTCGGGCTTGAGGAAAGGCCGGGCCAGCTCGGCCGTGCGGGCGCGCAGATCGTTCAGGCCATAGCCATGCGCCGCGGAAACGGGCGCGATCTCGAAGCCCAGGCCGTGATAGTCGGCCGTGGCCTTGGCCTCGATCTCCGGCCCGTCGATTTTGTTCACCACAAGCAGCACCGGCTTGCCAGAAGCGCGGATCTTCTCGCTCACGGCCTGGTCCAGCCCGGTCATGCCCTCGCGGCCATCGACCACGAAAAGCACGACATCGGCCTCGAACAAGGCCTCGGCGGCCTGCTCGAACACGAACTTGTCCATGCCGCCCTCGTCGGCGTCGGGCAGCATGCCGCCGGTGTCGATGATGGCGACGCGCAGGTCGTCCTCGAACATTTCGCCGTACACGCGGTCGCGGGTGACGCCGGGCAGGTCATGGGTGATGGACTTGTTTTGCCGCACAAGACGGTTGAACAGGCTGCTTTTGCCCACGTTGGGGCGGCCTAAAAGAGCGATGATGGGCAACATGGTCGGTTTCCAGATGCCCAGCCGGGACCCCCCTCAATGCAGGGGCCCGGCCGGGTCTTGGTTGTTTCTTGCTGTTACAACAAGGCGTCGATGGCCTCGGCCACCTTGACGCCGGAAAGCAGCATGCCCCCGAAGATGGGGCCCATGCGGTACGAGCCGAAGGCCGCGTTGGCGGCCATGCCGGCCACCCACACGCCGGGATACACCTCGCGCGTGTGGCGCACGGTGTTGGCCTCGGCCACGTCGGCCCACATGGATTGCTCACCCTCGATGCCGCCGCTGGGCGTATTGAGCTTCACGTCGTTCTTGCGCACCAGGGTCTTGAGCATTTCCACATCGTGGCCCGTGCATTCTATGGCATGTTTGCAGTGAAGCACAAGCGGGTCCACGTGCAGCCGCGCAATCTCCACCGGGCTGGAGTTGACAACCAGCCCCATGACGCGCTTCACGCCGTCCACCTCGCGCAGCACCACGTCCTCAACGCTCATGCAGTTGAAGACATGCGCGCCGGCCTTGGTGGCCTGGTAGGCCAGGGCCGCGGTGGCTGCAACGGAGTCGGCCACGAAGTATCCGGGCTTGAACTCGGTCAGGGCCACGCCGGCGTCTTCAAGAATGCTCTTGGCTTCTTCCTGCACGACGATGGACGTCCAGGTCATGCCGCCGCCCCACATGCCGCCGCCAACGGAGAGCTTGCGCTCGAACAAGGCAACCTTGCGCCCGGCCTTGGCCAGCTTCCACGCGGCGGTGAGCCCGGAAGGCCCGCCGCCCACGATGGCGACATCCAGGTACAGGCAGCTCTTGAACTTGTCGAAATAGGTGCTGGCGATGGCCTCGGTCACAATCCTTTCGTCAATGATCATCTCGTCCTCCTGCAACAGTAAGCGGTTTTTCAACAAACGCGCCTCAAACGAAAAGCCGTCCCGATGAAGGGACGGCACTTCGCAGTGTTGCTTGTCTCCCTTCGTCGGCATTACCCGAATCAGGTTCCCGGTCGACCCCTCAGCATGCGCATGGGGTCCTCTCAGCCCGGTTTTACCGAGCTCCCGCAGGACGGCTTGTTCCTAAAACGGAACTATTTAAAAAGCTTTGCTATGGCCTCCGTGTACGGGGCGGTAAGCACGCCCTTCTCGGTGATGATGCCGTGGATGAGCCGGGCCGGGGTCACGTCGAAGGCGAAGTTGAACACGTCGACGCCGTCCGGGGTGATCTGGGTCGCGCCCACGTGGGTCACCTCGCGCGGGGTGCGGTTCTCGATGGGAATCAGCGAGCCGTCGGCGGTCTCCGGGTCGATGGTGGACACCGGGGCGGCCACGTAGAACGGGATGCCGAACTCTTTGGCGAGCAGGGCCACGCCAAAGGTGCCGATCTTGTTCGCGGCGTCGCCGTTGGCGGCTATGCGGTCCGCGCCGACGATGACCTTCCGCACCAGACCGCGCTGCATGAGCAGCGCGCAGGCGTTGTCGCAGGCGACCTTCACCGGGATGCCGTCCTTGTGCAGCTCATAGGCTGTCAGGCGCGCGCCCTGCAAAAAGGGCCGGGTCTCGTTGGCGATGACGTTGATCTTCTTGCCCTGCTCCACGGCCGCGCGGATGGGCGCGAGCGCGGTGCCGTACCCGGCGGTGGCCAGGGCGCCGGCGTTGCAGTGGGTCATCACGGTGTCGCCGTCGGCCAGCAGGTCCGCGCCGGCTTTGCCGATGGCCTCGCAGGTGGCGATGTCCTCGGCGTGGACGATCTTGGCCTTGGCCAGCCAGAAGGCGCACAGCTCATCGAGGCTGAAGGCCGGGTTCTTGGACCACTCGGCCTGCATGAGGCGCACAGCCCAGCGCAGGTTCACGGCCGTGGGCCGCGCGGTGGCGATCTCCTCCAGCTTGGCGGAAAGCGCGGCCTTCCAGTCGCCGTCGGCCGGGGCGTGGTCCGCCACCTCGCGCGCGGCGAGATAGCAGCCGTACGCGGCGGTGACGCCGATGGCCGGAGCCCCGCGCACCACCATGACCACGAGAGCCTCGCAGATGTCCTTCACGGTCTTGCAGACGAACCATTCCTCGCGCGTGGGCAGATAGCGCTGATCCAACAAAACCAGAGCGTCGTGCTCCGGGGAGTACTGGATGTGATCGGTCATCGGTGATCCTTCTGGTGGTGTTTCCCTTGGGGGGTGAATTATTTCAGCTTCTCGGCGAGGAGCTGGTTGACGACGGCCGGGTTGGCCTGGCCCTTGGTGCGGCGCATTATCTGCCCCACAAAAAAGCCCATGAGTTTGGTCTTGCCCGCGCGGTAGTCGGCCAGTTCCTTGGGGTTCTCGGCCAGCACGGCGTCAATGTCCGCCGCCAGGGCCGAGGTGTCGGAGATCTGCACCAGGCCCTTGGCCTTGACCAGCGCTTCGGGGTCGCCGCCGGTCTCCAGCAGCTCGGGCAAAATGTCCTTGCCGCTCTTGGCGCTGATCTGCCCTTCCTCCACAAGCCGCACCAGGGCGGCCAGGCTTTCGGGCGTCAGCTTCAAGTCCGCCGCGCGGCCGCCGTGGGTGTTCAGCTCACGCAGAATGTCGGTCATGATCCAGTTGGAGATCTTCTTGGGCTCGTTGAAGGCCTTGACCGCGGCCTCGTAGTAGTCGGCCAGGTCGCGCTCGGCGGTCAGCACCTCGGCGGCGTCGGCCGAAAGGCCGTACTGCTCCATGAAGCGCGCTTCCCGCGCCTTGGGCAGCTCCGGCAACTCGGACTTCCACTGGGTCAGCCAGTCTTCCGAGAGCACCAGGGGCACAAGGTCCGGGCAGGGGAAATAGCGGTAGTCGTGGGCTTCTTCCTTGCCGCGCATGGACTGCGTGGTGCCTTTGTTCGCGTCGTACAAACGCGTCTCCTGCACAACGCACTCGCCATCCTCCACGAGATCAATCTGGCGTTCGACCTCGTACTCGATGGCTTTCTGCACATGCTTGAAGCTGTTCAGGTTCTTGAGCTCCGCCCGGGTGCCGAAGGCCTCCTGGCCAAAGGGCCGCACGCTCACGTTGGCGTCGCAGCGGAAGGAACCCTCCTCCATGTTGCCGTCGCAGATGTCCAGGTACACCAGAATACTGCGCAGGGCCTTGAGATAGGCCACGGCCTCCTCGGCGCTGCGCATGTCCGGCTCGGAAACGATCTCGATGAGCGGCACGCAGGAGCGGTTCAGGTCCACATAGCTGGCGTTGTCCGCCGCGGAGTGGATGTTCTTGCCCGCGTCCTCTTCCATGTGGATGCGCGTGACGCCCACGCGCTTCGGCCCCTTTTCGGTGACGATGTCCACATGCCCGTGCTCGCAGATGGGCAGTTCGAACTGCGAGGTCTGGTAGCCCTTGGGCAGGTCGGGGTAGAAGTAGTTCTTGCGGGCGAAGATGCTCTTGCGGTTTATCTCGCAGTCGATGGCGATGCCCATCTTGGCCGCGTATTCCACCACCTTCTTGTTCAGCACAGGCAGAACGCCGGGCATGCCGGAGCACACGGGGCAGACGTTCTCGTTCGGGTCCACGCCGAATTGGGTGGAGCACCCGCAGAAAATCTTGGACTTGGTCTTGAGCTGGGCGTGCACCTCAAGTCCGATGACGGTCTCGTACTTCGCAGCCATGAGCCCCCCTTTGCCGCGCGCCTACGCCCCGGCCTTGCGGGTGTAGAGTTCCGGGTTCAAGCGCGGATCGTTGTACATCTTGAACTGGTAGTAGACCTTGGGCCGCTTGAGGCCCGCGGCGTAATCGGACACGAGGTCGTCCACGGCCAAGGCCAGGTCGGTGCGCTGCTCGGTGAGCACGGCGAGCTTGCGCTGGCATTCGAGGACGAATTCCGGGGCAACGCCGGCCCGCTCGGCCTGCTCGTTCATGTGGAACGTCTTGAGGGCCAGGATGGACCCGCGGTCCAGGGCCACGCCGATGGTTTCGGTGTTGAAACGCGCGCGGCCGACCACGGGCGCGGCAGGCAAAATGGGCTCAAAGGCGCGCACAAGAAACAGGTCCAGGCGCTCGATCAGGTCGTTGCGCTCCTGGTTCAGCTTGTCGATGGCGTATTTGCAGTCCGCAATGAGCTGAGGTCCGGCGTCCTTGCGGCGCGCGCGGTCCTCCACGTGCCACAAGCGGAAGTTGCACCAGTGCTGGCGCTGCAGCAATTCGAGGAAGCCCTCGGCATCGTCTGCCGCGGTCAATTCTGCGGAAAACTGAGGCTCCTGGCGGTGCCAGTCGGTGGCGGCCTGCGCCTGGGCCGCAAAAGCCCGGCCCAGCAGGGAACGGATATCGTCGAAGGAGAAAGTGCTCATTGTCCTCTCGTATACTTGGCCCGCAGGGCGTTCTTGCTCACGAGCAGATGCAGGCCCGCGCTGGTGCGCAGGCCGGATTCCAGGCGTTCGGCGGTGTCGCCGCCGCCCAGATAGAGATCGAGCCGGTGCCCGCGGATTGCGGAACCGGTATCCTGGGCCAGGACCAGGCCACGTAGACTGACGGGGATGCCGCCGTTTTGTCCCGGCAACGGAACATCCAGCGCGGCCACGGATCCCATGGGCAGGAGACTTGGGTCTGTAGCCAGACTAACCAGCGCAGTCAATGGCTTTTCCATGGCTCCGGCGCTAAGCCCCTGTCGTAGTTCAAAAAACACAAAGCTCCTATTTTGGGACATTATCTCCCGCGCGCGCTCCGGATTGGACTCGCACCAGGCCCGGATGGACTCGCGCTGGAGCTTCTCGCGCGGCAAGGCGCCCGTGGCCATCAAAAGCTGCCCCAGGCCTTGGAACTCATAGCCGTTCGAGGCCGCGAACTGCGCCGTGCGCAGACTGCCGTCCGGCAGGCGCAGGGTGCCCGCGCCCTCGGTCTGGAGCCAAAAGGCGTCCAGGGGGCTTTTGACCCAGGCGATCTCCAACCCCTGCCCCGCGAGCGCGCCCTGGTCTATGGCCTGGCGGTCATAATAGGGCAGGATGGCCCCCTGTGCGGCGCGGTAGGCCTTGGGCCTGCCCTGGCCCTGCTCCTCCTCGCTGGCCTGGCGCAGGTCCGGCGGCTTGGCGTACAGCGGGGTCTCGTAGCCCGGCTGGCGCGTCAGGCTGGCGTCCACCTCCGGCGAATAATAACCGGTCATGAGCGGGCTGGGCGCCAGCTCGTACCAGACGAAATGCTCGGCCAGCAGGCCGGGGTCGGCGTCGAGCCTCGGCAGCAGCGTGTACAGCTCCTGGGCCGTCTCAGCCAGCTGGCCCCAGGTGAGGCTGCCCCCGGGCTGCACAAGGGCCGGGGCCGAGGCCTTCTGCCGTGAAAGATAACTCAGGCTGGCGCGCAGCGGCTCCGCGAGGCCGGCGTAGGACGGCAAGGACTGGCTGGCGGGATTCAGGCGCAAGGCCAAGGCCTGGGCCTCGGACCCGCTTCGGGCGCTGAAGGCGGCTTCCCGCCCGCGCACCTCGCCCACGCCGGGAACGCCCGCCTCCTGCTCCGCCGGGGCCACGGGAGTGCGGTCGTCATAGGGGCTGTCGGCTGCATCAGGCGTGGAGCTGGACGCACGCGCCGCGGTCCGGCCCGCCGAGGCCATGCGTTTGCCGCGCACCTCGGACTCCGGGCGGCCGCGCGTGTCGCGGGGGAGGTAGTCGAGCACCGCACAGCCGCACAGGCCGAGCGCCAGCAGAAAAAATAGCGGCGCGCGCAAACGTGTGCCCATACCCTGCCCTCGCATGCTCCGTCTTTGTTCAGCCATCCACCACCACATCGGAGAAACGGCCCACGCCATACTCGCGGCGGCGCAGGAACTTCTCCGGACTCGGGCCGATGATCTGCAGTTCCGGCTGGTGCTTCTGCACCGAGAGCGCGATGTGCATCTCCTTGGTGCAGCCCGTGGAATAGGTGGCGTCCTTGCCCGCCCACATGGGCGGAACCTTCTTGCCCATGAGCTCGAAGCTCTTCTCGATGTCCGCGTCGGTCTGGAAGCGCCACACGTTGAGGTAGCCGCTTCTTTGCACGCGCTCCCACATGAACATCAAATCGTCGGCGTCCATGCCTTCCTCGAAGTGCTCGCCGGGATTGATGATGAAGGTTTCCTCCAGGCGCGAGCGCAAATAGCCCACAAAGGTGTTCAGCACCTGTATGGCCACCTTCACCTGTCCGGGAATGCTGCCCACCACGGCGCTGTAGAACATGACGGTCTTGCCCTCGGCCCGGGCCTGGCGCATCTGGTTGATGATGCCCTCGGCCTTGGTCAGGATGGCTTCCTCGGTGAACTTCACCACATGGGCGGCCTTGGGCTTGAAGTACATGCGGAACTTGCCGCCCGCGTCGCTGAAGAACACCAGCACGTCGCGGGTGAAGTCGTGGCTGGTGCCGATGAAGCGGCGGTAGTAGGCCTCGCCCTTGGCCAGCACCAGGTCGCACTCTTTCCAGGCGCGGGCAAAGGTGACGCTCAGGCGGTAGGGATTGAAGCGCTCGCGCGTGCCGTCGGAGATGACCACGAGGGCGTGCTCGCGCAGGGCCTGCAGCAGCTCGTTCTTTGTGGCCCGGTAGTTGTGCAGCACGTAGGCGTCCTTGAACTCCTCGGCCAGCACGGGGTCGCTCTCCAGGTCCCACACGGTGGGGCTGTCGAAGTAGAAGCCATCCTTCAAGGCCAGCACCACCCGGTGACCCTGGCGCAACAGCGAGCGCACTACTTGCAGGTCCATGAGGATGCCGCCGCTGGCGCGCGGCAAATAGAGGATGCGCAGGGAGCCGCGCTCCGGCCGGAAGATGCCCCGCAGCGGCGAAAAGTTCACGCTGGACAGGCTCTCGCGCATCACGTCCGCGTCCAGGCCCTCGGTGGGCGCGTCCTGCTGCCAAAAAGGCTTGTAGGTGGAGAAGAAGAGCTGGCGCTCCATCTCCAGCAGGTCCAGCTCGAAGCGCAGCTCGGAGATGCTTTCGCAGGTCAGCCGGTCGTCGGGACACACGTTCACCAGACGGTTGAAGAAAGGACTGCGCAGAAACGCCAGCGCCCGGCGGTTCATCTCCCGCTTCTGCTCGCGGAAGGGGTCGGTGATGCCGCTGAGGGCGATGAAGATAGTCAACATGCGCTTGAGCAGGCGCGAGGGGATGAGGATGGGCGCGGCGAGCACAGTGCGGAACTTGTGGCGGCACAAGAGCAGGATGCGCCGGCGCAAGGGGCCGGAAGGCACGGCGTTGCGCACGGTGCGCACCAGCAGCCGCCACTGGTCGCCGTATTCCCGGCGCAGGTCGTCGCCC
>Ga0209373_10001895_pt1 | contig 22835 bp, 20 predicted proteins | sample Higcelweek5metaG_FD_187173 | JGI IMG/M metagenome (GOLD analysis project Ga0209373, IMG submission 187173) | Freshwater pond sediment microbial communities from the University of Edinburgh, under environmental carbon perturbations - High... | ecosystem: Environmental > Aquatic > Freshwater >... | reverse complement strand
GTGCTTCTGCTGCCGGTGCATTCTCTTCCTTCTTTTCTTCTTTTGCTTTCTGGATTTCTTCCTCTGTAGTTACCTGCAGATATTCAGATTTCATATATGCCTCTGTACCATTATAATCAATCTTGCTCCAGCCATCTTCTACTTCTTCATATCTGGTAAAAGAATCGCCTTTCTTACATGTTGCAAGAACTTCACCGTCCGTGCTTGGTGTTGCTCGAATCTTTACGTTGTCTGTTGCCATGACAAGTACTGTGGCAGCTGCGGCAGCTTCTGCTTCTGCTGCTGCTGCTTGTGCTGCGGCTTCGGCATCGGCAGCGGCCTGTGCGTCTGCGGCTGCTTGCGCTTCTGCGGCTGCTTTTGCTGCTTGGTCAACAACATTATAAGTAAGATAATTGCTTTCAACACTTGATTTCTTTATGCCAATGGTTATCGTTCCTTCAGCAGATGTATGTAATATTGCCTTGCCAGATTCCGTTTCTGATAAAACGAAAGTAGCACTTGTATTATCTACGACACAATCCGTAGTCTTCAGCTTCTTTCCTTCAGGATCTGTCACAATAGAAAAGGTATAGTCCTTATTTACATCCAATTCCTGTTCTGTAAAATCCGGGGTAAGAGTAATACTGTTTATTGCAGTCAATGCCTTAAACAGAAAAAAACCACCTGTTCCAAGAAGTAATACAATAACAACGATAATACTTAAAACCAGAATTTGTAACTTTTTTCTTTTTTTCATGATATCCACGCTCCATTTTTGATGAAATACTAACTTTTATATTGTATCATAATAATATAAAAATGAACAGGGCGCGTTTAACTATTTTCTAATTGACTATTTTCTAATTGACTTTGCTTCTTCTTACTTAGCCCACTACGGACTAAGTAGTATGATTTTTCTATGAGCTCATTTATTAACTGTTCTGGTACACTACCATCCAGATAAATAGAATTCCAATGTGCCTTATTCATGTAGTGGCCTGGTATAATATCTTCATATTGATTCCTTAAAAACTCTCCGTCTAGTGGAATAAGCTTCAATGTCAGGATATTACGCGTTCCGCTAGCATCTTTGCAAATTGCTGCAAACATTTTCTCTCCTACCATATACCTGATCCAGCCCCACTCTTCCTTGAAATCTCTGTTTACTCCTTGCATTGATTGCAGAAATTGATTTAAACATTTGTATGCAGTTGTTTCCTCTAACTTCCAGTTCCAGCACTGGATAATCCTCGTTCCATTGTCGCCTTGTTCTTCATCGAATGAAAAAGCCTTTATTATTTCACAAGGAAATTCATCGCAAAGTCCACAATACGTAAGCTTCTTATTTTCACAGCATGCTTTTACCGGACAGGTATCTCCCCAAAATGGTTTTTCAATATTGATGCATTCCTTGCAATTCATTTGTTCTTTATACTCGCAGCTGCTACATTTTATCCCACATCTAGATTCTATCATTAAATTACTCCCTCGCATTTTTTTCTATACTAACATAGTAAATATGACAACTGCATGTCATGTTATAAATATATTTTATATTGTACTCATAGTCGTTACCATAAGGTTTCATTCTGCTACATTGTTACTTTAATCTTTTTCCTACTATTTCATTTACCTCTATCTTCAGTACATGGACCATTTCAATCTCTTTCTCGTCAAAACTATGCTGTGTCTTCTGATCATAGTGCTCCATTATCAAATTAAGTCCTCTTACCTTTTCATCCGCATTAACAATTGTCATAGTCCCATTTCCGCAAACGCTTTCATACTCCATTGTAGAGTCACAGCTCTTTTCTCCCAAAATTAGTTTTTGTTCACAATTCATCTCAAATCCAACGTTTCCATTGGTCTCTAATAATTTTAGTTTTGTGCCACTCTTTGCGCAATGAAAATATAGTTCAAATCTGTCATGATACTGAACGCCAAAATTCATTGGGACTACATATGGATAATTTTTATCAAAAAAAGCGACCGTACACGAACTGCATTTTTTCATGATCTCAAGAATTTCATCCTTATTTGTTATTGCTCTATCTTCTCTTCTCATAATGGTACCCTCTCAATTTCACAAAATATTTTAATTGATAAATACGAGTATATCATATTCTTATGACCTTTTCATTTTGTTTCTATATTTTATTCCTGCATTTTATTCCTGCAATATGTTTTGTATTGCCTTATATCTTAGGTTAGAATATAATTATTAGATGAATTCTATTGTAAATAAAAATTCGGTATCATGCAATATATTAGAAATAATATATTCGATTACATTTTGTGAATTTAGAATTGCATAAACCAGATTATGAAGGGTGTTTAGGGATTGACATGAAAAAAGTACCTACTACGATGTTAAAAATAAGTAAACAACTAGATATCTATATCGAGAAGCACTACAAATTAATATTATTTATCATGTATTTTTTATATGCGTTTACGCGGCTATATCGTTTAGCTGAAGTGCCCTCCGGTATGCATTTCGATGAGATAGGAATAGCCTTTGATTCTCTTTCCATGGCAACCGATCATATTGACCGCTATTGGTATAGATTCCCTGTCTATTTTATTAATTTCGGCGGCGGTATGAATGCCATGTACATTTATGTTCTGGCTGTATTCATTGCTGTATTTGGTTACAGCAAATTTTTACTAAGACTTCCAAGCGTGATTTTTGGACTGATTTTGACAGTCTGTGCCTATCATATGGGAATCGAGCTTTTTAAGAGTAAGAAAGCGGCCCTTTTTACAACCTTTATGGTCATGATATGCCCTTATTTTTTTATGGCACAGCGTTGGGCATTAGAAAGTCCTTTGTTGGTTACGTTCTTTACCGTCGGCATTTATTTCATGATGAGAGGAATCGTAACAAATCAGTATCGCTTCTACATTTTAGCAGGTGTTATCTATGCGGGTGCGCTCTATACGTATGCAATCTCTTATCTGATCATCCCATTATTTCTGGTTCTTACGGTCCTTTATTTATGGCGCACGAGAAAACTTGTTTTATCGAAGTTCTTCCTGATGGGTGGACTGATATTTTTGTTGGCAATTCCACTGTTTTTATTTTTGGCAGTGCAGAACGGTTATCTTAACGAAATCAAAACCGCTTATTTTTCTGTGCCACGATTACCCATGTATCGTTCTGGTGAAATTACAATAACCAATCTACCGAAGAATCTATATATGCTCAAAAATTTATTACTTTATGACTGGTTGGCATATACTGCCTTGCCTGAATTTGGGACTGTGTACTATATTACGATACCACTTTTTTTATATGGAGTATTTCTATCGATTAAAAATACCCTCCATTCCGTCAAAACCAAGACGTATGATGCAGCATCTCTAATTCTATTTATGTTCCTTTGCATCTTCGCAATCGTGATGGTATTGGATTCTCCCACAATAAGCAGGGCAGGTTCTATTTACTTTTCCATTATGATATTTACAGTAATTGCTGTAAAGGATTTATATCACAGATGGAAAACCGTTGTTCCTGTGTTACTCATTATGTACACGTTATTGTTTGCTGGTTTTTGTACGTTCTATTTCAATGTATATCCTGTAAAATACAGTGCACAATTGAATTTTGGTCAGTGTAATCTAGGAGAAGCAATTGATTACTACGATAATAAATATGATATGGACAGCACCCCTATCTACATAGATATTGATCATGCGCTCAATGCGCAGCTAGAAGTATTACTCTATACACGCTCTTCTGCTCTTGACTGGGATAAGATACTACAGACTGTGCGTAATTACCATATATATTGGCCAGAGCAATTAGATCAGAATGCGTGGTATTTAGTGCATGAGGATAATATAGAAGCAAAAGAAAAACTGACACATCTAGAATTATCATATGTAGATAGTTATCATCATTTTGAGTTATGGAAATAACAGCAAATAATGAAAAGTAGTTATGGGAGGTATGAAAATGAGGGGAAAAGTAATTATTATTCTGTGCATTGGCATCATGCTTTGTATGTCAGGCTGTAGTAAATCAGTCGCTTCTGCGCCTGTAACCATAGCATTGGAGACACAATCAAAAGACTATAATGCTGATGATGGGACTATTGTCTTTACTGAAGCGACAACATATCCAGTTATTACAATTTCCGGAAAAGAAGAAATCGCCACAAAAATAAATGCAGATATTCAAACTGCCATACTTTCTAATTCGGAAATGATTTCCGAATTGGTCTCGTATGCAAAAGAGGATTATGCATATAGTCTTGAAAATGCCGATATGGAGTTTTATTCCTATGGTTCGGATGCCTCTATGGAGGTGACCAGATGTGATGATAAAATTCTTTCCTTTACCTATCATTTATGGAGCTACACCGGAGGTGCTCATGGCAATTATATTACAAATGGCATGAACTATGATCTTGCTACAGGGAAACGCCTTACCTTTGAAGAGATATCCGATCAGCCAGAGCAATTTCATGCAGATGCTTTGGATTATCTTACCACGCTCTCGAAAAACGAAGCCTATCAGACTAAAATGTCTGGAGAAAATAATGATGATTTAGAAGAAATATTATTTGCTCCTGATAAATGGTACTTTTCAAACAGTGGCCTTACATTTATTAGTGATCCCTATGTACTTGGGTCCTATGCCGATGGCACTATTCGTTTTTTAATTCCTTATCAGGATATTATCGGTCTGAAGGATGCTTATTCCTATGAGGGCTTTTTTGAAAGGGAAATCCCGGTTGGGATGGAAGTGAACGCCGATTTAAATGGTGACGGTAAAAATGATCTTCTATATTATAAAGCGGCGTATAATGAGGACTATTCTGAAATATCATATGCCTTCCAAGTGAATGATACGGATTTTTCAGATCTAATCGAGATGGAGAATCCAGATATGATGGCATATTATCTTGTTGATTTAGATCATACAGATTCTTATGTGGAAATTGCACTTATGGATTATGGTCCCAGCGATGATCCTATGACATATTTTTATCGTTACAAAGAAGATGGAACGATCACTCTACTCGGTTATGTTTCTGATTTCTGGACATCAGACAGCTGCTTCCTGGAAAGCAATGGTACCATTTGTGCCACTGGAAGATTAGCTTTACTGCAAACATGGTTCGCGCCGTTTCATTGGAAACTGAATGACCAGACGCTCAGTCTGCAAGAGGAAGCTCTCTATTATCCGAATACTGATACTGCCTTGAGAAATAATATTTTGAATACTTTTGTAGCCTATCAAAAAATGGATATTAATGCTGAGACTGTTACGATGACCCCTGAGGACGGTTCTGTCCTTTTTACTGCAACCGATAATAAGAACTGGGTGGAATTTACTACTGAGGATAATCGCAAACTCTATCTGTATCTCAAAGATTTTTCGATGGTCTCTTCTGATGGAGAAGATAGAGATGCCACAGAAATATTTGATCAACTGATTATTGCAGATTAGATACATTATCTATCCTGTCGATTCACACTAATAGGAAGCCTCTAATCCTTCGAGAAGAGACTTCCTATGTTATTACATTGATTAGAATAAATTGCTTTTTCGAGCTTTTTTCAGAGAATATCTAGATAAAATACCCGCCAAAATAAATAATAGTGGCATCATGATGCAACAGCTCCCCATAAAATATATATAGATTTAACAAAAAACCTTAATTATGGTTTAAATCTTTTACACTATCACGCTCTACAAATTGGGTACATACTACCACCTGTTTTTTATATTTCTATTATACCAAAAAAGAGCCAAAAAGTACTGTATTTACTGACTTTTTATGCTCAATAGAAAGAAAAATCCAGGGCAAATGCCCTGGACTTTGTCTATAGTCTGACCTGTCATGCAATGCATGACAGGTTATAAATATAGTGACTATTTTAAATACTCATCAACATTATCTTTTGTAATAAGAACGAATGGTACCATATACTCTTTGTCTACTGTTTCACCTTTTGCAGCTGAAATAGCAACATCTATACCTTTTGTAACCTGTCCTGCTCCATCCTGATATACAGTTGCCAAAAGTTCACCACCTTTAACCATTGTCATAGGACCTTCATTACCATCAACACCGATACATACTATATCAGTTCTATTTGCTGCATTCATTGCTGACTGTACAGCTGAAGACATATCATCATTATCACAAATAATTGCATTTAAACCTTCGCCGTATTTTGCCAACCAATCTTCTGAAAATTTAACAGCTTTTTCTGCTTGCCATTCAGCCGTTTGCTCACATCCATCAAGAAGTGCCCATTTAGAATCTGCATCTAGGATATTATGAAGTCCCTCGCCTCTCTGTATCTGAGCAGAGTTTCCAATAATTCCTTGTAAATGTCCGTATCCACCTCCGTCTGGCAGTTGTTCCTGCACAAACTTTGCCATGATTTCACCAGCTTCAACATCATCAGATCCAATAAATGCAGTTGCTAATTCATCTGTATTGTCTGTTTTAGAGTTTACAACAACACAAGGAACTCCTTCTTCTTTACATCTTTCAACAATTGGTGAACATCCTGCTGCTTCTGCTGGAAGCACAATGATCAAATTACATCCCATATTTAATGCATCTTCAAGAAGATTACACTGCGTTACAGGGTCTGTTAATCCATCAAGTAAATGCCAGTCTTTAATTGTACCATCTGCTTTTAATCCATCAAGTTTTTCTTTTGCTGCATTGTTAATTGTTGCATGGAAAGCATCAACAGTATTTTTTGCAATATAACCTACTACGATCTCTTCTGTTGCAGTTGCTGCTTCAGCTTCTACAGTTTCTTCTACCACTTCTGCTGCTTCCTCTGTTGCTGCTGGCTCTGCTGCAGGTGCTGCTTCCTCTGCTGCACATCCCATTACTCCAAAAATCATGCATGCCGTTAACCCCAATGCTACCAATTTCTTAATTTGTTTCATCTTTTTTCATCCTCCTTAAAATTTGTACTCGCTTTGCGAGCAATTAACATGTTCCCATAATACCTTCTCGTTACACTTTTCTTTTATTCATAAGTAAATCAAGCATAACTGCACCAATGATGAGAAGCCCTTTTGTAATTGTCTGCCAGTAAGAATTAATCCCGACTAGGTTCATTCCATTGTAAATCAAACCAATGATAACAATACCGACAACTGTTCCTGGAATTGTTGAAACGCCACCCGCAAATGATGTGCCTCCAATTACACATGCTGCAATTGCATCTGTTTCATATCCTACTCCAATATTGGGCTGGGCTGCTGCGATTCTTGATGTCATAATCACACCGGCTACTCCACAGCAGAAACCTGAGATTATATACGCGCCAGTTGTCGTCCAAAATACATTGACTCCTGAAGCAATTGCTGCATTTCGATTTCCACCGACAGCGTATACATAGCGTCCAAATCTCGTCCAGTGCAAAATTACAAATGCCAATGCCGCAATCACCAAAAGAATGATGACTGGATACGGAATAACCCCAAATAACTTTCCGCCACCAATTAATTTGAATGATGCATTTGCCAGAGAAGCTGAATATCCTCCCGAAATAATGTAAGCGGCACCTCTAATTACCAACTGCATAGCTAGGGTAACAACAAATGGGAACATTTCAAATTTGGAAATCAGATAACCATTGATAAATCCAAATAAAGTTGTTGTTGCTACCGCTAATATAATAGCTAATGGAATACTTTCTGTTAGCGACAGTACAGTTCCAACAATAACACTGGTTACCGCTAGCTGTGAACCAATTGTCAAATCGATACCGCCTGTCGTTATTACAAAAACCATACCCAAAGCCAAAATACCGTTAATTGAAACCTGTAAAAGTATACTGATGATATTACCAGAAGTTCTGAACGTCGGTGACACGATCGACAGCAATATAACCATCGCTATCATAACCGTCGCTATTCCATATCTCCTAGTAAAAATATTAACCTCATTCTGATCCATCCCCAGAATTTTTTTCTTGCTTGTTTCAGCCTTAACTTTTGTACCCATTATACAAACCTCCTATTGTCCGAATTCTTTCGCCAGTACATCTTCCTGCGTCACCTTTAATTGAAGAATATCTTCTCGGTATACCTCACCATTAATTTTACCCTCGTGATAAATCAGAATTCTATCACTCATTCCCATAACTTCCGGAAGTTCTGATGAAATCATTATTATTGCCATACCCTTCGCAGCAAATTGACACATCAATGAATGAATTTCGGATTTCGCACCCACATCCACTCCCCTAGTTGGTTCATCTAAAATCAACACTTTCGGATTTGCCATAATCCATTTTGACAAAACGACCTTCTGCTGATTACCCCCACTAAGCGAATACGCTTCCGATTCAATACTCGCTGCCTTAACCTTCAATATTTTTGAGATCTCCCCCGTTTCCTGCTTTTCTTTCTTTTGATTTATTAAAATTCCTTTTTGCTTAAACGGCAGGTTTGGTAATGAAATATTTTCCCTTAACGAACGATGTAAACAAAGCCCATAATTTTTTCTATCTTCATTTACCATACATATTCCTTTTACAATTGCATCCTGTGGTTTTTTAATCTGTATTTCTTTCCCATTTAAATATGTCTTCCCAGATATTTTATGATCAAGCCCAAAAATGGCACGTACAGTCTCACTTCTTCCAGATCCCACTAAGCCTGATATTCCTAATATTTCACCAGCTCTGACTTCAAATGAAATATTTTGAAACCCTTTTCCAGTAAAATTTTCAACCTTAAACACAACATCTCCAATTTTACATGCTGTTTTAGGAAAAACACTATCTACCTTTCGACCTACCATCATAGAGATTAGTTCATCTCTTGTAACTCCATCCATAGATCTGCTACTAATGTACTGTCCATCTCTAAATACAGAAACCTCATCACATATATCAAAAATTTCTTCCATCCTATGTGAAATATATATAATAGAAACTCCTTTTGATTTTAGTTCTCTAATAACCCTGAACAGATGTTGTGTTTCTTCACTGTCTAATGAAGAAGTGGGCTCATCCATAATGATAAGACGGGCATTACAAGAAACTGACCTGATTATTTCAATCATCTGTACTTCTGCAAGCGTTAACTCTTCCATCAGTGTTTTCGGATCTTTTTGAAACCCAAATTGCTTTAGTATTTCTCCTGCTCTTTTGTTTGTTTCTTTCTTATTTAAAAATGGAGTTCCTTTAATTACATCTTCTCTTTTTAAAAAAATACTCTCCGCAATCGACAAATGTGGTTCTGGATTTAGTTCCTGATGTATCATTGAAATTCCTTTTTGAATTGCTTCAGCAGGTCCTTTGACGGAATATGGTTCACCTTCCCATACCATTTCGCCCTCATCTTGCTTATGTAATCCAATGACACATTTCATCAAGGTTGACTTCCCTGCTCCATTTTCTCCCAAGAGAGCATGCACTTCACCTTTTCTAATATGCAACTGTACATCCTTTAGTGCTTGTGTTCCACCAAACGCTTTACTTATACCACTACATTCAAGAATAAATTCATTCTGCATATTCTCTACCATCCTTACTCCAAGTTGCTAATTCCATTCATATTATTCTCTTCTACCTAGTTCTGTTACATCTTGCAAAACTTCTTTAATTTTTACATAAGTCTTTTTGTAAATATCAAAATATTCTTGATAGATTTTATGTGCTTCACAATTTGGTTCATATATGTAGTTATGGTATTTTACAGTGTTTCGACAAGCTTCTTCGATATTCACAAATTCTCCTGCCCCTGTTGCTGCAACTATTGCGGCGCCATATCCTGCCTGTTCTTGAACCAATGCAGTTTTAAGTGGGATTCCAAATATATCCGACTGCATTTGTAACCATGTTTTACTCCTGGCGCCCCCACCTGATGCAACCATTTCTTTTACGTCAATTCCTAGCCCAGTTATGATTTCCATACTTTGGCAAAGTGCATATGTCACACCTTCCATAACCGATCTTGCCATTTGCGGCTTCTTTGTGTTTAGGTTCACTCCCATAAAAACACCACTAATATTAGGATTAAGATGAGGCGTTCTTTCACCATTTAAATATGGTAAAAATATAATGCCTCCACTTCCTGCTTTAACTGTTTCGATGTCCTTATCCAAATCTTTATAGTCTACTGTCCCAATCAGTTGATTAAACCACTTGAAACTTAGTCCTGCATTCATAATTGCGCCCATGGTATACCATCTGTTTTTATCATATCCGCAAAATGTATTCGTATTTAAATCAGGATTCTTAAGTGCCTTTTCGCTCTGTACACACACTTGTCCACTTGTTCCAATATTTACAGTACCTCGCCCTGGTTCAATTACCCCATTACCGATACTTTGCATAACTTGATCAGCGCCGCCGCACATAACCGGTGTTCCAATCATTAACCCTGTCATTTCTGCTGCTTCCTTGGTGACACTACCTATACAGTCGATTGATGCATTACAATTTGGAAAGAATGTTTTATCAATTCCTAAACGTTCAAGAATCTCCTTCGACCAAACACTATTTTCAATATCAAATCCAAGAGTAGCTGAAGCATCCGAATAGTCACAGTTAATTTCACCGGTCAGGCGGTACTTTATATAATCCTTAGGGAGGAATGTATACTTTATCCTTGCATAATTTTCTGGTTCTTTCTCTTTAAGCCATAACAACGAAGGAATCAAAAAACCTGTATAAATTGGATTCATAAAATACATGAGTATTTCTTCTCGGTTGAATGTTTTATTTATTTCAAGTACTTGTTCGTAACTCCTAGCATCACAATGTAATATCGAAGGTCTTATAACCTTTTTATTACTATCTAAAGCTACCAGCCCGTGCATTTGTCCTGAAAAACTTACCCCTTTGACTAAATCTGCTTTTTTACCAAACTGTATCAGTACTTTTTGTATTGTCTTGCAGAAAGCAGACCACCAAACCTCTGGATTTTGTTCTGCGAAACCATTTATGGGGGTATCAAATTGATAATCCTCTGCATCACTAGCAATGATCTTTCCACCGGAATCCATTAATATTGTTTTAACGCTTGAAGTTCCAAGATCAATCCCAATATAATACGACATGATTATCCTCCAGATTTTATTATTTTATAAATCCGATTTGCATACCTGCAACAAACGTATCTCCAAGTCCAATCGTATATTTTGGTTTTTCCATATATCTTGACGGAACGAGCTTTGCATATTCACCAATCTTCATTTTTCCTAATTCATCATAGAATTTTAGTCCAATCTCACTTAACGAAAGCATTAAACTATCTCTACAGTCCTGCTGCGTTCCATATCTTCCCGTTCTAGCCCTGGTAGCTGACATCAAATTCCCCATAGTCAATCCTTTTTCTATATCAATGCCGGGAATTTCTTTTCCAAAATACATCGAATAGTCTTTTGTGTGCATTACAAGCCCTTTGACTGGATATTTTTTTAAGATACATCTCAATCCATTAAGCATAGATTCAAGATTTTCCTTATCAACTTCAATTCGAAATTTGTTACAGAAATCAATTAACTCTTCTTCATTCATACCCAAAATATCAACATAAGCAGAAATTTTTTCAAACAGAAAATCTTTCGCTAAGGAATTTAAATAATGTGCTCCTTCTAAATAAATAATACAGTTCGGATTAATTTCTTTTATTCTCCTGTAATGCATAGACATCTCGTTTACTTTTGTTTTCATTATTTCTAAATCAATAATTGCATTAAATCCAGAAATATTATATGAAAAAATGTTCTTTGCATTCTCTTCACAATAATTAAGAAATTCAAGGTCAATTGGCAAGTACTTATGAATTTTATCATAATCCAATATCAATCTATTAGAGACCGGAATTGCAATTCTCTTATCAAGTACATTTATTACCTCACCTTTGTTAAACTGTAATATCATATGCCTTATGGGCAATTCATCGGTTTTACCGTCAAGCACACTAACAATTCCATCGCTTGTAACCAGTTGAATATTAGGATGATTAAAAATATTGCATACTTCATTGCTTCTGTCAGTGATATGTACTACCAAAGGAACTCCAACAGATGCCAGCGCTGCGGCCCCCTGAGCACATGTTCCACCAAGTGCAAAGTTCGTTTCAAAATGTTCTTCAAGATAATTACATACATCAACATTTGTTATGTCAGCTTCTCCACCCATGCCATTTATCATGTAATAGCTAACAATTCTTGCAAAATCTTCCATATTATCTATCATTTCTCCATCGATGAACGAAGGTTCTTCTTTCAAAAAACGATTCAATAGAGAATTAAACTTATCAGCATCCCAGTTGACAACAACATCAAGATCACTTGTGTATCCAAATACAGTTTTTTTATCAGATTCTTTATACCTTCTAATATCTTCTTCTAATCCAGATAATATCTTGGAATACTTATCAATATATGTCATAACATACCCCGTTTTTTATACTGCTAATACTTATATTCAGACAAAATCAATTCAGGTGCATCCAAATTACTTGGCTTTTTGGCAATTGTTTCAATATTAGCAGCAAAGTGAAGCAATGAATCCACTACAGCCATCTCATTCAAGTGGGAATAGCTGTCATAATTAGTGTTTTGACCTGATGATTTTGAGAGTAACAAGTAATCAGCTAATCTCGATACCGGTGAAAATTCATACCTTGTAATTGCAATCTGTCTAATCCCTTTTTCTTTAGCAAGTTCCATTGCCTGCACAACATGTTTTGAACTTCCTGATTGAGAAATTGCTATTACTATATCCTCTTCATCCGCCAAATTAATATGATTCAAAAAATACTCTGCTACCATATTATATGTAGCCTGTACTCCGAGTCTTCCAAGTCTGAATCCAAAATCCATAGCCAGCGGACCTGTATTTCCAACCGCAACTATATGAACTACCTTAGCTTCCTTAATCATTCTTGCACATTCAAGAAGCTTCTCTTGGTTTATATTGTCTGCAATACCACTGATGTTTCTAGACATCGCATTAAATATTTCGCTAACTGTATTGCTTTCTTTATAGGAATCATTCATTTCTTGCGTCTGGTTCCTTCCCAAATCGCGCGAAAGACTTATTCTAAGCTGATAGTAACCCTGAAAACCTATATGCTTGCACAATCTAACAACTGTTGCATCGCTGACACCACTATAATTAGCAAGTTCAGAAACATTAGCATTCACTGCTTTTTCCGAGTGTTCTAAAATAAAATCCGCTACTTTCTTCTCTGCCAAAAAAATATCATCATATTTTTCTTTAATTATTTGTATCACCGTTTTGTTTTTTAACAATTCATTCATGATTTAGTCCCGAGAAAAATTATTTCACATCGCATAAGATAAATTGTAACTTATGTTTATATTGAAAGGAGTTTATACTCATTTTTTATGCACTTTTCAAAATATTTCGCGGGTGAGAAATAATTTTTCATCTCTTTCGTTTTTTTTATATTCCTCCCTCGAAAGTAGGGGGATTTGTGGTTTCCCACGCTCCGGATTATAGGGTATAATACTTCATTTTATCAGCATCATCAAATAGATCGATTTTATTATTAATAACCTCTTTCATTGCTTCGATACTATCCACATATAACTCAAATGGCTCTCTGATTTTAGAATCACCAGCAAGTGTTACTCTTAATTGCTGATAAAATGCATCTTTAATATCAGACGATATATTAATCTTGTTGATTCCACGCTTAACACTTTCAGAAATTTCTTCATCAGGATTAGCAGAACCTCCATGAAGAACTAACGGTATACTCACCTTGCTTTTAATTTCTGTTAGTAAGTCTTGTTTCAATTCTGGTTTAAACCCTTTGGGGTAAATACCATGTGCAGTCCCAATTGCAATTGCTAGTGTATCAACGCCTGTTTCAGCTACAAATTTAACCGCATCATCAGGTTTCGTATAAATTATCTCATCACTTCCACCTTCGGCGTCATTTCCTGTAGTCCCAATTGTGCCAAGTTCAGCTTCAACCGAAACTCCAAGTGGATGTGCAATGCTTATAACCTCTTTTGTTATTTTCATATTGTCTTCAAACGACATATGAGAAGCATCAATCATAACCGAAGTAAAGCCTGTTCTGATTGCCCTAAAAATTTGTTTCATTTCACTACCATGATCTAAATGAATAACGACCGGAACTTTTGTTGAGTTTGCAAGTTCAATACAACTTGCTATAAAACTGTCTCCCTGAAACTCCAATTCTAACGGATGAATTGCCAAAATGACTGGTGCTTTTTTCTCTTCGCAACATTCTATTACGGCCTTCAATATCTGTCCTGTACCGATATTAAAAGCAGGTACTGCAAAATTTTTCTCATTAGCTACAGCTAACAAATCCTTCATGTTCATCAACATGATTTTATCCTCCTGTATTAAGCAAATTGCTTTTTTGATAATGCAAGTATATCTCACCACCTTATTCATGTCAATACTTTTCGTGAAATAAAATTTTATTACAATTCATTTTTTCACTTTATTTCTTATTATTTGTATAAAAATTATTAAAATATGTAATTTGGGGCTGTTTTTTTGTAGATATGTATGTTACAATCCCCTCATGGTATGAAATATTATTTCTTTATGCAATTTCATTTCTTATCATGAAATAATTTTTCAGGAGGTTGATAATGAAAAAAAATATGAATCACTATCTCGGACATTCAAATCAAATCTCAGGCGTCGAGAAGTTTAGACTTTGTGGTGGTAAAGGCGACGGTATGAGACTTTATAATGTACGAAACGGAACCGGACTTGAATTTACTGTAAGTGCAGACAGATGCTCTGATATTTCACACCTCACTTATAAGGGTATTAATATCAATTACTTCTCTCCCTGCGGTTATGTATCTCCATATTACTACGATGCATCCGCCTTTGGTTTCCTAAAATCATTTACATGTGGTTTTTTGACAACATGCGGACTAAAAAGCATCGGCGCTCCTTCTATTGAGAACAATGTGAGCTATCCTCTTCATGGTAATATATCTCACGTTCCTGCTGATTATATTTACTACACCGAAGATGATACCTCTATAGAAATTCACTCTATTATGAGGGACACGAGCATATTTAACAGTAAGCTTATATTAGAAAGGACTATTCGCTGTAGCAAAAATGACAATTCCTTAATTGTAAGTGATACCGTTACAAATCAGGGTGAATCACCAGAGCCTATTATGCTTTTATACCATATCAATCTTGGATACCCCATGCTTGATGAAAACACCCGACTTGAAATTTCTTCTTCTGATGTTCTACCACGAGACGAACATGCTGCTACTGCCATTTCGGAATGGGACAAAATGCTTCCGCCCCAAATTGGCTTCAAAGAACAGTGTTATTATCATTTATTTAAGTCTGATATTGCATCTGTAAAAGTCTATAACCCAGAAATAAACTGCCGTATGTCTCTCGTGTTCAACACGGATACACTTCCCTATTTAACGGAATGGAAAATGATGGGCATACAGGACTATGTCCTAGGACTAGAACCTTGTACTAATACGCTCGAAGGCAGAAAATCACTAGGTGAAAACAAATCATTATCCCTATTAGCTCCAGGCGAATCAAAGTCCTATGGTTTTAAAGCAACATTCGAAGACTACTTCGATTGATACTACATTTTTTAACAATCATACTACTAATTAAGGAGGTTTTTTATGAGCAACAAAATTAAAGAGGTTTTTGAAAAAAACGAAGGTGTATTACAATTAACACCCACATGGGTTCCAAGAGGATTCAATGAACCCGGCAAGCGTTTACGTCTCCATCCAGATGACTATTATGCATTTGGAATGAATCGTGGAGGGATATGTGAAAGGTGGCTCGGATCAGTAACCGTTGCACTAAACGGTCCGAAAACTGGTCCTACTGAAGGCATGAGCTTTGTTTTAACTGATCCTGATACAAAGGAAGAAATACTCTTTTCAGAATTTGTAGAAGTGCTTGGTTCACAACTTATTGGCGAGCAACTTTATAATCAGTATGGAACATGGCCTACCTTCGCCAAACTTTACGATTACGACAAGCCTCTCTTCCATCATTTACACCTAACAGAGGAAAAAGCAGAGAAAATCGGAAAACACGGCAAACCAGAAGCCTACTATTTCCCAATACAATACAATCAATATCTTGGTAAATTCCCATTAACGTATTTCGGTTTTGATCCATCTGTTTCAAAAGAAGATGTGAAAGATTGTATCCGTAACTTTGATATAAAGGATACACGAATTACTGAACTTTCGAGAGCATATCGCGTTCAGCTGGGAACAGGGTGGTATACACCAGCAGGAGTCATTCATGCACCAGCATCCGTTGTCACCTATGAACCTCAGTGGAACAGTGATGTTAATACAATTATGGAAAATGTGACACATGGTGAAGTAAACTCTCTCAACATGCTGACGGACTGTGCCCCTGAAAATGAAAAGAATGATGTCGATGCACTTTTTTCACAGATTGACTGGGAAGAAAGTACACGCTCAGATTATAAAGAAAAGTACTTTAGAGCACCAAAAGCAGTAGAATCTTCTCAGAGTGGACTCATTGAAAAATGGATTGCTTATGCAAATGAATGGGTGGCGGCAAAAGAAGTAACTGTAGCTCCAAATGCCGAAATCACTCTATGTGATCAGGCATGTTACTGCGCTCTCATCTCCCAGGGACATGGAAAATTTGGTGTATTTGAATGTGAAGCTCCAGGGCTTTTAAGATTTGGTCAAAACTCTGGTGATGAGTTTTTTGTTTCTGAATCTGCTGCTAAAAAAGGCATAACCATTATTAATACGAGTAGTTATGAACCTTTGATTATTTTACAAAACTTTGCTAACAACAATCCCGCAGTACCTAAAAATGTTTCATTATAAATTATGGAGGATACAATATGTATTTTAAATTTGGTGTAGATAGTTTTATCTGGGCAGAAAGTTTTTCCGAAAAAGATTTATGGATCATTCAAAAAGCAAAAGAAATTGGATTTGAATTAATTGATTTCGCAATCTCTAATCCTTATACTTTTCCAAGTGAACTTGTGAAGAACGAGCTGGAGCGTGTAGGTATTGATTGTGTTTGTACGACAACTTTAACATTAGAAACAAACCCCATCTCTCCTGATCCCAAAATCAGAAAAGCTGGTGTCGAAGCTATGAAAAAATGTATCGATATTTGTGTTTTTTTAGGTTCGCCCCTACTAGGCGGTGTAAATTATGCTGGCTGGGGATATCTTACTAGAAAACCTCGTTCTGAAGCAGAATGGGATTGGGCTGTTGAATGTATGCGTGAGGTTGGTGAATATGCTAAAAAAACAGGAAGCGTTACAATCTGCGTGGAGTGTGTAAACCGTTTTGAAACACATTTCTTAAATATAGCTGAGGATGCGGTGCGCTTCTGCAAAGAAGTAGGTACTGGAAATATAAAGGTACATCTTGATTGCTTCCATATGATACGAGAAGAAAAAAGTTTCTCTGGTGCAGTGAAAACATGTGGAAAAGAATATCTAGGATATGTCCACGTAAATGAAAATGACCGTGGTATTCCCGGAACAGGATTAGTACCCTTTAAGGAGTTTTTCGAGGCTCTGCTTGATATAGGATATGAAGGTTCTCTTGTCATAGAATCATTTGATCCAAGTTTTGAAGAGCTTGCAGGCAATTGTGCAATTTGGAGAAAATTTGCCGATACAGGAGAGGAACTTGCTGTTAAAGGACTTCATAACCTCAAGGAAATTGCTGATACCATTTAGCAACTCATTTCAGTAAGGAGAAATTATATGAAAATTGCAATCGGTTGTGATGAAGCAGCTTATAATCTAAAAATTGAGCTGTTCGAACATCTAAAAAATAGACCTGATATTGAAATCACAGACTTTGGCGCAAATGCAGGCGAAACTATTTTATATCCTGATGTCGCAAAGTCTGTTGCGGAAGCAGTTTCAAAAAAACTTTTTGATCGTGGAATTTTAGTCTGTGGTACCGGTATTGGTATGGCGATTACTGCAAACAAAGTACCTGGCATCCGTGCAGCGGTATGTCATGACCCATTTTCAACTGAGCGTTCAAGAAAAAGTAATAACGCACAGATTATGTGTATGGGTGAAAGAGTGATTGGTGTGCAGCTGGCTAAATATTTGGTTGATATCTGGCTGGGTTGTGAATTCACTGAAGGCAGTTCATCAGCTAAAGTTCATAGAATCGAAGAAATTGAACATGAATATTTAAAATAAGGAGCAAACAATGAGCAGAATAATAAATAATCCAGATTTTGTTGTGGAAGATATGTTAATGGGCTTTCTCAAGTCTCATAATAAACTGATTTCTCCAACAGATAACGCAAGAGTTGTTAAATATGTAAATGCACCTGTCCCAAACAAAGTTGGTATTGTTACAGGTGGTGGTTCAGGTCATAAACCAGCATTTATTGGCTACATCGGAAGAAATATGTGTGATGCCGTAGCCGTAGGTGAGATTTTTTCATCGCCAACCGCTCAGGCTTTTTATGATGCAATAAAAGCTGCCGATGCTGGTAAGGGTGTTGCCTGCTTATATGGTAATTATGCAGGTGACAATATGAATGTAAAAATGGCTATCAAAATGGCAAAAAAAGATGGTATTGAAGTAAAAACTGTTGTAGCAAATGATGATGTCGCCTCTGCTTCTAAAGAAGAAACCGAAAGAAGACGCGGGGTCGCCGGCGAGGTATTAATGTGGAAAATCGCTGGTGCAAAAGCTTCTACAGGCGCATCTCTTGATGAAGTAATCAACACTGCACAGAAGACAATCAACTTTACGCGCAGTGTGGGAATTGGTACAAAACCATGTACGATTCCAGCAGTTGGCCACCCGAATTTTCAAATAGAAGAAGGTACAATGGAATTGGGAATTGGCCATCACGGAGAACCTGGCGTTAGTATACAAAAATTAAATACAGCTGACGAAATTGCTTCACAAATGCTCGATATTATATTACCAGATTTACCCTTTTCTAAGGGTGATCATGTTGTAGTTCTGTTATCAGGCTTAGGAGCAACTCCCGTTATGGAACAATATATTGTTTTTAATAAAGTATCAGATCTTTTAAGTGAAAAAGGAATTCATATCCATCGTTCCTATGTGGGTAACTATTTTACCTCTCTCGAAATGATGGGCGTTACATTAACAATACTAAAACTAGATGATGAGTTAACCGAATTAATTGATATGCCTGCAGAATCTGTTGGTCTAACTCAGTTTTAACGGAGGGATAAAATGACTTTTCAAAATAAAGATGGTATTATAATTATCCGTAATCTGATCGGAACCATCCAAACCAATAAAGATTATCTTAGTGAAATTGATGGTAAAATTGGGGATGGCGATCACGGTATCAATATGAACAAAGGATTTACTCTATGTGAAACTCGAATTAACGGGAAAGGATTATCCATGTCTGAAGCCTTTGAAATCCTTGGTACAACACTGCTAAACGACATTGGTGGATCAATGGGTCCTCTGTATGGACTATTTTTCACATCACTTGCCGCGGAATCACTGGGTTCTGAAGAAATTGATTCACACACTTTTAGCAAAATGCTTGAAACGGCATTAATGGAAATCCAAGATATTGGAAATGCTAAAAAAGGTGATAAAACATTATTAGATACTTTAATTCCAGCAGTAGAGGCATTTAACAGCGCATCTGCTGAGACACAAGACTTCAAGCTAGCACTATCAGCTATGAAGGAAGCTGCACATGACGGATGGCGTTCTACCGAAAATATGATTGCCAAAATAGGTCGTGCCAGCAGGCTAGGCGAAAGATCGCGTGGTGTACTTGATGCCGGAGCAACTAGTTGCTACCTCATTATTGCATCTATGGCAGATTCGATCTTAGAATTGCTAAATTAGTAACTTCAAGTTTTTATCAGCAAATAATTAGGTTCTGTAACTCTAATGCTAGGGTTATAGAACCTTAATTTTAACATATTATAAATGCTATTATCATACTCCGCTATGTTCTATAACCAAAAGAACCCAACCATTTCATCTAGTTTTTCTGCACTTTTTTGATTTTCCATAGTTTGATGTAATATGTCATCTGCTTTCGATGCAATATTAGTTACCCTGATTTCGATGTCCATAGTTCCTTGTGCACCCTCTCCTGCTGCCGTTGTGATTTCTTCGATGGCTTGTCTCATCTGCAGTATTGTTCCAATCGCTCTGCAATGGCATTGATTTCAGACACTACACCTTGTACCTCGTCTGCATCCTGATCGTATTAAATACTTGTATCCACTAACATTTTATAATTATTTAATACCCGAATCCGTCCGGCTTCTCTCCTTATATAATCAGATCAGGTGCTGGTAATTTCGGCATGAAAAAATTGTCTGCCAAATGATAGCGCAGACAATTTCTATGTTTAAATTCATATTTTTAGGAAACAATTCCATCCGCAAATATTTATGAACAGAGACTTATTCTCTTGATATTAAAATGCCATATTTCTCTCTTCGAATGGATTGGTGATTCTGTAGAAAATGCCCATTTATATTTATATTTCTTATTAACTGACCGGTTCATTATTAAATAGCCACGAATAAACCCTTATCAATACTTAATAATCGAATACATTTTCATATCGAGAACTTCACCATTTTTTACTGCATTTTTTCTTAATGTTCCCTCAAACTGAAAACCAGATTTTTCAAGTATATGGCAAGATGTCGTATTATAGGCGAAAGGTTCCCCGAAAATGCGAAGGATATCCGTATTTTCAAAAACATACTTACAGACTTGTTTGATCGCACTTGTTCCAATTCCGTTTCCCCAATATGCTTCTGAGACATAATATCCTATCTCCGCGGTTCTTTCATGAATATTGGTTTTTCGAAACACGCCAATACTCCCCACTGCCTTGTCTTCCACCGTAATGGCAAACGCATATGCCGCATTCCTATCTGCGTTAAGCATTGCTGCAATAAAATCTTTTGCATCATTTTCTGTATAGGGATAGGATAATCCATCTCTTAGATTATCTTGTATTTTTTTATTGTTTAGAGCCTCCGCAAGATTAACTGCATCTTCCATTTTCCAACTACGTATTTTGCACACCATAATACCGTTTCTCCTTTTCATAATTTACTTATATTAACAACTTCCATAGCACATCCTGGTCCTTACATTTCGATATCACATGCCACATTTTTTTCGGGTCGATGATAAAAGTAGGCCGTAGCAAAAATCCCTAGTAATAACAATATGATGCATAGCACGAATGGTAATATCCTTGAGGCTTCACTTAGTAGCCCAGCTATATATCCAAAAGGCACACTTACCATCATAACCGTCGTCTGAAGCAGTGCCATAATTCCAGAACGCTCCTGCGGATCAATATGGATTGCAACTAATGACTCTCGTAACGTACTTAAAATCGCACTCCCCATTGCCTCTAAAATCAAAGAAATTGACAATAATACATACCACCCTACTCCAACATCCGTAATGGTAATCAAAATAATATAGCTGAAGATGGAACACAAAAATCCAATAAAAAGTGGCCATTTCAGTCTGGTCTGCCTTATTTTTGCGATCACTGTAAAGAAAAGAAAAATGGAAATAACACTACGTGCCATAGGAAAAATAGGTAGTAATGTATCTGGAATACCAATACGACGAGAAGCAATAATCTGCCAGAAAATCATTCCAATCATAGATACTATCTCTACCAGAATACTGATTATAATTGCAAATAGTGTTCCTCTGGAAGCTACAATCTTACGAACTGCCGTTTTATATCCAGATAACATCCGAACCACAGGTATATTCTGCGCAGCTTCACGTCTGGTCACTCCAATCGCCGTTTCCGAAGAAAATTTGTACAGAATCAACAGCTTTGCAGTCATAATAATAAAAGCATTAATATATAGAATCCTAATCGCCGGCGCCAATGTTAACTTAGCAACTAAAACAGATGCAATTGGTGCAAATAATGCAGAAAGGTTTCCAGCTATCATTACCCATGAATAAACATGCGTGATTTTATCCTTTGGTGCATCCTCTACCAATAGGCAATCCCATGAAACTGTTGTGATTTTCATCATACCATTCAGCAACGCAGCCACAACAAAGAACCAAAACCCCTGACTAAATGCCCAAATAAGACAAGGAACACTCCATGCCAGGAAATCAAATATTACTGTACTACTCCTACGCCCCATTTTGTCTACAATTACACCAGATAAAAACGCAAAAATCATTTGTGAAAACATATAAATTGATGTTATAATCCCTATCTGCACATCACTTATCCCGAAAGTCAGCATATATACTGTGGCATAAGGAAGACATAAATTCATGGAAAGCCCCCACATAGGCTCTGTATAAATACAAGCTCTAGGATTCCCCTTTAGTTCAAAAAGAGTCTTTAGTAATGCGTGCTTCTGTAAAAAATTTCTCATTTCATCAACTATCTCCTTTTGCCTTGCGCCGATAGGTACAATTATTGCCTTAAATTATTTATACTAGCTATTATCTATAGGTTTTCTGTGAATGTCAATAAAAAAGTATTATTATAACTGCACCGTTATTTTTCTGGCACTTTCCCAAAAAGAAAGAAGCGAAACACATAAATCTGTTTCACTTCTTTCTTTTCATATATCCTTAATTAATAACTAATTATGAAAATAAGATACTGACTCTTCCAAGTCCAGCGCCATACGATTCATTTTCTCGCAGTTTTCATTAACTGTCCTTACCTCTGCTATGATTTCATTAATATTGGCATTTACTTCTTCATTACTTGCAGCATTTTCCTGACTGATTGCACTTAAATCCTGTACATTTTCGATTACCTTTTCTTTGTAGTTTGCCAGATTATCTGTTTTTTCTGAAATAGATTTA
>Ga0209373_10001894_pt1 | contig 22848 bp, 24 predicted proteins | sample Higcelweek5metaG_FD_187173 | JGI IMG/M metagenome (GOLD analysis project Ga0209373, IMG submission 187173) | Freshwater pond sediment microbial communities from the University of Edinburgh, under environmental carbon perturbations - High... | ecosystem: Environmental > Aquatic > Freshwater >... | reverse complement strand
TTTTGGTGGTTCAAACCGAGGAGTTTCTCTGTTCACTGGAACTTCTTGTTTGTTTTCAGTTACCACATTTGGTTTAACATCTCTAAAATTACCATTCAAGTTATTTTCCACTTTTGGAGGTGAAACTATTTCTTCTTTTTTAATTTCTATTGGTTTTTCCTCTTTTATCTCAATAACTGGAGGTGGTATTATTTGAGCTGTTTTAATTTCTTCCTCTCTTTTTATTTTTAATAAATCATTTTTCTTTTTCATTACCTCTTCAGGATTAGAAGTTATTAATTTATGTTCATCTTCAGATGAAATTATTTGGATTGCTACGTGATTTTGACCAGCAAAAAATATTCCTTGACCCTTATCAGCCGACAACAACAATTGTTTTTCTCCTTGAGATAAATAAAATACTTCACCTATTAAATCTATGGCCGCGGTGTGTTGTTTTAATAATATTTGGATAGCACTATTCGTCACAATTTCCTTACCATAAGGAGTTTGTAAAAAGTCATCTACATCTTGGGTGATTGTAGTTACTCCTAAATAATATTTTCTTCCTCTTTTAACAATTCCCCTCAAAAATTGGGCAGAATCTTCATATTGCATCAAATACCAAGCCTCATCCACTACCAACAATCTTTTCTTTAAAGTCTTTTTAACTACCGTCCAGATATAATCCAACACAATATGCATTGCTACTGGTCTCAAACTTTCTTCAAGATTTTTTATTCCAAAAACCACAAAAGGATTAGTCAAATTTACTGTTGTCTTTTGATTAAAAATACCTGCAAAAGATCCTTTAATATATTTTTCCAATCTGGCTGCTAAACTTCTAGCCTTTTCATCCTCCATACCAATTAGTGATTTATATAAATCTTCAACTAGAGGAGCTTCCCTAGTTTGGGTACTTGGATCAGGTGTTATCCCTTTCATTTTATAAGCATCCATCAAAGCTCTATCCAAAATTGATTCTTCTATTGGATCCATGGCCCCCAACATTACTTTAAGTAATTTATGTAAAGATAAAACTTTACTATTCAAAGCATTTTCACCCTCTTCTTCTACTAAAGACAAATCAAAAGGATTAATTTTTGACGCTTCTCCATAACCAAAAGCAATGTATTGTCCTCCAACAGCATCTGCCAAATCTCGATATTCATTTTCTGGATCAACTACAATTATTTCTGTTCCCAACATCAATGATCTTAATACTTCAAGTTTAATCATGTATGATTTTCCAGCACCAGCCATAGCAAAAACTACTGAGTTGTAATTTGGCATCGAAAACCTATCAAAAATTACCAAAGAACCGTTATGAATGTTTATTCCATACATTATTCCCTTATCATCAGACAAATCAGAAGATACAAAAGGAAAAGTAGTTGCCAGAGAAGTTGTATCCATGTTTCTGGTAATTTCCAACCTATCATTAGCAATTGGCAGACCCGTTATAAATCCATCTTCCATTTGTAAAGTTGCTCTTTTGCTTACGATTAATAATGATCCCAAAGCTGCTTCTAAATTTTTATTTATTTTTTCAATTTCTTCCTTACTTTCAGAAAAAATTGTTATATAAAGGCCAAATTGAAAAAATCTTTCTTCACCTTTAACCAAATCAGCCTGTAAATTCATTGCATCTTCAAGTTTTGCCTGGGTTGCTGGATTGACCAATCTTCCTCTTTGAATATCACTACTAATTTCTGCTTCCATTTCTGTTATTTTTCGTCTTAAATCATCCAAAATCTCTTTTCCATCAGTCGGGTATACATACATAGAAATACTCAAAGCTGCATCAAAATTTATCAAAGAAGATAACCAATTAATTCCCACAAATCTTGGATAAGCTACCACAAACAAAGTTCGATAATATTTATTATCAATTCTTATATCATTAAAATCTACCTCCAACGAAGCTGGAGCAATAATATCTTTAGTTGTCACTAATCCTTGTTCGAATGGTTTTTTGTTTTCATTATTATTAGTCGGTTGACTAGCTCCTTCAACTGGCTTAGTTTCCACTGTTTTTTTATTTTTATTAAAAATATTCATTTTATTTAGTATTAACAACTGGGGTATTGTAGTCAAAATTTTCTAGTTTTTGACTTGCTTCAATATCCTCGTTATATATTTTATAAAAAAGCTCTATTAATTTTGTGTTATCTAATGGTTTAATCTCCAAACCTAATCTAGAAAATAATCTTATCAAATGATCTATTTTTGGTTCTAAACTAGCTTTAGCTTTTTCTAAAATATATTCTTTAGGGAAAGGTAAACTAGTTCTATTTTTTTGAGGACCCAAAATCGATTTATAGTCAAATTTACCAGCATTTTTTAAACCCAATTCCACTGTTGAAAATCTCACTATTACATAAAAAGTTTTTGACAGAACATCGTTTCTTTTTACTGTATCTTCCACAAATTTACGATAGAATTTAATTCTTTCTTTCAATAATGGATTAGTCTGTTTACCTTCAGCATCAACCAATCTTTTTAAATATACACTGACATCTTTTACACTTGATCGAATCACTATTTGAATTGGAAAATTTAATGAATTTAAAATTCCTCCATATGCCATTACTAAGGCTGATTGTTCCGGTTCAGACAAAAGGTCAAAATTTACCGAAGATATTTGCATTACTGAAGCACATGCTCCATCTTTCAATAAAACTATTCCGTCAACCACATCCTCAATTGGTAAATGGTCTTGAGTACTTCCTTTAATAGCAATTTTAAGAGGGTCAACTGGCATACATATATATTATATTAATTATGAGCAATTATCTTGATTGGTTGAATAATTTGATTATTTAATTCAAGATTAACTCTATCAAAAGTATATCCATCTTTTTCAGCGATTAATAAATATTTTCCATTCGCTAGTGGGGTAGATGTTTTAAATTGTCCTAAAGAATTAGTTTTTAGCACCCGTGATGGATTTCCATGTTCATCCTGAATTTCCACAATTACTCCATCAACAATTTTTCCTTCACTACTTGTTGCCATTCCTACTATTACATTCGCAACTTCTGGAATATCTGGCATTGGAATAGAACCAAATACCACTTCTCCAGTTGCTTTCAATTTTTCCGATTTTAAATCCAAACCAGTTTTTGTATCTCTCCAATCATTTACCACCATTTCAGTCACATTATTTTCTTCGTTTTTTATTTCAACTTTAGGCTCTATTTCTACCTCTATTGGATTATTTTTTGTTTTAATCTCATCTACTTTTACTTCATCATTTTTTTTATGGTCGGTTAAAGAAGTTGTTTGCAGAAAATCACTCAATTTCATCCCCGATTTTTTTACTGTATTTTCCATTCGATTTCCTGTTGAAGCTTTGGTTACTGTTACTGTTTTTGTACTACTAATATCTTTTGATAAATCTAAATCCAACCAATTATCTATAGGTTTTTTCTTATAAGTGTAGATTGTTGGTGAGTAAATCGATTTTATAAAAGCTTTTATCCATACTTCCAATGGTCTGTCTTCAAAAGGTACAAAAGCTAATAAGATTCCCAACCCACCAAAAAACAACATTAATGGCCATTTAACTAAAACTATCAGTTTTGTCGAGTTAATTAACAAAGCTATTATTATGCCTCCAGCCGCCTTCAAAAACTGTTTCAATGTCATCTCTCCCACTAACTTAAATTCGTAGGATGATATCTGTTGTGGAATTGCGTGCTGTTCCATTACTAAATTCTACCGTAAAAACAATATCAATCAAAGATGATCTAATATCTTTGTCCAAATTTCTTCCCCACAAACGGTTTTACTGTTTGAAATCCAGATTTATCATTGGAATAAAGATAAAGTATCTTATCAATATAATTACCCAAATCACGATAAAAATAAATATTTTTCAAGATAATATCATCATTACCTATCAAAACTTGTTTGAGAGTGTTATCACCACTAATAGTTGTTTTAGAATGCACAATTACATTACCAACATTCATCATTCGAAAAACAAAATTAGTTGCAAAAGTTTTAACCTTAAGAACATTTTCCCAAGTTAACGACCTACTATTGACAACAAAAATATTCGATGGGTCAAATCTAATAATTCGTCGATCAGTGATATAAATTATTTTTTTTGAAAAAAGGGAATTACAAATCAAAATTCCACCAATCAACACTAAAATAGATATTAAGATACCAATAAAAACAAAAATATTAGAGATGTTTCTTAAAAAAATAAAACAAATTAAAGACAAGACTGAAACACTAACAACTTTAATGTATCCAAATATTAAAGTAATTTTGTGAGGTTTTATTGTTGAGATAACCCTCTCTCCTTCTTGTTGTCCTGAAAATAAAAATTTAGTATATTCTTCCATTACATCAAAGTTTATCATAGTCAAAAAATAGCTTTAATTTTTGATTTGATTTTTCGTAATCGCTTGAATCAAACCAATATGTTTGCCAACCCATCTTTTTAGGTATTTCTAAATTTTCAATTCTATTATCAACAAACAAAATATCTTTACCTTTAAATCCCAATTTTTTTTCTGCAATTTCATAAATTTTTTTATCGGGTTTTCTACATTTTTCTACTGAAGAATCAACTACAATCCATCCAATATTTGGAATTAAATTATTTTTTCTAATCAAATCAAGCATCTCCGGATACATATTTGTCAACAAACCTAATTGATATTTATTTTTAATATTATTAATAATTTCGCCAATTCCTTCATTTTTACAAAATCTGTCAACAAAATCTTTATTTATTGAATAATTTTTAGGAAATTTAATTTCAAAATTTTTTTCTGCTAAAAGTAAAAAATCTTCTACACTTCTTCCTGAATCGGCCTCTTTGGCAAAATTGTGAAACATTATATCTATCTTTTTTTTATCTTCTTTCTTTGTAATTCCCCATTCTTCTGTTAATAAATCCCAACTACTAGTCCCACTAAAGTCTTTGATCAATACTCCACCAATATCAAAATAAACAAACTTCATTCCCGATTCTACCTTATTTATCTTATAATCACTATATGTCTAAGCTTTTAATTATTGATGGCCACGCCGTCATCCATCGTGCTTATCACTCTATTCCCGAGCTCACCGTCAATGGTCAACCAGTCAATGCTCTTTATGGATTTTATTCTATGCTTTTGTCGGCTATTTCCCAAATCAACCCCAAATATTTAATTGTTTGTCTCGACTCTCCTGGTCCAACCTTTAGACAATCAGAATTTGTTGGTTATCGAGCCAAACGAAAAGCTCCTGATCAAAATTTGATATCTCAACTTCCATTATTAAAATCAACTCTAGAACAGGCCAATATCAAAACTTTTGCTATGGGTGGTTTTGAAGCTGATGATCTTATTGCCACTGTTTCCAAAAAAGCCGCCAAAAAAAAGTTTATTGATGAAATCATAATCATTACTGGTGACAAAGATTTAATGCAATTAGTCAACAAAAAAGTTCATCTTCTCATGCCACTTCGAGGACTTTCCGAAACCAAATTTTTTAAACCAGAGGATGTTTTTGAAAAACTTGGTGTCAATCCTAATCAAGTGGTCGACTTAAAAGCTCTAATGGGGGATATGTCTGATAGTTATCCTGGAGTTGCTGGTATTGGTCCAAAAGCCGCCACTGATCTTTTAACTGAATATCAAAATTTGGATAATATTTATGCCCATATTGATGAAATTAAACCAAGTGTAAAAGAAAAATTAGTCAAAGAAAAAGACAATGCTTATCTTTCTCAAAAATTAGCCGATCTTATCTGCAATATTCCTCTCAAATTTAAATTTGCTGAGACCAAATGGGGATTACATATTATTTCTGGTTTAGATTCTCTTTTTAAGACTTATCATTTTAAATCTCTTATTAGTCGTCTTTCTTTATTTAATCAAAAAGTTCAACCAAAACAACATAGTTTATTTTAAAAATATGTCAAAAAAACTAAAAATCGCTCTAGTTCAAGACTATATTAAAGAATTTGGTGGTGCCGAAGCTGTTTTTGAAACTCTTTCCGACATTTTCCCAAAAGCTTCTATATATACTTCTATCTATCGACCTAAATTTTTAGGTCCTCATCGAGAAAGACTAGAAAAGAAATGGCAAGGACGTATCCATCAAAGTTTTTTTACCTATATTCCTTTTGTTCACAAAATTATTTCTCCTCTTCGTCTTTTGTCTCCATTAGCTTTTAGATCTTTTGATTTTTCTAAATATGACATTATTATTACTTCGGCCACAGGTGCTTATTTCCCCAATTCTTTAAACAAAAAGTCGGCCAAGCTTATTTGTTATTGTCACACTCCTCCTCGTTACCTTTATGGTCTCCCCACCGCTAGAAAATTTACCAAAAACAAAATTATCAGATTTATTGTTGCCATCCTTAATCATTTTCTTCGTCTAAAAGATTTTAAATTTTCTCAAAATGTTGACCAATATCTTGCCAATTCTCGTACCACTGCCGCTCGTATTCAAAAATTTTATCGTCGAGATGCTTTAGTCATCAATCCTCCAATTGATCTTCCTAAAAACATATCATCTCAAAAAAAATCAGATTATTTTCTCACCGGTGGTCGTCTGGCTCGTGCCAAACGTTTTGACATTGCTATTGAAGCCTGCAATCAACTCGGACTTAAATTAAAAATATTTGGTCGAGATTTTGCTGGTGTTTCTGATGAATTAAAACAATTAGCTGGTCCAACTATTGAATTTCTTGGAGAAGTTGACAATGAAACTAGGTCCCAACTTTATAGTCAAGCCAAAGCTTTTATTTTTTCTGCCGATCAAGAAGATTTTGGCATGGTCCCAGTTGAGTCAATGGCTTTTGGTTGTCCAGTTATTGCTTATAGAAGCGGGGGAGTTACTGAAACTGTCGTCGAAAACAAAACCGGTGTCTTTTTTGATGAATTAACAGGTAAATCATGTGCCCAAGCCATTCAAAGATTTCAAAAATTAAAGATTAAACCATCTGATTGTATCTCCCGTGCCTCCGAATTCTCGACTGAAGTCTTCATCTCCAAAATCAAAAAATTAGTTTTATCTTTCTAGCCATTTTTCGGCATCGAGTGCTGCTCGACAACCTTCACCAGCCGCTACAATTGCCTGTTTATGTTTAATATTGACACAATCACCAGCAGCAAAAATTCCTTCCACACTAGTCATAGTTATATGTTCTTTATTTTGCCCTACCAACACTTGTCCAGTTTCACTTAAATCAACCATTCCTTTCAAAAATTCTGTTGCCGGACTACTTCCAATTGCCACAAATAATCCATCCAATGGCAATATTTTTTCTTCTCCAGTTTTATTATTCAAAACTGTTATTGATTCTAGTTTCTCTGTACCAGTCACTTTTTTAACTTCACTATTCCACCAAATTTCTACTTTTGGGTTATCCAAAACTTTCTTTTGTTCAGCAATCGACGCTCTAAGTTCTTCTCGTCTGTGAATTAAATATGCTTTTTCACAAATCTTCCCTAAGAAAGCTGCTTCTTCACAAGCTGTATCTCCACCACCAATCACTGCTACAGTTTTTCCTCTAAAAAACATTCCATCACAAGTAGCACAACCACTAACCCCATGACCAATTAATTCTTTTTCGTTTGGTAAATCCAACCATTTAGTTGCTGCCCCAGTTGCCACGATTACTGCCTTACATTCAAGTATTTCTCCATTATCTAGTTCAATTTTAAAAGTATTTTCTTTACTTATTTTTTTTACCAATCCATTTTTAATTTCTACTCCCAAGTTTTTTACTTGTTGTTGCATATCCATCATCAATTTAATTCCACCAGTTCCATTCGGAAATCCTGGCCAATTATCAACTGAAGTAGTGATTGTTAACTGTCCACCAGGTTGATTTCCCGCTATCACTACTGTTTTTAAATCTGCCCGAGAATTATAAATAGCCGCTGTCAAACCAGCTGGCCCAGAGCCAATAACTATTGTGTCAAAAATTTGGTTATTTTCATTCATGAGATTATTGTAGCATCTCAATTTTCTTTACTTTTTGATTAAATTCCTTGATACTTTAATTAGTCTCTATGATTAAAAAAACCAGGTTTGCTATCAGTTTAGTTTTTAAAATTATCCAAAACAAAAAGAGATTTTTCTTTTGGTTAAGTATTAGACTGTTTTCCGCTTTACTTCCTTTATTAAGTACTTATCTTTTTTCCAAAGTTATTGCCGACATCGAAAACAAAACTGTTTTTAGTTCTATTTTCTTTCTTATGTTACTCATATTAATTGTTCGTATAGTCGATAATATTTCTCGTCTTCGTTCTATTTTTAAACTAGATGAATGCATTAGCGATATTGGTTTTGATATTCATAATTATTTTGTCAAAGATTTAACTGCTGAAACCAAAGAAGAACGTCATAAAAGTATTCAAGCCATTCGAAATTTTGCTGACGCTGCTAATGTTACTCTTAGTCTTTTACGTCAACCAGGTATCGATAGTTTAATTTCTTTAACCATAATTCCTGTTATTTTATTCTTTGTTGATTTCAAGGTTTTTGTTCTGGAAATTTGTTATATTCTTATTTATCTTTTGATTGATCACTACACCACTCAAAAATATTCTAAGTATCGCAATATTCAAAATACAAAAATAGAAAATTATTACGGAAAACTCCAAGAAACTAATGATATAGAATTGGAACAAAAAACTTTTACCCGTCATTTTAGTCGTCTTTCCAATTGGAATTTTATTGAATGGTCTTTACTCCAAAGTACTGCTGTTTTTTTCTACACCATAATCTTAGCTTATTGTATAATTGCTGTTTTTAGCGGTTATAAACAGATTTCTGATGTGGTCTTAATTATGGGTTACATTGTCTCCACTCAAACATTTTTAAATTCATTTTCTGATATTCGTGACAGTCTGGCTGACACCACAGTCGCCATCGAACATTTAGCTAATAATAAAAATATTGCCGTTCTCGATTTCAACGACCTCGTCAACGATACTTTTACCACTTAAGTTATAATAAGCCATGCCTGAGCTTCCCGAAGTTGAAACAGTTCGTCTTTTTTTAGATCAACATATTTTAGGAAAAACTATTTCTAGTATCGAAATTTTTAGTCCAAAATCTTTTGTTGGTGATCAAAAAAATGCCATAAATCAAGAAATAGTTTTCACTTCTCGTTTAGGCAAACAACTTTCTCTTCATCTAAAAAATGGTTTAATTTTACTTTTTCATCTAAAAATGACCGGTCAAGTAATTATTGGTGATTCTGTATTTGGTCACCCAACTCCAAAAGAAGATAAATCTATTTTACCCAACAAATCCACTAGAGTTGTTTTTACTTTTTCTGACCATACTAAACTTTTTTTCAACGATCAACGCAAATTTGGTTGGGTCAAAGTTTTAGATAAGGATGAACTTGTTGAAGCCCAAAAAAATGTTGGTGTTGATGTTTTAAGTTCTGCATTTACTGACAAATATTTTTACCAACAACTTCAAAGCACTTCTAGAAGTATAAAAGTAGTTTTATTAGATCAATCAAAGTTTGCTGGAGTAGGTAATATTTATGATAATGATGCTCTTTTTCTTTCCAAAATAAATCCATCCATTTCATCAAATAAAATTACAAAAAAACAAGCCAAAGTTCTTCGACAAAATTTAATCGATTTAATGAACGAGTCTTTATTTCATGGTGGTTCGACAGCCAAAGATAATAAATATATTCATCCTGATGGGACCATTGGGGAACATCAATACCATTTTCGAGTTTATCAGCGAAGTGGGGGACCTTGTCTTGTTTGCCAAACTCCAATAAAACGAATCAAAATCGCTGGCCGTGGCACCTTTTATTGTCCAAGGTGTCAAAAATAAAGAATGATAAAATACTCTCCATGAGGCAGGAAAGTATCAAAATTGATGAATCGAGAGCTATTGAAGTAATTACCAGAACTGTAAAAGCCAAAAGAGATCATACTTTTATATTTGAAATCCAAAACGAGTTTCCAGAAGAAAAATTTATAAAATTGATGGGAGAAATAGGAGAGAATAATCCAGATTATTCTTTAAATTCTTTATTTTTAATAACGCCATTAGTACGAGGCGATGATACTTTTAAGTTTTTTGAAAGAGTTACTAATTATCCATTAGTTAAAGAAAATTCTTGGATATTTGAACCACAAAAAGTAGTTGATGCCCATAATTCAGGTATTGATGTAAAAGAAGTTTGTCGACAAACTTTACGTCCAGGTAGTTATTCTGGTAGCTATCTGAATCAATGGGTTCACAATTGTCAGATTTTAGTTGATCACTATCAGGGAAATGTTAGGCAATTTTTTAACATTAATGATAATAATGCCAATGAAATTATTAAAAAATTAGTTGTCAAACCTAGAGCTAAAACGAAAGAAAAACCAGAATTTAGAGGTTTTGGTCCCAAAATTGCTACATTAGCGGTTCAATGGGCCAATCAATATTTTATTCCTTTAGAAGATGCTGATTTAATTGGAGTACCTGTAGATTTTCAAGTTTCTCGAATATTAATTCAGACAGGTGCTATAGATATTGTCGATCCTCAAAATGTTTTTCAAATTACTCACAAAACTATTTTGCCTTTAATTAAGGATATTTGTAAAAAAGAAGATATTAAACCTAAAGATGTTTCGGAAAGTTTATGGCTAATTGGTAGTCGTTGTTGCAATAGCCAACGACACGATTTATGCCCCATAAGTGATTTGTGTAATGGAGCCATTTCTCGGGAAAGTTACGATAAAGAAGGGAAATTCTATCCAATAGATACAAGAAAATAAATTTCCTTATTGACGTTATTTTTATTTTTTTATATAATCAATTCGGACAAGATTAGTCCGATATAAATTAAATGAAATTATCTACTAAATCCCGTTATGCCCTTAGGGCTTTGGCCAGTCTAATTGATCAAGGTTGTTGTTGTTCCGTCAAAAAAATTGCCAAAGATGAGCATTTATCTTCAGATTATCTCGAAAAAATTTTTGCTAAGCTCAAAAAAGCTGGTGTTCTTGAAGTTGAACGAGGTGCTTCTGGTGGTTATATGCTTTCTCGTGACCCCAAAGATATTACCTTAAAAGAAGTAATTGGTGCTCTAGAAAAACCAGAATTTTCTTGTCCTGATATTTGCACTTGTCATAGTAAAAATCTTTATCAACAAATTCAAACCGGTTTTAATCAAGTTCTTAGTTCAATCACTCTAGATTCAGTCGATAATTCCCAAAAAACTGTTTATCTTGATTATGCCGCTTCCACCCCAGTTGACCCTCGAGTGTTATCTACTTTAATCACTTATTTTGACTCCAAATATTCTGGTAATTCTTCTTCTCTTCATCAATTTGGTCTAAATGCGGCTCAAGTTATTGAGGATAGTCGTACTACTTTTGCCAAAATATTAAATGCTAAAGAAGAGGAAATTATCTTCACTTCTTCAGCTACCGAATCCAACAACACTGTTTTAAAAGGCGTCGCTTGGGCGTGCTCACAAAAAGGTAAACATATTATTATTTCTTCTATTGAACACGATTGTGTTAGGAACTCAGCTCAATGGTTAAAAACTCAGGGTTTTGAAATTACCCAAGTTCCAGTTGATAAAGATGGTTTTATTGATTTTAAATTTTTGGAAAAAAGTATTCGTCCTGACACTATTTTAGTTTCCATTATTCATGGTAACAACGAAATTGGCACTATTCAAGATATTGGGAAAATAGGCAAACTTTGTCATTCTAGAGGGGTCTATTTTCACACCGATGCTTCCCAAAGTTTTTCTAAAGTTAAAATTGATGTCCAAAAAAATAATATCGATTTTCTCACCATTTCTTCTCAAAAAATTTATGGTCCAAAAGGAGTTGCCCTTTTATATATCAAATCAGGATCAAAAATTACTCCACTTCTTCATGGTGGTGGCCACGAATTTGGACTTCGTTCCTCCACGGTCAATGTGCCTTTAATCGCTGCTTTCACCAAAGCTGCTCAAATTGCCATTGATTCTATGGATTCAGAAAACAAAAGACTTACCCAACTCCGAGATTATCTAATAAAAAATATTCTTAAAAATATTCCAGATACTCACTTAAACGGTCCTGTCAAAAATCGTCTTTGTAATAATATCAATGTTTCTTTTGACAAAATTGAAGGTGAGTCTATTCTTCTTGATCTAGATATGAATGGCATTATTTGTTCAACTGGATCCGCTTGTTCCTCCCATTCTCTAGAACCTAGTCATGTTTTATTAGCTTTAGGACTCAAACCAGAGCAGGCTCATAGCTCTATTCGTTTTAGCCTTGGTCGTTTTACTACCAAAAAAGATTTAGATTATTTGTTAACAATTTTGCCTCAAACTATCCAAAAAATGAGGCAACTTTCACCATTTAAATAATATGACCCAAGTCGGTTATTCCAAAAAAGTTTTAGAACATTTCAAAAACCCTCACAATTTTGGGGTTATTAAAAATGCCACCACTGTCGGGCAAGTTGGCAATCCAGCCTGTGGTGATGTTATGAAATTATATTTAAAAATTGATAAAAACAAACAGGGCCAGGATTTTATTAAAGATGTTAAGTTTGAAACTATGGGTTGTGCTGCCGCTATTGCCACCAGTAGTGTGGTTACTGATCTCGCTAATGGAAAAACTATAGAAGATGCTTTAAAACTTGACAACAAAGATGTTATTGAGGCTCTTGAATATCTTCCCAATATAAAAATTCATTGTTCTCTTTTGGCAATTGATGCTCTAAACGAAGCTATTTTTGGTTATTATTCAAAAACCAATCATCCAATCTCTGAATCACTTGCCAAAAAACACGATCGAATTACTGTTTGTCAAACCCGCCTACATGACAAACATCGATAATAAATTTTCTTGTCCAGATTGTCATCCTCAAAAAAAATCTAATCCATTATTTTTAGTGATTTTTGTCATTTTAATTTTTCTTCTTTTTGTTTTAAATCAATTTAATATTCTCCCTTTACTCAATCTTGATTCACAAAGTTCTCTTCCTTTATTTTTTTTCCTCGGTGTTTTGGCTAGTCTTTCCAGTTGTAGTGCTATCGTTGGTGGTTTATTACTTTCAATTTCTTCAAATTGGCTCAATTTCAAATCTCATTTAGTTTTTAATTTATCTAGAATCATTACTTTCGTTATTCTAGGCGGTTTACTTGGATTCGTTGGATCTTTTATCAATATTTCTTCATCATTTTTTCCACTCGTAATCATAATTGTTTCTTTAGTTATGGTTTATTATTCTCTACCACTTTTGGGTATCAATCTTCCAAAATTTTCTTTATTTCCTAAAAAAATATTAAATAAAACTTTTTCCCAAAATCTTTCACCACTTATTTTTGGTATTCTAACTTTTCTTTTGCCTTGTGGATTCACTTTCACAGCTCAAAGTTCAGCCTTAATTTCGGCCAATCCGCTTCGCGGCTCTTTAATTCTTCTTCTATTTGTTCTAGGCACCACCCCAAGTCTTTTACTTATTGGTTTTTTCAGTTCAAAGCTTTTCAAAAACCCTGCCTCTTCTCAAAAATTTTCTATTTTAGCTGGAATTCTTATTCTGTTTTTTGCTCTTTCCAATATTTTTACTCAAACCAAAAACTTATTTCCTTCAAGAAATAATTCATTGGCCACTATTTCTGATCAAAAACAAACCATTAATATGACTGTCACCAATTCTACTTATTCTCCAAACTATTTTGAAGTCAAAATCAACACTCCAATCATTTGGCAAATCACTCCAAAGGGTATTACTAGTTGTACTACAACCATAATTTCTCCATCAATTTTAGATAAACCCATAAAATTGTCACCTTATCAAACTACTTCTGTTGAATTTGTCATTAAAAAACCAGGAACATACCGTTTCTTTTGCTCTATGGGTATGGTTACTGGGATTATAAAAGCAGTCGACTGATTATTAATTTAAAAGGAGGCCACATGGCAGCATCTAAAAAATGTAGTTGCGGTTGCACTAGCTGCAATTGCGGTTCTAAATGTTCCTGCGGTTGTAATTCTAAAAAATAACCGCTCCTTGATAGCCCCGTTCATCGGGGCTATCTTGTTGTTATAATTTATACATCTTATGTTTCTAGTAAAAGTAGCCTATGCTCAATGTCCAGTTTGTATTGTAACTGTTGGTGGGGGAATGATTCTGGCCAAAAAACTTGGTATCGACGATTTTTTGGTTTCACTTTGGATTTCTGGTTTAAATACTGCCATTTCTTTTTGGTTAGCCACAAAAATTAAAAATAGATTCTTAGGAAATCCTCTTATTCTTTCAGTTTTAATGCTTGGTCTGACCCTTTCTTATTTTATTTTTACCGACCAAACCGGTTCTGTTGGTAATCAATTATTAGGTATAGATAAACTTATTTTTGGCCAAAGTTTAGGATTATTAATCTGGCTTTTGGGTATTTTTATTGATCGCAAATCCCGTGTTCTAAATGGTGGTAAAATTCTTTTCCCATATCAAAAAGTCGTCTTTCCAATTAGTATTCTAATTATTCTTACTTTATTATTTAAATTAATATTTAAACTTTAAACTCATAATTATGAAATCATCTGATCTTCAAAAATTTATTGACAAAGCCAAAAGCTTAGAAAAAGGTCATTCTCTCGATCTTTCTTCTGGTGAAGATTTATCCGTAGCCATCATGAATCTTATTGGAATTGAGGAACATATGTTTTTCACTTCTCAAAAACTTGGCGATACCAAATATATTGATGTTTTAAATACTGCTAGGGAGTTACGAAAGGAGCTCATGAAAAAAATCGTTAAGGAAGGTCAAGGTGAAGTCTGGTGTACTAGCAAACATCTTTTATCAGCTTCTATGCGACTTATGGAAGTCGGCACCAAATCTCTTACAAAGGGCGACAAAAAAGAGGCCAATGATTATTTTAAAAAATCATACGATCTTTATAATCTTTTTTGGGGTTTAAACTTGGGTTTAGTCAAATCAGATTCAAAAAAAGCTAAATTTGAAGAAAAACCATTACCAACCAAAGATTTTTTAGGAAAAGTCGGTCAAACCATCAATAAAATTTTAGATTGTTGCCGAGAATAAATTTCTCAAGCTAATTTATCAATATCTTTTATTACCACTGTCCTTTTCTTATTTTCCAAAATACCTTTTTTCTGCATTTTAAGAATTTGTAGGGTTACTGTTTCTCTGGTTAATCCAGTAATACTAGCCAATACTCGATGTGGAATATTGAAATCTATTAAAACTTCTTTACCTGATTTTTTTCCAAAATTATTAGCCAAATCAGTTAATAAAATTTTAACTTTTGTGTAAGCATCAGCCAAAATTAATTCTTCTGTTTTTAAAGATAAATCAATTAATCCTTTAATTACTTCTACATAAATTTCATCTTTTAAAAAATTATCAAATTCACTAATTGGGATTGCCCAAGCTTCCATATTAGTTACCGTTTCTACAAAATATTGACTTTTACCTTCAGTAAAAGCAGTCACCCAAGAATATAACCACATTGGTTTTAATATTGGCCAGCTAACTTCTTTATTCTCATTGTTCGATTGATAAACCCTAGCAAACCCTTCCTTTTCAATTATCACTTTATCAAAAGTATCTCCAGGTCTTACTAATACCTGGCCTTTTTTGTATTTTATTGTCTTATATTTAGTCAAGAAATCTTTTAATTTATTCATAATTAGTCTTAACTTTTAAGGGTAAAGATGATTATACCATTCCAATTTTATTCATGTCTTATCTTTAGATTTATTATTTCGATTTACCGTGGTATTATTACATCAATATGGCGGAACGTACAGCAATAAATAATTTTTCTCTGGATGATTCTATGAAGAGATCAGAATTAACTGAATCTCCAGTTTTAAAAGCCGCTCAACAGTCCTACGAACAATTACAGAAACTTAAAGAAAGTGTTTTTATTGATAGTTTAACCGGTGCTTACAACAGATCTTACTTGTCTGATTACGTTACAAGGTTTGATAGTACTAGAACCAAAAATCCAATTGCTGTTGTTTTTTGTGACGTTGATAATCTTGGGGCTATTAATAAAGAAAAGGGGGATGCTGCTGGTGATCAATTAATTATAGATGTTGCTACAAATATAAAAAGTAGTGTTCGAGATGAAGACATTGTAATTCGTAAAGGTGGGGATGAATTCGTTGTTATCATAGAGGATTTTTTTGACTTTGAAGAATTAAAAGAGACACTCTCAGATCGATTTAGATCAAAACATACTCCAGAGACTAAATTTTCTTTTGGTATTGTTCAATATGATCCAAAACAAGATATTAGTCTTAACAATACTATTCAAAGAGGAAATGATCAAATGAGAAGATATTTTCCTCATAAAAGAATCCCCAAACATTAGTCAAAAAAATATATTTTCCACTGAGAGTTTTTTATAGTTTTTGTTTCTATTGGAAACATATTTCTATAATCATTAATCTCATAAGACGGATCACTTTTTAAGTCGTCCCAATTAGCATAAGAAACTACAAATATTCCATTAAGATCAGAATATTTATCCGTTGATGCCAGTTCAATATTTTTTAATTTTAATAAATCTCTATATCTTCTACCTTTAGTATTAGGATCTGGACTTTTTAAAACCACCAAATTGTAATTTTTACAATTTTTGTCACATTTTGAAATCACATATTCCGTCATGTCTTCAGTCGCTTTTATATTAGTTGACCAATCGTTTTTGTAAATTAAAGATGGTAATAAAATAATATTTGAAATAATTAATATATAGACCAACAACCTTGATACCCATGATTTTTTGTAACTTGTAGTTATCCAGAGATAATAAAAAATAACTGCCGGTAATAAATAATGATTAAAAACACCACCACTAATCATTGATAAGCCTAAAAACTGAACTAGTACTACCAATAACCATTTTTGGCTTTGATCTTTTTTAAGTTTAAATATATTTACCACACTTAAAAGCAATACTATCCATGAAAATAACAACTTGGATCCAGTTATATATTTCATAAAATTCCAAGGTATAGTAATTAGATTTGTCAAAATGGTTTTTAAATTAAAAGCACCATTCCTATAAGACAATGGACTAAAACCAATCATTCTTGAATAAAATAAACCCGGAGGATGGGTTAAATCAAATATAATAAATGGAAGGATTGCCAACCCTAAGCCTATTAAATATAGAAATATGTTTTTAAATTTCATTTTTCTTTTCCAAACCAAAACAAACAAAAATCCAATCGCTGTAAATAAACCATAATAATGATGATGGATTGTCAAACCAAAAAATAATCCAGATAACACCATTCCTATGTTTCCAAAAGTTAAAAAACTAAACAATCCTAAACTTTGCCAAAATGGTATGAAATGGGGATTCCATGCCCATCTAGATGCTTCAACCAATGGATAACTTACTAGCAAAAGACTAAAAAAATAAATTAATGGAGCAGAAATTTTATTTTTTTTATAAATTAATAGCAAAATAATTACTGTTAAAATTCCAAAAAAAGCTGTTGCATAAACCGCACTTATCGGACTAAATTTAAACAAAATAACAAAAGGCAAAGTTAAATAATAAGTCAAAGAACCAAATACTTTAACTCCATCTTCAGACATTGGTCCTATCATTGTTAACCTAAGATTCTTATATAATTCATTCATTCTAACCAAATCACTTGACTCATCCCAGATAAACCTAGCACTTAGATTTAAATTATAAAATCTAGATAAAAATAACAATATCAATCCTAATCCAATTAACCAAAATTTAATTTTCATTTTTTTTTAATTCATAAAACATTATTACTTCATTAAGTTTTTCCTCTCTTTTTATTTTAACTTTTCCTACTGAACTAACCTCCCATACTGTTTCATTTTCCGGTCGTCTTTCTATCGGTGCTATTAAAAATAATGTTTTTGTTTCAGGATATTTATCTACATCCATTGGTTTACAACCATTTCGTATTAATAAAAATCTTAAATCATAAGACCTTGTGTCACCAGTTACAGTATTAGCCACATTAAAATTATTTGGACAACCATTGATCAAAATCTTTTTTATTGTTTCTTTTTCAATAACATAATTCCATACTTTTAATTGATTATTTGGTATAGAGTCTTTTATTAAATAAACTTGTATCAAACTTATAGTAATTACTATAAAAATCCCTAATAAAATCTTATTTATCCTTATTTTAGATATTGTTTTTACCAACCAATATAGAGCAAAAATTATCCAAGGATAAACCAAATAATGAAGTTCTATTTTACCTCCATCAACTGATTGAGTCATTGTCCACCAAATTGTTTTTATATTATAAAAATTATTTCTTAACTCAAAAATAAACCAAGGTAAATCACCTAATATAAAAAACATTGGTAAAACAATAAAAGTATTTTTATTCCAAAACATCTTATTTTTAATCAAAATTGCCAACAAAGGTATTCCCCAAAGAATTGCTGCATAATGAAATCCAAAAGCCAGACCCCAAAGGAACGAAAAAAAAGCTAGATATTTTACTTTTTTTCTATTTAGATAACTATCTAAAGATATTATTGCCAATACTCCCAACGGTAATAAAAAATGTGGATTCCAGAAAAAACGACTATGAATTATAAATAACTTAGAAAATGTAAATAAAGATAAAATAGTTAACGCTTCAATTCTTCCAATTTTTTTTAATATCCAAAATACAAAATATAAAATAAAACAAAATTCTAATAATAATAAAAATATAGTAATTAATATTGGATTCCAGTTAGTTATAATCCCCAAAAAAGACAAAACATAATAATATTGTGGTCCAATAAAAAAACCTCTGTCTAAAAACGTTTTTGAACTAACCATAGGTCCAACTAGTCTTATGTCTTTATTTTGAACCATTTCCCAACTTTCCAATAAATGTAATCCTTGATCTAAACGATAAATTGTTTTTTCTTCGAATTTATATAGTCTCAAACACAAATAAATTCCACTCAAAATCATTAAACTAAATATAAAAAAAACCTTACTTATTTTCATTACCTTTTTAGTATATCTTATCTAAACTTTTCCAACCAAGATTCTGTCAATGAAAAACAACAACCACAATAATTTTGTTTATAAAAACCATTAGTCTTTAAGTCTTTATTCATCTTTTTAGGTATCAAAAATTTTATTTTATATTTTTTTTCTAGATCTTTTCCTATTTTTTCAATCATTTCTTTATTTTGATAATGACTTGAAAGCAGGGTAGTTGAGATGGCTTCAAAATTATTTTTTTTAGCATATTCAAAAGTTTTGTTTAGTCTCAAATTCCAACATTTCTCACACCTTGTTTTGGTTTTTAAAGGCTCCCTTTCATCAAGGGGAGCTGTCCGCAGGACTGAGGGGTTTTGTACCTCAAAATATTCTTTTGGACTCCAGTCTGGCACTATTAATTTAATTTTATTTTCTTCTGTTATTTTTTGAATTGCTTTTAATCTGGCTAAATATTCTGCTCGGGGGTGAATATTTGGGTTATAAAAATAAGCCACTAATTCATTTTTTGATGAATTAATCATCTTTAATAAACAATCCGTACAACAAGCATGAATTAAAACTTTCATTATTTTTGTGCCAACAACTCTCTCATTTTTACTAGTCCTTCTCTGGCTTCTTTCACTTCTTCAAAATGTTTTCTAGCTGGAGCTAATTTTTCAATCAACCAATCAGCTAAACCATTTTTAAGATCTAATGGGAATAACTCACCAGATTTGTAATCCTCAATCAATTTTTCAACATCGGTATAAATTAAGTCTCCACCAAACTTTTCTGGTCGACTAATCTTAAATTCACCTGTTTTTTCACCCCAAAAAACCAAAGTTTGTACCCAGTTTATCAATGGATTATATTCAACTTCTTTTGGTGGTCCATAAGCCTTTCTCACTTTTTCTCTAATTTCATCTGGAGTGTCGTGAATAAAAACAGCACTATTTGGTTTTGATTTACTCATTTTCAAACTATTTAAAGCCTCATCTTTTTCTTCACCTTCTACTGATTTAAGTGCCATTATATCTGGTCCAGTTAAACCGGCAATTAAATTTTGATGTACTGCTACTGGGGCAATTATTTCTCCTTTGCTATTTTTAAGTGGATTTACTTTTAATTTTTTGGCAACATCCCTGGCAACTACATGAGCTTTTCTTTGATCCATACCAGCATGCGCCAAAGTCACTCTCATGGTAAAAATATCAGCCACCTGAAGTGGTGGATAAAACAAAGTTGCCATATCCACATCAGTACCTTGTTTTTTGCCCATTATTGAAATTGATCTTAAATTTCGAGATAAAGTGGTATGTTTACCCACCTCCATAAATGTTTCCCAATGAATTAAATTATTAGTGTATAGATCTTTTCCGGTGATAAATTCAACTTGATTTTCATCTACTCCAAAACATTTCAAAGAAGCAATTAACCCTTGTTTAAAATAGCCTTCAGTGGCTAATCTAATATTCTCCCAATCTCCACCTAATTTATTATTCAAATAACTATGAAAATCAGCTAAAAATATTTGGCATTTAACTCCAGCTTTCAAGAAATCAGCAATTTTTCCCATTGACATCAACCCTGTTCCCAAATGGATTAAACCAGAAATTTCAAAACCAATATAATGAGTCAATTGGGTATCGTTTTCGATCAAAGATTTTAAATCATCTTCTGTTAAAACTTCCTGACAATTACGAGTAATTAAATTTAATTTTTCATTAGTATTCATTTTTTTACTCCTTATTTATTATTTATAATGTTTTCTAATTTGGAATAAAAAGTACCAAGAAATTGCCATTCCAATTATTAAACTACCTAAATTAAAGCTAAATAAATAAGATACTGCTTGAATCAAAGAAGCGTAAAACATCAAATTCCAAGCTGATTTCAATCTTTTAAATAAACCTGGAATTGCCATTATATTTAAAACTAAAGTGATCAAAGAAAAAATAGCAGTTAAAGAAAAATGAACCCCATATCTTACATTTAAAAATGCCAATGGGCTAATCAATGCCCCCAATCCAAAGGCAAATAAAAGTGCTGGTACACTAAAAATCAAACCAACAATCATTAGATAAGGGCCAACCTTAACGATAAAATCGATTACGCTTTCAGGAAGTTTTGGTGCTTTTTGACCAAAGTATACATTTAATTTTTCTTCCCAATCAGAAAGCATTTTTAAAAAACTTTTATTATCTATTTTTGTTTCTTTTTTTATTTTTTTCATAATTCTATTTTAACACCAAAAAAGCCTTACTTTTACAGCAATTTTAACTATTATGCTTTTCTTTTAAATATTCATTAATTTCTTTTAGTAATTTTTCTGTCGGTTTTCGACAATTACAATTTTCATTATGGCCAATATGCCATTCAAGTTTTTGTGTTTTGGTTGGATTTTTGGGCATTTTATTATTTAAATGCCATTCTTTATTAATCATAGTTTATTTTTAATTTTATTTACTGACTCATAACCCAAATCAATCAAATATTGATAATTCTTTTTTCTAAAATCTAAAATAAAAGTTTTATCATCATCTAAATTTAAATAAATTATTTCTTTTTTAATATTTTTAGCTTTTTCCAAACTGATTTCCTGTTGCATCATAGCAATTGAGGAGTAAAGAACATCAGTTGCCAAAGTTTTTTCGTCTATAATTTTTATTGGTCCAGTAATATCTGACACTAATATTTTTTTGGTTTTTTCAATTAGAGTTATTGGAATATTATTACTTACTCCACCGTCAACCAAATATTTTTCTTCATATTTTAATGGTCTAAATACACCAGGAATTGATATTGAGCCAATTAAGGCTGGAAATATTTTTCCATTATCAAAAATAACTTCTTTTCTTTGATTAATATCAGTAGCATTAAATCGACACTTAATTTTTAAATCATTAAAGTTTTCGGCTGGAACATATTTTTTTAAAAATTTCTCTATGTTTTTATTTAAATTTTTGGTTTTTACTAAAGCTAATATTTGAATTATTTCTAAAAAATCCAAATCTTGGGCTATTTTTTCAAAATCAACTTTAGGATTAGCTGCATAAATTACTCCAATTATCGCTCCAATTGAAGTGCCAACAATTTCGTCAATTTTTACATTTAATTCTTGGAGAGCTTTGATTACTCCCATATGAAAAAAACCTCTAGCTCCACCTCCTCCCAAGACTAATCCTATTTTTTTCTTAAACATCATTTAATTAATATTAAAGTATTTTTTCAAATTTAATTTGAGGTAAAATGACAGGACTATGTTTCAACAAGCTAAATCTATTGTTAAACAACCAATTTTTAAAACCATCATCAAACTGGCTTTTCCTATAATTTTGGCCAATCTTTTTCAGTCAATGTATCAACTTACCGATTCTTTTTGGGTAGGTCGACTTGGTGGAACAGCTCTTGCTGCAGTTTCTATCTGTAGTCCAATAATCTTTTTAACCATTGCTCTCGGAGTTGGATTTGCCGTTGCTGGTTCCACTTTTGTGGCTCAATATTTTGGTGCCAAAAATACCAAAATGGTTAGTCATTCTGCAGCTCAAACTATAATCATGATTGGTTTTGTTTCATTTATTTTAAGTTTATTGGGTTTTATTTTTGCTCCAAACATCCTAAAGTTTATGGGTGCTACTCCAGATTTTTTCTCTCAAGCTTTATCCTTTTTACGAATTTCATTTATTGCTGTTATTGCCAACTTTTTCTTTTTTGTCTTTCAATCAGTCATGCGTGGTATTGGTCGACCTCAAGTTCCTGTTTTTATTGTTATTATCACTGTTATTTTAAATTTTTTCCTAGATCCATTATTTATTTTTGGATTTAAATCTATTCCTGCACTTGGTCCAGCTGGTGCTGCTTTTGCCACTTTATTTACCCAGACTATTGCTGCTGCTATTGGGTTTAT
>Ga0209373_10001893_pt1 | contig 22858 bp, 18 predicted proteins | sample Higcelweek5metaG_FD_187173 | JGI IMG/M metagenome (GOLD analysis project Ga0209373, IMG submission 187173) | Freshwater pond sediment microbial communities from the University of Edinburgh, under environmental carbon perturbations - High... | ecosystem: Environmental > Aquatic > Freshwater >... | reverse complement strand
TTTTGCTGCTGCGACCAGCGAACGCCTGAAAACCGCCCACAAAATAGGCGGTGAAATTGGTACGGGGACGTCTTTCTTCTATCCGCACCAACGGCAGACCTGCCTGCTGTGCGATGCTCCGGCATACCTTTTCGGTTCTGCCTGTATAGGAATAGTAGACGATGATGGTTTTTTCGTTCATTTGAATCATCCCTTCTGTTTTTAAAAATGCTGCTTCTTGCAGCCATTTTTCCGCACGAAAATTTATTTTTTGTGTTATCCGCCTTTTATTTTTCAGCAAAACAAACGTATTATTCCCTTTCCCAGCAGTACGCCGCCCAGACAGAGCAACACGCTGGTTACCGCATAGAGCAGTCCCAAGGCAATTTTCCCGCCTTCCAGCAGATTTATCGTCTCCATGGAAAAGGTTGAAAAGGTGGTGAAGCCGCCCAGCACGCCGATGGTCAGGAACACCAGCAGATAGGAGTGTAAGGGAAATATTTTCTCCGAAAAATGCAGTATCAGTCCCATGCAGAATGCACCGATAAAATTAATTAGCAGGGTAGTAAATGGAAAAGACAGCTTGTCCTTCAAGGGAAAGGCCATGCTCAGCCCGTAACGGGAAACCGCTCCCAGAAAGCCACCCAGCCCTACAAAAAGTACGCGCAGCATAATGTTCTCACTTTCTTATTTTTGTAATAGAACCCTTCAGCTCTTTTAAAAACAATATCACTATTTTGAAACAATTTTTCTATTTGTAATACATTCAGAAAAGGGGATAGATGCATTCTTTCATCTTCAGCAGAGCGGCATCTCCTCCAGCATTTTCACAAATGCCCGTTCAAAGGCGGCATCATTCTCCCTGGTGCGTTTTTTGATCGGGGCTGTGCGCCCGCCTGCCCGCCGCACCTTCTGTCCCATATGGCGCTCATAGAGCAGCATATCCATATTTTCTCCCGTATAGGTCAAGCCGTTCTGATTGAGTGCTCTCGCACCCTTGCCCAGTGCCATGGCCGCTACGCCGAAATCCTGCGTGACCACCACATCTGCCTTTTGCAGCAGGTTTATCAGCTTCAGATCCACACTGTCTTTTCCTTTTTCTACCGTAATCACAGTGCTGTAGCCATCGCAAAGCTCATGGCTGGTATCGATAATCATGATAACAGGTATTTCTCTGCTTTTTGCCTGCCGCAAAATAATTTCTTTTACCGGACAAGCGTCCGCATCCACAAGTATCCGCATGACAGTCTCCTTTTCATTCCGTGCAAAAACAGCTTCTCTGTTGATTATACAACATTCCGGATTATTGTGAAATATCTTTTTATACTATTTTTTTATAGAGATGGTAATGGAACTCCTTTGATCCGGCCTTGCCGTCATTCTTGTGATATTCTTTATATGATATAACAAGAATTGTTTTGAAATCCATCCAAAATGGTGTATAATAATTACATATTATTATTTCCACAGAAGGAGACAAATATGGGAAAATTGCTGTGCTCCATTATCATACCTATGTATAATGAAGAGGAAGGCATTGCCGAAGCCTACAAAAGACTCACTGCCGTGATGCGGGGACTGGAGCAGCCTTATGAACTGCTGTTCATAAACGATGGCAGCAGAGACGGCACCATGCATATCATGACCGCGATCGCCGCAGAGGATTCGTCTGTGAAGATCGTGGATTTTGCCCGCAACTTCGGTCATCAGGTGGCGGTGAGCGCCGGCATGCGCTATTGCAGCGGTGATGCGGTGGTGATCATTGATGCCGATCTGCAGGATCCCCCCGAGGTTATCCCCGCCATGCTGGAAAAATGGCGTGAGGGCTATCAGGTGGTCTATGGCAAACGCATGAAACGCAAGGGCGAATCCTTCTTAAAACTGCTGACAGCCAAAGCTTTTTATAAGCTGATCAACAAGCTCACCAACAATATGGTGCCCGTGGATACGGGCGACTTCCGCCTGATCGACCGCATGGTGGTGGATACCATGAACGCCATGCCCGAGCATAACCGCTTTTTACGCGGGATGGGCTCATGGGTGGGCTACCGTCAATTTGCTTTTGAGTATCAGCGGGATCCGCGCTTCGCAGGCGAGACAAAATATCCCATCAAAAAGATGATCAAGCTGGCGAAAGACGGCATCATTTCCTTTACAAACTCCCCCTTGGCACTGGCAACGGGCGCGGGGATCATGATGCTGGGCGGAGGCGCGCTGTGGCTGCTGGTATTGATCATATTGGCCATTTGCGGTGTTACCTTCGGTCAGTGGCAGCTGATACTGTCCGCTATGGCCGTTTGCACGGGCATGATTTTGTTGGGCATGGGTTTACTGGGCGAATATGTGGGCAGAATATATGATGAGGTCAAAGGCCGTCCGCTTTATACGGTACAGAAAACGATCAATTTTTGATATGCTTTAGGAGGACACCTGCCATGAAAGACGAAAGACTGAAAACCCTGGCCAAAAATCTGGTCAACTATTCCTGCAAACTGCAAAAAGGCGAAAACTGCCTGATTGAAATGACCGGCGCGGATAAAGAGTTTGTGAATTTGCTGGTGGAGGAAGTTTATGCCGCCGGCGGCAATCCGTTTGTTTGGCTGAGAGATGCTTCTGTGGAGCGTGCCCTGCTGATGCACTGCAACAAAAAGCAGCTGGAGCTGCAAACCGCACAGGATGCCGGTTTGATGCGCCAGATGCAGGCCTATATCGGTGTGCGTGCATCGGAGAACAGCTTTGAAAACGCTGACGTGCCGGTAGAACAGCTGGAGCTGCATGACAAAATATACGGCAATGAAGTACACGGCAAAATCCGCGTGCCCGCTACCAAATGGGTGGTGCTCCGCTATCCCAATAACGGCATGAGCCAGCTGGCGCGTATGTCCACCGAAAGCTTTGAGGATTTTTATTTCAATGTTTGCAATTTGGACTACAACAAAATGTCGGTTGCTATGGATCCCTTGGTTGCCTTGATGGAGCGCACCGATAAGGTGCATATCGTGGGCAAGGGCACCGATCTCCGCTTCTCCATCAAGGGTATCAAAGCTGTTAAATGCGACGGCGGTCTGAATATTCCCGATGGTGAAATCTATACCGCACCTGTGCGTGACAGCATAGAGGGCACTATTTCCTACAATACACCCGCTGTACATCAGGGCTTAACCTTTGAAAATATCCGATTCACCTTTAAAAACGGCAAGATCGTTGAAGCTACCTCCAATCATACAGAGCGTATTAATAAAATTTTGGATGCGGACGAGGGTGCGCGGTATGTAGGCGAATTTTCCTTCGGTGTAAACCCCTACATCAATGATGCCATACTGGATACCCTCTTTGACGAAAAGATCGCCGGCAGCATCCATTTCACGCCGGGCAGCTGCTACGATGATGCCGATAACGGCAACAAGTCCTCTGTCCACTGGGATCTGGTCTATATCCAGACCCCCGCATACGGCGGCGGCGAAATCTACTTTGACGATGTGCTGATCCGCAAGGACGGCCGGTTCGTACTGCCTGAGTTGGAGTGTCTGAATCCGGAAAATTTAAAATAAAAATATCGTTCAAAACACGATATGCTGCAAAGAAAGGGCATGCCTGCGCATTCCCTTTCTTGGTGTGCATGCTTTAAAAAAAGTGGGCAAGTGAGCAGTCGCAGGATTGTTTACAAAATGCCGATAGGGCTACACTTTTAACTTTGCAGTGTTGTTCCCGGATAGTAATGGGCCAGTATTTCCTGATAGGTACTGCCCTGCTGTGCCATGGTGTTGGCTCCCCGCTGGCTCATGCCCACGCCGTGACCGTAGCCCTTCACATGAAAGGTCACCGTATCGCCGGAAAATTGTATGGTGAACAGGGTGGATTTCAGTCCCAACGCCAGCCGCAGATCGGTAGCGTCAACAGTGGCTTTGCCTATCTTTACCTGATCGGCTCTGCCGCTCTCTGTGTAGGAAATGATTTTGCACTGACTTTTGAGCTGTGAAACAGTCAGCTTCGCCTTGGAAAAAGAGCTGTTGAGCAGACTGACCAGCTTCGCGCATGTAAAGGTGACCTCCGTCTGATAATTGGAATCGTTCTGCTCCCCGGGGCTGCTGACACTGATCAGATAGGGCAGCGACTGACTGAAAACCGCGGCGCAGTCCTCGGTCTGCCCGCCGCTGACGGCATGATAAAGGGCGTTGATGGGCTGTCCGTCGTAGGTAAGCAGCTTTCCGGCAGTCTGGTAGACGGCAGTCTGTATTTTTTCATGATAGGCGGTATAATTTTCACCCCACAGACTCTTTTGCTGTGCAGCGGACAGCCATGCCTGGCAATGATTACTGTCGGTACAGATATCCGCTCCCCCCCGTCCGCATTTGCCGTTTTCCAAACGGTGGTATAAATAGGTGCGTGCGGCTACGGCCTGGGCTTTCAGCGCTTCCGGTTCAAACAAGGCAGGCATTTCGGCTGCCAGCACGCCTGTTATATACTCCTCCAAAGGCAACGTAACAGTCTTGCCGGTTGCGTGCAAATACACCTGTACGGTTTGCGTCCCGGCCGAAAGGCCGGAGAGCAGAGCTGCATTGCTCTCAGTGTCTTCTTCGTCGGAGGTCTGTTCCAGCACCAATTCTATACTTTCCATGCCGCTGTCGGTGATGGGCAGCAGTTCAATATCCGCCTTTGCAGGCGCGGTACCGCGTGCCAAGGTGATTATAATGATAAAAACTGCGACAGACAGAAATGTCAGCTTTTTTAAATCCTTTTTATTCATGCCCTTCACCTCGTATCTACAAGGTATGTGAGCGGCGTGCGACTTATACTGATTTATTTTTAAAAATGTCCATGGCAAAACACCACGGTATGTGCAAATGCGGTTTGAAAATTTTTGATTGCGGCGTATGAATTTTCAAAACATTGGCAACAATAGTTGCGGAGGTGTTTATAATGAATCTTGGACCCATTAAGGACAAGACCGTACCCGAAAGAAAATCATTCAAGAAAATCCTCGGCAAACAGGGCGCTTATGCTTTGGTAATCAGCTGTTTGGGCATTATCGCCATCACAGCGGCATTGAGTCTCTCCTTGCCCAACAACCCCTCTTCTCAAGCTACCCAGGAGGCGGCGCTTCCGGCGAAGACCTCTGCACCTGCTGCCACAAAAAGTTCTCAGGCGGACAAGCCATCAGCCACAGCCAAGAACGATACGACTACCAGCGGCGATTCAACGGTTGATGCGCCCGTAGCCGGCAGTATGCTTTTGCCCGTCAATGCCACCACCATGGTGCGGGGCTATGCAGAGGACATTCTGGTATTTTCCAATACGCTGAAGCAATGGTCTACCCATCTGGGCGTAGACATAACGGCAGCTGAGGGAGAAGAAGTCTTTTGCGTGCTGGACGGCACAGTGGAAAGCATTACACAGGATGCGCTGATGGGCAATCAAATCGTCATCAGTCATGCCGACGGTTACAAAACGGTTTATGCCGCCTTGAAAACCGTCAATTCAGAACTGACACAGGGCAGTACGGTCAAAAGAGGACAGGTCATTGCAACGGTGGGGAACACCGCAGTCAGCGAAATAGAAGACGGCGCACATCTGCACTTTGAAGTGTATAAAAATGATGCACATGTGAACCCTGAAAGCTATTTAAGCGGATTGACCAAATAACACAGGGGATCATCCTGTAAACGCTGAAAACCTGTAGTTAAAGCCTCGGGCAAAGAACGGAGACAGATAGGGAAATCTGTCTCCGTTCTTGTACGCCCGCCATGGGCAATAACTTGGCGGTGAAAGTCCGCTATGCGTTCGGTAGCAGGAAGTGTTAGCTGAACACCAAGGGTGTCCGTTTTGAGGCGGAAGCTGAAGGCAAAATCCTGAGCCGACGGACAGAAATCGCATAGAAGGCGGGCTTAGGGCAGACGAGTCTGCAAGACGCAATGTCATCTGCATCACAGCCGAACCGCCGTAAGCATGATCCGCATATTCGGTGGTGAGAGAGGACGGCGGTCAGCCACCGCCTCCTACTCGTCTATAGCGGAGATAAAGGGATACGAACACTTGACTGTAAATAATGGGTAAGACAGAGCAGATTATTGATTCCATACGATTCTCGCTATTTGTACGATGAATGACCGTCAGAAAATGATCTATGTCAACCACATTTCAATAACAGCAAGCATTTCTCTCAAATAATTGGCGGGCACGGTATACCATTCAGCAGGCACGCCGATGTGATTTGCCGATACGCCTGCATAACCGGCAGTTTTTTCCGCCCTGTATATATGATAATCGTTGGTAATGAGAACACTTGAAAAACCCTGTGGGAAACGTTCATCCAATATTTTCTTCGCGAAAGAGAAGCTTTCGTAAGTTGACGTCGATTGATCTTCTTTTATGATACTATCTATCGGAATGCCTTGATCAAGCAGGTAACGTTCCATTGCCAGCGCCTCTGTTATATCTTCCTGAGGGCCCTGACCGCCACATACGACAATAACCGCCTTGGGGTTCTTATCATAATATGCAACCGCTTCATCCAAACGTTTGGCAAGTTTGGTGCTGACTTGTTCGCCTTGTATCCCAGCTCCCAGAACAATAACGGCGTTTTCATTATAATTTGTGTTATTAATATTACCGTAAACCGCAAGAGCCGTCATAAAGATGAACGGTAATAAACAGATAACACCCATGATAATATGGTTGCGTCTTTTAATTTTTTCAAAGAAATATGCATATAAGAGTATTAGAAGGGAAACAAATCCTTGAAGTGCCATGCCGATATGGAAGTTTGTTATAAAGAAAAGTACAACAGTGTTTAATAATAGCAGGCTTCCTATTACGAACAAAATCTTTTTCATACATTTCTCCTTTATTGAATGTGCTGCAATTTAGGTCAGGTGTGAATTGCATGCAGGTTCCGTCAAATGGTAGAATTAAAATATTGTTTTCAGCAATGATCGCAATGCCTATTCTGTCTCTTATGGACAATAAAAATGATTGCAAGAAGTCCAACAGATATAATTTCCAGAACAACACAAACAATTAATAGTGTATTATGCAAATACGGTTGTACCGGGTCGTCAGCCATTTTGTATATATTATTCAGTTCCGCAACATATCCATCTATTCTAAATGTTGCCGTATGTTGATTGGGGTTGAATTCCAATTGATTGGAATAGTCTTTGGGAACGGATTCAAAGGTGAACATTTCAATATCATAAGCTCCGTTTACTGCCTCAGAGTTAATTGTTCCGTTAAAACGTTCAAGAAAATCATTTTTTGAGTCGACATTATGTATCTGAATTTCCAAAGATGTTGACGCCTGAAGAAATCCAGGGAAATAAATTGTAGACACCGATTCGTTTGAGGCTAATTCAAATTTTATGGCGTTGCAGATCAACTCACTATCTTTTTGCGTATAAGAGTTTTTAATTACATATTCAGTATAAAAGCCGGTAGTCAGCAAGCAAAAACAAATCATTATAAAAAGTGTAAATACTGTAATAGAAAGTGTAAGTAAAAAATTTTTATATTTAGTCAAGCGCGCACCTCGAAATTGTAAATAATATGTTAAATTGTAACACAAAAAACAAAGGAAGTCGACGCTTTTTCAACAATCAGCTTACTTCAGCAATGGTGGCGATAAAGGGATACCAACCCTTGACTTCCTGACTGCTGGTAATAATAAAAATATCATATAATACTTGATATATATAAAAAACATGCTATTATATATGTATCATAATTTAAATGATTAAAATTTAGTCGGAGGAATATATGATTTTATATCATTATTGTAAAACAGAAACATTGTTTAATATAATTAAAAATAATAGTTTGCGATTAAATGATATAACAAGAAGTAATGATACTTCTGAATTAAAAATTTTAATTAATAATTTATATAATAAAATACTTAATAAATATGACGAAAATAAATTCAATTTCCAATATGATGGTAGAATGAATAAAGAAGCAATGTTCTTGTTAATAAAAGATAATTACACAATGATAAATAATTTATTTTGCAATGGTGCATTATCAACATATGCGATGTGCTTTTCGGAAAATGGGGATTTATTAAGTCAATGGAGAGGATATTCTAATGATGGGAAGGGCATGTCCATAGGCTTTTATTTAGAATCAATAAAGAATTTCATAAAAGAAACAGGATATAATTTTGATATTAAAAAAATTGTTTATGTGAATGAAAAAAGATTAGAAATAATAATAAACAATTTGGCTGAAAAAACAATAAGAAAATTATATAATATTGATATTAACTATATAAGAAAAATTACAAATGATTATGAATCAAATGATGCAGAAATAATTAATTTATATTTTTTTATAATAATTTTAAGAATAATTAAAATAAGTGTATGTTTTAAAATGGATACATTTAAGGAGGAAAAAGAATGGAGATTATTTATTACCGAGGTATCAACAAAATTAACTTTAAGAGCCAGTCAAATATTACAAGATATAAAAATCGGGGACTATAACTATAATTTAAGTCAGAAATTAGATTTTAAAACAGAGGATGATAAAATAGTACCTTATGTTAATATTAAATTAACCGAATTTGGAGAGAAACTAATTAAAAATATAACATTAGGACCGAATAATAAAACAAAAGAATTTGATATAAATTTATTCTTAAGTTTAAATGGAGTTAAAGTTGAGAATATTGTATTGTCAAAATTGACTTATAGAAAATGACATATGTATTATAATATTAAAGTATAGTATGAGTCAGCTATGTCAAAAAATAAAATCAATATGTAGGATGATAACCCAAACCCAAAGCAGTACTAGGCTTTTTATTTTGACGGAGGTAAAAGGATTAGAAACCTTGACACTATGATTGCCATTAATAGATATAGTAATTCAAATTTATTAAATTTATATTGATTCTCAGTTTTAAGGGAAACCCATTATATCAAGAAGATCATTACATGAATGAAACAGCAGATAACGGGAGCAAGTATTTGATTGATATTACAGCTGATGCTATAAAAATGATTTTCTATAGATTAAAGAAAAAAACAGGAATTTCAAGGTTGCATCCTCATTTATTAAGACACACCTATGCTACACTCTATTTAGTAAATGGTGGTGATATCATAAGTTTAGGCATAATACTTGGACATAGTCAATTAAAAATGGTACAACATTATTCACACCTTGCAGCTGCTCATTTAATAACAAAAAATAATCAGTTCAGCCCATTAAATAATATACACTTGAACTGATGCCCTGTAGTCAGGTATTCAAGAAAAGTAGATATAACAAAAGCCCAAAACCTAAACAGTTCTGGGCTTTTATTATTGGTGGAGATAAAGGGATTCGAACCCTTGACCCCCTGACTGCCAGTCAGGTACTCTAGCCAACTGAGCTATACCCCCACGGAGACTTGCAAGGCATATTATACCGATTTTTGCCCTGCAAGTCAATGACTTTTTCTATTAGCTGTAAGCGACCACCTGACTGGCCGACATGAGAAAGAGTACGATAACGATGAGTACGATGCCGCACAGATAGCCGATGACTGCGGAAGGCAGAAAAACCGGCATTTCCTCGTGGTTCAGACGTTTATTGCGCTGATAGATATAGAATAGCAATCCGGCAATGACACCGCAGAGCAGCGCGGAGATGATCAGCGAGGCATAACTGGAATCAAAGCTGCCCTGATCAACAAGCGCAACCAGCGGCATATAAAAGAGGGGAAATACTGCGGAGAGTATGCCAAAGTTTGCACAGACAATTCCGCAGACCACATAACCAAGAATTCTTTTAAACATCATCGTGCTCCTTCACATCATCACAGTGTATCGGTTTGGGTGCTCTGTTCTTCTTCCGAACCGATCTCTCCATCTTCGGCGATTTCTTCCTCTTCAGGCGGCACGGGCGTGATACAAACCACTTGTACTTCATCGTCTACACGCATCACACGCACGCCTTGTGTAGAGCGACCCATGGAGCGGATTTCGGCAACACGGGTACGGATGATGATGCCGTCTGAGGTGATGAGCATGATATCGTCCGCTTCGCTTACTGCCACTATGTCTACCAGCAAGCCGGTCTTGTCGGTGAGGTCGTGGGTAAGGATACCCTTGCCGCCTCTGCCGGTGATGCGGTATTCGTCTATGGGGCTGCGCTTGCCGTAGCCGTTCTGGGTGATGGTGAGTATTTCTTTGCCTTCTTCCAGCACTGCCATATTCACCACATAGTCGGTCTCTGCTAAATTCATGGCAATGACACCCATGGTGCCTCTGCCCATAGCGCGTACCTGGCTCTCTTCAAAGCGGATCGCTTTGCCGCCGGCGGTTGCGATCAGTATCTGGTCGTCGCCGCCGGTAAGCGCTACATTGATCAGCTCATCCCCTTCACGGAGTATGATGGCAATCAAACCGTTCTTGCGGATATTGAATTCACTGAGGTGGGTCTTCTTAATATAGCCGGCGCGGGTGGCCATGATGAGGTTGTGCGTATCTCTGTCTTCCTCGATCTCGGGCAGAGTGATCACGGTGGTGACCTTTTCGCCGCCGTCCAGGTTCAGCAGATTGACAATGGCACTGCCTTTTGCGGTACGTCCCGATTCAGGAATCTGATAGCAGCGCAGCTGATATACTTTACCTTTATTGGTGAAGAACAGCAGATCGGTGTGGGTGCTGGTGACAATTACCCGCTCTACAAAGTCCTCATCACGGGTGGTAAGAGCGGTAATGCCCTTGCCGCCTCTGCGTTGTGCACGGTAGGTACTGCTGGCGAGGCGCTTGATGTAGCCGAAGTGGGTCATGGTAACCACCATGTCCTCCTCCTGTATGAGGGACTCCGCATCAATTTCATCAGACAGTGCTGTGATCTCTGTGCGGCGTGGATCATTGTATTTTTCTTTGATTGCCAGACTCTCCGTACGGATGATATTCAGCACCATTCCTTCATTGGCAAGGATCTCACGGTAATAGGCAATATCTTTTTCCAAAAGATCATATTCTTCCTGCAGTTTTTCTCTTTCCAGCCCTGTCAGGCGCTGCAAACGCATATCCAGTATGCTCTTGGCCTGCTCTTCGGAAAATTCCAGTTCGCCGATCAGACGGTTGCGGGCAACCTCAGTGGTATGAGACGAACGAATCAGGGCAATGACCAGATCGATGATGTCCAGCGCTTTTAGGAGGCCTTCCAATATATGCGCACGCGCCAAAGCCTTCTCCAGATCATACTTGGTACGGCGGCGGATAACATCCTTTTGGTGTTCAAGATAATAGTAGAGAATCTGCTTGAGATTCAGCGTCTTCGGCTCGCCGTCCACCAGCGCCAGCATATTGGCACCGAAGGTTTCCTGCAGCTGGGTGTGCTTATACAGATAGTTCAGTATCACCTGAGGGTTGACGTCTTTTTTCAGTTCGAGCACCACACGCATGCCTTGTTTGTCGGATTCATCACGCAGATCGGACAGCCCTTCAAAACGCTTATCCTTGTACAGTTCGGCAATTTTCTCAACCAACTTGGACTTGTTCACCTGATAGGGCAGCTCGGTGATGACGATGCGGGCACGATCAGCCGTTATCTGTTCAATCTCATTCTTTGCGCGTACGATGATCTTGCCTTTACCGGTATAATAGGATTCTCTGATGCCGGAAACACCCAGTATCATACCGCCGGTAGGGAAGTCGGGCCCCTTGATGTGGGTAACCAGCTCATCAATGGTAACTTCCGGATTGTCAATCATGGCAATTACGCCGTCAATAACCTCGCCCAGATTGTGCGGGGCAATATTGGTCGCCATACCTACCGCGATGCCGTCACTGCCGTTCACCAAAAGGTTGGGGAAACGGGAGGGCAGTACGCGGGGCTGCAGTTCGGTTTCATCGAAGTTAGGATAAAAATCCACTGTTTCTTTGTCAATATCGGCCAGCATTTCGGCAGAAATCTTGGAGAGACGGGCTTCCGTATAACGGGAGGCAGCGGCCGGATCACCGTCAACAGAACCGAAGTTGCCCTGACCGTCTACCAGAATGTAGCGTATGGAAAAGTCCTGCGCCATACGCACAAGGCTGTCATAAATGGCGGCATCGCCGTGGGGGTGATATTTACCCATGACATCACCGACAATACGGGCGCATTTGCGGAAAGGCTTGTCAGAGGTGACACCCATCTCATGCATAGAGTATAATATACGGCGGTGCACAGGCTTCAGACCGTCACGCACATCGGGCAGGGCACGGCTGACATTTACGGCCATTGCGTAGGCAATAAAGGATTTTTTAATCTCGGTTTCAATATCAATGGGTATGAGTTTACTTGTGTTTTCATTTTCCATTTCTTTCACTCCCTTTCATCAAATATCCAGATCGGTAACAAGGCGCGCATTTTGTTCAATGAACTCTCTGCGCGGCTCTACCTGATCACCCATCAGGGTAGTGAAGGTTTCATCGGCAGTGATCGCATCATTCAGCGTTACCCGCATCAGGGTGCGTGTTTCGGGATTCATGGTGGTATCCCAAAGCTGCTGGAAGCTCATTTCACCCAGACCTTTATAACGCTGCACTTCATAATTCTTGCGTTCAATGGACTCCAGGAATGTATTTAGATCTTCATCATTGTAAAAATATTTCAATTGCTTGGAACGGGTGAGCGTGACCTTATACAGCGGCGGCTGTGCAATATACACATAGCCCATATCAATCAGCGGACGCATATGGCGGAAAAAGAAGGTCAGCATCAGTATCCGGATATGGCTGCCGTCTACATCGGCATCGGTCATGCAGATGATTTTATGGTAGCGCAGCTTGGTGACATCAAAATCATCGTCTATACCGCCGCCGAAAGCGGTAATCATGGCACGGATCTCAAGATTGGCCAGCATTTTATCCACACGGGTCTTTTCTACATTGAGAATCTTACCCCGCAGCGGCAAAATGGCTTGAAATTTTCGGTCACGACCCTGCTTGGCACTGCCGCCTGCACTGTCGCCCTCTACCATGAAGATTTCACACTTCGAGGCGTCCTTTTCGGAGCAGTCTGCCAGCTTTCCGGGCAGGGAGGTGCTCTCCAGTGCACTCTTGCGCCGCGTAAGCTCACGAGCCTTGCGGGCGGCTTCACGGGCACGGGAGGCAGTAAGGCATTTATCGATGACCTGACGTGCTTCGGTAGGATGCTCTTCCAAAAAGTTAGCCAGTTTTTCATTGACGACCGACTCCACCATGGTGCGGATCTCGCTGTTGCCCAGCTTGGTCTTGGTCTGCCCTTCGAACTGCGGTTCCTCCAGCTTCACGCTGATGATCGCGGTCAATCCTTCACGCACATCCTCACCCGATAGGTTTGAATCCGCATCCTTCAGGAGCTTGTAGCGGCGGGCATAGTCGTTGACGGATTTGGTGAGGGCGTTGCGGAAGCCGGTAAGGTGGGTGCCGCCCTCATGGGTTTCTATATTATTGGCAAAGGAAAAAATGGTTTCGTTGTAGTTATCATTGTACTGCATGGCGATCTCAACGGTGGAGGTATCTTTTGAGCCTTCAAAGTACAGTGGCATTTCGGTCAGTACGGTTTTATTTTTATTCAGATACTGCACAAATTCAACGATGCCGCCCTCATAGCAGAAGGTGACGGAATGCTCCTGCCCCGCCCGTTCATCTGCGAGCGTAATGGTAAGACCTTTGTTCAGAAACGCCAGCTCACGCAGTCGCTGCTTCAGCGTATCAAAGGAAAAAATCAATGTTTCGAAAATTTCTCCATCCGGGTAAAAGCGTACCATGGTTCCGGTTTCGGTACTGTCACCGCAAATGGTTAATTCATTCAGGGAATCACCCTTGCTGTAGTCCTGCGCATAGACCTTGCCGTTGCGGCAGACCTCGATATGCAGCTTGGATGCCAGAGCGTTTACGACAGACAGTCCTACGCCATGGAGACCGCCGGAGACCTTATAGCCGCCGCCGCCGAACTTGCCGCCCGCATGGAGTATGGTCATGGCTACCTCCAAGGCGGACTTATGATATTTTTCATGCATATCGACAGGGATGCCCCTGCCATTATCGCGAACCGACAAAGAGCCGTCCGTATGAATGGTAACCGTGATTCTGGTGCAATAGCCTGCCAGGGCTTCATCTATAGAATTATCCACCAGCTCCTGCACCAGATGATGCAGGCCATGCTCGTCGGTAGATCCGATATACATACCGGGTCTGCGGCGAACCGCCTCCAGTCCCTCCAGCACTTGAATCTGCGAGGCATTATAATCTTGCGAATTTTCAGACATGTAAAGAATCTTCCTTTCTCTGGGCTTTTTTGATACGGCGCACTTCTTCTCCATAGCTGACCCGCTGCAGCAAAGTACGTGAGGTAATGGGCGACAGAAAGATCACGGATTTATTCTTTTGGTTGGTGAGAACGCAGCTTTTGGGTTTATCCTCTGAGATATACTGCAGTCTGCCTTCCCGGCGTGCCGCGTTCAGCAGCTCTGCGGTGGCAGCGGGCATACAAGGACAATCAATATCAATGATAGCGACGATATGTTTATGCAATACGCCGATATTTCCTCCCAAATGAATGATCACAGCAGCTCACCACCTCATAAAAAAAGAGTACATACCCTTGCAAAACTTCTGTTTCGTCCTGTACTGTAACAGCTGTACTGCAGCCGGTCAAAAAGTGCCGAAGGTATAATAACCCTTTATTATATAATATAATTAATTATATCATATATAAGGGTATTTGTCCAAAGCTTTGCGCAAGGACAACTATTGACAGCGGAAAAAATGGGGGCTATAATGGAAAAACGGAGGGAAAAAACAATGTTTCATCAAAAAGAAGGCGAAAAAGCGAATAAGGGTAAGCGGAAGCCCGCTGTACCCAAGGCAAACAGGTCGGCAAAAGCAAAAAAAACACTGATAAAAAAGCCGCCGTTCCGGAGCAAGCTGAAAAAATACTGTCAGGCTTTTTTGAAACTGCTTTCCAAGGCTTGGAAAAAGTGCAGGGCTATTCTTTCCGCATGGGGGAAATGGCTGAAAAAGCATAAAAAAGGATTGATCATCACAGCTGTTACGGTAGTAGCCATTCCCATTGCCATTAATGTATTTATAATCGCGTATGCCTCGCAATATATCGTTACAGCGGAAGAAGCCAAAAGTCTGGATGCCGACTGTGCGATCTCGCTGGGCGCATTGGTACGGGGCGACTCTCTCTCTCCCGTACTGGAGGACCGCACACAGGGCGCCATCAATCTTTATGAATCGGGTGCGGCGCGCAAGGTATTGTTCAGCGGCGACCACGGGCGGGAAAATTATGACGAAGTAAACGCCATGCGCAAATTCGCAGAGAAGCAGGACGTACCGAGCGAAGATGTTTTTCTGGATCATGCGGGCTTCTCCACCTATGAGACTATGTACCGGGCAAAAAATGTATTCTGTGCCGATAAGGTTATCATCTCCACCCAGAAATTCCACATGGCGCGTTCCATCTTCCTAGCCCGTATGATGGGCATAGAAGCCTATGGCGTGACCTGTGATGTGCAGGACTATGGCGGCAGTGTCCTCCGTGACAACAGCCGCGAATCTCTGGCCCGTGTGAAGGATTTTTTCACAGGAATATTTCAGTCCAAGCCCGCCTTCACGGGTGATGAATATCCCATCAGCGGCAGCGGTGTGGTGACGCATGATGAGGCGGAATGAATACAAAGGATTAGGGACGCAATGTCTTAATTATACATAATAGGAAGATGAGATATTTTCACCGCAGCCCGCAGGTATGAGATTTTCAAATAGCGGAAGGGTACAGGCGGCGTTCCTCACTTGATTATTTCATGAGTTGTGGGGATAGGATTCCAAGCCCATCACCAAGTGGATGGGTCTGCCTCTCTTAATGGATGGGGATTTATCTGCCCGCATAAAGCGTCAAATAACAAAAAATCCTGCTCACGCAGGATTTTCACTATTTACGTTCTATTCTTCCTTTTGATTACGTTCCGCAGCTTCAATTTCCGCCTTTGCTTTCTTGCCTTGTAACTGTTTATACCAGCGCTTCAAAGGCAACATGCCGGTGATACAGCCTAAGATCACAAATGCCAGTACAGGTATCCACCATATGGATATGAAGTCAATAGGGGTTTGCATGACGACATGCTCCGGCGGATCATCGGCGGGCACAGAGCCTAGCTTAATGATGGAGCAGTCATCCACCATAAGGTCTGCCAGGGGGTTGGGACCGTCCGCGTTGGTGTAGAGATAGAACTGTGCATACTCCAGGTCAGCTGCCCATGCCAGATTTACTACGCCTGTGATCTCTGTATAATCCTGATTATTAATAGTGACAAAGTTAGTGGAAAACCATGCACGGCCATCATTACCGGTGGAGGTTTTATCCGTGGAGACGATCTGTACCACACCCATGATCAGAGAAGCGTCAAAATCGTCTGTGGTGCGCACCCATGCGGTAAAACGATATTCACCCTGTCCATAAAATTCTACAAAAGGTGTAATATCCTGCTGAGGGGCATCGGATACACTGCTGCGTCCCGTAATCTTGCAGGCATATTTGCCGTCGTGCACCTGATTCTCTTCCGGCTCCAGTTTTCCGCCGCCGTTGCCGGCCCAGCCGGTTAATTGTTCTTCAAAGCCCGGATTATAGAGTATCTCCGGGGAATCCGCCTTTACCATAGGCATCATGAGCAGCAGCAGCAGTGTAAGCAGACAGCACGATACGATCTTTTTCATGTTTACTCCTTTTCCGTGGTTTCCACAGCGATTAAAACAGATGAATAAGGTCTCATGGCGATTTGGGTACCCGAAACCACATTCTTGATACTGCCGTCATAGTTTTGAATAACCTGCAATACGGCATTTCCTCCATAGCTGAGGGTAATGGTATTGGCCTTTTGTGAAGTGTTCAATACATAATATAAGGGTTGTCCGTCCTTCCGGTATTTGCTGACCCAAAGGGCAGACTGTTCTGTGCTTACCGCTGTCAGAGGATCGTTGCAGGCAGCCTTTGCAATGGCAGCTGCGTCTCTTTCCTCTGTAAGGGTAATACTTTCAGCCAGTCTGGCTATAGCTGCATGCTCGTGCTTTTCGGTGCCCATCATCGGCTTTTCGCCTATCCAGAGCAGGGTGCCGCCGGCTTTTTGGAATGACAGCAGTTTCTCCAATAAATGCAGAGGCAGCGCCATGGTGCACGGCATAATCATGACAGAGAAGGACAGCTTGCCGCCTTTGAGACGGCCGTCCTCAATCCGTGCTTCCTCCAGCCACAGGGCATCAATCATATTGTAGTCAAGCTGCTGTGCGTATAGCTCCAGCGTCAGCTGACGCATGGTATCCTGTACCTTGTGCAGCTCGGGGCGGAAGTTTCCGCAACTGGTATGGAGAGGCGTATGGAGCGCCTGCGCGGTTTCAATGGGATAATACATGGCAATACGACCGTCCCAGTCCGCATTCCGCAGCATATAGGCGATCCGTGCAAAATAATCGATATAGAGCTGCATGTTTTCGCCGAAGCGTTCGACACTGATGTAGGAATTGATATGGTTAATGCCGGAAAAGAAAATGAGATCCATAGTGCCCAGCAGCTGTTCAATGGTAAAATAGCCTTCCTTGGGCATACCGCTCACCGGACAGATCTCCACCATGACCCGTTCCTCATGCCCGGCCGCACGCGCGGCAGAGCCGACAAACTTGGAGGCCATCATATAATGAAAGCCGCCGTGCTTAAAAAGCTCAGGGTCGCAGGTCAGTATATCCACACCCGGCCAGCTCATATTGCGCAGGCAGGCAAAGAGATTGCCGTTCATCACCACATGGAATCCGATATGCTCCTCCAGCAGATTATGACCGGAGAATTTGATTCCTCTGGCGCCGCACCACGCATTGATCTGACCGAAGTAAGCTTCCACGATCATGGCGGTAACCGTCTCCTGAAACTGAATGCGGACTGTGCGCGCTTCTATGCTGTCATTCTCAAAGAGATCGTGCAGTTTGGGCATCAGGTCATAGCCGTGCAGGAGCAAGAACTTTTCGGGCAGCTGACTTTGCCATGGCTGTGCGGCATAGGGGAAAGTATCCGCCGTATTGATATAGCCCGCCATGAGGCTGGGTTCATCGGTAAAGATGGCATCAATACGCTCTCCCATGTGGGGGATATGCTTTTCATAATTCTCATAGGTATTTTGAATAAATGCGCTGATAGCAGCTTTGTCTAAAAGATTGGGATATCTTCTGGGACCCCAGCCGCACTTTTGGGCATGACTGCCTTCAAAGAGGATCTTTTGGGCAAAGACATACAGTGTCCAGTCACCTTCTGTGCCCGAAAAGGTTACATGTGCGTTGGTAACCGATACAGGCAGCTGTTTTCCGTCATCAGTGAGCACATAGGCATAAAGCAGTTTTTCCAGATCCTCGGGCTTGGGAATCGTGACGGTGTTTTTACCTGCGCCGCTCGCTTTCAGGCATACGATGCCGCGGCACTCATATTCGGGATGATCCTTCAGCGTCAGTCCGTCGGCGGAGCCGCTGGGATAGCCTTTTTCATCATAGAGCCAGAGCTGTAGGCCTTCCTTTTCTACAGCGTCCACAACCGTATTGATATAAGAAAAGGCTTCTTCATCCTGCTGATAGCGGTTATTCCATGGTACATTGGTAACGACACCGCCCGCGCCGCCTTCCTTCACCCGTTGAAGATGCGCTGCATAATCAGTACCCCAGTCGTGGGTAAGCATATGTAAACGATAGGGAAGATCAGGATTTTTAATTTTCTGCGGATCAAAGTTCATGTTGCGGTTCCTCCTAAGTTGTTTTTTGATTTTGCCACTCTTAATATTATTCACATTCTGCAGTAAATTGCAAGACTTAGTTTATAATTTGTACAACGAATTTATCAATATGTCGGTATCGGACACTCCTTCTTATCAAATACCCTGTTTTTATGTCGGTAAATGGAAAGATTGCATCTTGAATTACTCTTTCGGATAGCTTATAATGATTGGAGAAATAGTTTTGGAGGGTTAATATTTTGATTTTGAAAAGAATTTTTGTACTGCTGCTGAGCTTTACGTTTTTGGGCAGTGTGTTTTCGCTTTTTAGCGGAACGATCGTGCAGGCGGATTCCAGTGTAATGATCTGGGAACGCACCGATATTTCTTTCACCAGCTCGAAAACCTACGCCAATCCCTATCTGAATGTGCAGATTGATGCGGTGTTCACCCATACCGATGGGACGAAGATATCCATCCCCGGCTTTTGGAACGGCGGCAGTCAATGGATCATACGCTTTTCGCCCACCAAAACCGGTCGCTGGACCTATAAAGTTACCTGTTCGGATACCGCAAACAGCGGTCTGCACAATAAATCGGGCGTTATCAATGCCGTAGCCAACACGGGCAGCACTGCCATTGATAAAAAGGGCTTTGTGAAACTGACCACAGGCAAACGGTATTTTACATACAGCGATGGTTCACCCTTTTACTGGCTGGGTGATACCAACTGGCAGGCTCCCAACTATGTATCTATTACCAAATGCAACTACCCCGGTTGTTCCGGCGATGAACTGGGACAGTTCCAGCACGAGGTGGAAAATCGTCTTTCAAAAGGCTTCACCGTCTACCAGACCTACTTTGACGCGGGTGAAAGCGACGGCGGCGGGCAAAAGGTAGAGGGCGGCAGTATGTGGAGCAGTAAATATACGAAAATCAATCCCTCAACTTTTACGAACAAAATCGATAAAATGTTTGACTATCTGGCTGAACAAGGCATGACTGTCGCATTGGGTCTGGGTGTGCACAGCAATACAACCAATGCCATGGGTGAAACGGCGCTTTTGAACTTTACCCGCTATATCGTTGCCCGCTACGGCAGCTATCCCATTGTCTGGATCACCGGACAGGAAATCACCGTAGATAAAAGCGGTAATGAGGCGGGCTATGCCATCTGGAAGAAGGTGGGCGCGAAGATTGATGCACTGGACGGCTATAAGCATCCCCAGGGCACCCATATGTATCCTTTGTACTACAATGATGTACTGGATCTGGACGCACAGCCCTGGCATGAATGGTGGGCACTGCAGGCCGGACACGGCAACGAAGGCGGCATTAAAAATCAGGACTTTTACAAATCCTACTTTACAAGTAAAACCCAAAAGCTTTATATGGAAACAGAGGCCAACTATGAGGACATTACCTGCGGCGGCTTCACCGGCTATCAGGCAAGTCGCATCTGCGCATGGAAGGCTAATCAGTGCGGCAGCTACGGCTTCACCTACGGCGCGACAGGCATTTGGGCCAACTGCTATTCCACGGCCGGCAATACGGGCTGGCTGGGCTCCTTCAGCTATGAGCCTTGGTATATGGGACTGGATAAGCCCGGCTCCTATGAGATGTCCTACATGAAGAATTTCTATGAATATGTAGGCTTCAGCACTTTGATACCGCGCTTCAACAGTAATACCTATTGTAATTTTACCGATGATAAAAAAGTGCTTTCCTCTACAGCGGACAATCAAACCTATGTTGCGTACTTTTATAATAAAGATTTTACTACCGGCGAGCTTAGAGGGCTGAACAGTTCTCTAACCTATTCTGCTCGCTGGTATAACCCACGCACCGGAAAATATGCCGACATCAGCAAGGATATTACCATCGTGAACGGCAAATACACTATTCCTGAAAAGCCCACCACACAGGACTGGACGCTGCTGGTAACCAGCAAGAATCTGGGCAGCTATGCGACCGAAACCATATTCGGCGCAGGGGCAACACTGCCCGTGGATACCCGTACCAATCTGGCTCTGCATAAAACCGCTACCTCCAGCACGCATAACGGTAGCAATTTCGTAGCCGACAGAGGTACAGACGGCGATATGTCCACCTACTGGTGTGCTTCGGACGGTACTTTTCCTCAATGGTATCAGGTGGATCTGGGCAGCACGCAGACGATCAAGGAGGTTGCCATGTATTGCTATGCTTCCAGCAGTTCATATTATTATACGATACAAGCATCCGTCAACGGCAGTACATGGACAGATCTGGTTACACGCAACGGTGTTCCGCCGCAGGTGGGAGGAACGCAGGATATGCTTGTAGAAAAGGTCAGCGGCAGTTACCGCTATCTGCGCGTAAATATCCGGGGAACCAGCGGTGACGGGATGGGAAACTGGGCGACAATCTATGAATTCAAGGTCTTTAATAAAGCATCGGCGATTACCTCCACTGCCTCTGCCATCACAGGCAATCATATTTATCCGGCTACCGTTCACAGCATGGGCAGCGCCATTTATAGCGCAGGTGGTAAACTGACCGATACAGTGGCATATTTATTTGATAATAATAACAATACCAACTGGAAACCCTTCGCCCCCATTGCCAGCCAAACCATACTGATGGATTTGGGTGTCAGTAAGAATCTGACACATATCACCATTACACCGGACGCTGACACCGCTCTGCCGCTACTGCGCATCGAAGGCTCCACTAATAATCGTGACTGGACCATACTGGCAGACAGCAGCATAAAAACGCTGGGAATGGCGCAGCTTTCCGGACAAAGCGTTTACTCGGTCAGTGAAAAGCTCTACGGCTCTTTTCGTTATGTGAAGGTGATTCTGTTGTCCTCAGGCAGCAATGATGCGTCCAAAGAGATCAGTGATATTTCTTTGTATTCATCATCGGCAGCCAATACCCCGCCGCCCTCTGTGACCAATGCGCCCACACCCAAGCCTACCTCTATTCCCGACAATACCCCCACTCCCGCTGTATCGGATCCGACAATTACAGCTATGCCGTCCGTAACCGGTGCGCCCACCGATGTACCGACGCTTACGCCCGGTGAAGCCACAGCAACCATCGTGCCCACTGCAACGGAGGAAGGGAAAGCTTCGCCTTCGTCACTTGTCTGGATGGTGATCGGGCTGGCAGTTGTCAGCGGCGGCGGTTTTGCGGGTGTATATATATTTATGCGGCGCAGAAAATAAGCTTTTAAAAAAGGATAAACTATGAAATATCTGATCAGTGCCTGTCTGGCCGGCATTCCCTGCCGCTATGACGGAAAGGCTTGCCCCCATCCGCAGGCGGTGAAGATGCTTGCAAGCGGTATGGCACTGCCCTTCTGTCCGGAAGTGGCGGGCGGTCTGCCTACGCCCCGTCCCCCCTGCGAGATTATTAAGCATGAAGGCAAAAGGCAGGTAATCAGCAGGGATGGAGCCGATTTTACCCATGCATATGAAGCCGGCGCCGCCGCGGCGTTGTGGTTTATGAAAGACAACGGCTTAACCTGTGCGATCCTGAAATCCGGCAGTCCCTCCTGCGGCTTAGGCACCATCCATGACGGCGGCTTCGGAGGCGGTATGAAAGCCGGAAACGGCCTGACCGCACAGTTGCTGTCTGATCAGGGTATGCGTGTTTTTACCCAGGAGTATCTGGATACGTTACAGGAGGTGGATACCGGGCAATCATAGGGCTTATTAAAGTATAAATCCGCTAATGTCTAATAGGGATTTTGAAAAGGAACAGGACGAAAAATCCGGTGTATGGATTCTATATTTCTAAAAGGAATCAGTCTACAGAGAACGTATTTTGGAGTTGTTATTTATTTTTGACAGTTGACTGATTTTTTATACTTTCATTATATATTGAGGGGAGACTTGCTTATGTTAGAAGCGATTCAGGATGAGTTAAAAAGCAATCATTGGATCACATTGGGGGAAACAGAGCTGAAAAAAGCCAAGCAGTCCATGTACTGTGCGCTGTTTCGCCTGCAATTTCATCTGTCGGATCTTCGAGCCGATGCCCGCTGCACAATCAAAATCAGTGCGGTGGATCGTTACCGTCTTTATGTGAACGGGCAGTCCGTCTGCTCCGGACCATGTAAAAGCGATTTAAACAACCGTTATTACGAAACGCTTGATCTGCTACCCTATCTGC
>Ga0209373_10001892_pt1 | contig 22861 bp, 16 predicted proteins | sample Higcelweek5metaG_FD_187173 | JGI IMG/M metagenome (GOLD analysis project Ga0209373, IMG submission 187173) | Freshwater pond sediment microbial communities from the University of Edinburgh, under environmental carbon perturbations - High... | ecosystem: Environmental > Aquatic > Freshwater >... | reverse complement strand
CGTCGCCTAAAGCCGAGGTGGAAGACACATGAATCAGACGGATATCCGGATTCTGCTGCCGCTCACTCCTGATCGCATCCGCCAGGTTCATGGCCCCTTCTATGTTGTTTTTGATCAACCGCTTACGGTCATGCGGATCAAATGAGACAATGGCTGCACAGTTAACAATCACCGAAACACCTTCAATGGCTGCCCATAAAGAATCCCTGTCGAGCATGTCTCCGGTGCGCCAGTCGATCCGATCCATCAGCGAATCCGGATCATCCGAATAATAAGCGAAAATCTCACGGAGCGTATCCGTTTTTGCGGCAGATCTCTTCATGGCGATAACCCGTTCATGGGTCTGCAGTAATCCGAAGAGAACATGACCTCCCAGGAGCCCGGTGCCACCAGTTACTAAAATTCTTCCCGTTCCCATATCAGTTTTTTTCCGAACCCCAGGCGGTTGTCGGTCATTTTGATGTAATCGACCGACAAAACCCAAAGATTTAATTTCATGGCCAGCGCATAAGGAAAACGCTTGAGATAGGCGATCCGTGCCTGCTCAGGAGTAACCCGGGCAATAATATCCGGATCGCCCGGCTGACAGGGATAGGCTCTCCCGGTGAGCTGTATCCCGCGAATCTTACCGATCACATTTGTTTCGAGCATGATACCGCCGGAAACCCCCGGGTTTTTTAACAGCTCGCTCCCATGCCGGGTTTCGGGATCGGTGGTAAACACAATAGCCTGATGATCTTCAACATAAGCATAAAAACAGTGGGCCGTCCAGCTCCCCTGTTCAGAGACTGTTGACAACGTCAAAACATGGTGGCGGCGAAGAAATTTGATGATCCGGGGGTCCATAGCTCAACGAAATTTCCTGCTAAAGTAAAGAAGACTTTTAACTTTTACCCAAGGTACCGGCACCGGCGCGCGCACTGCGCCGGAAACCGGTCCTTTGGATGAAAAAGCAATAAACTACCCTGCGTTTTCCAACCTCGATCTCTGATCATATAGATGCAATCCGAAGGGGCAAATGGAAAAAAAACCTGAAAAGTTTTCAACCTGAGTATCTTTACCATCCAAATACCGGTCGACCTATGAAAAAATTTACTGTACTCCTGATCTGTTTCCTGCCACTCCGACTTTTTAGCCAGGACCTCAACCTCCATTGGATCGATCAGGATGCCCGGGCAAAAGCGTCCCGAATGAAGGCAATCTCAACGCTGAAAGGAATGCCTGCCTTGTCGGCCCCATCGGGGATGGATATCAAATACCATCGGATTGAGCTCACACTGGATCCCGCCGTTCGGGAAGTCACCAGCAAGGTAACCACCATTTTTGCACAAAGCACGAATGATCACCACACGCTGTCGTTCGACCTGCGTGATAATATGATCGTTACAGCCATCAGATGCGGCAATCAGCTCATAACCAACTACATTCATCAAAATAATCAGCTAATTATTCCGATATCAGGACTGCCAATCGGGTTAACAGACTCAATATCTGTTGAATATCACGGTGTTCCGGTTAATGACGGTTCTGACTCTTTCTCCTTGTCACATCATGCCGGTGCGCCGGTTTTATATACCCTTTCAGAGCCTTACGGGGCCAGGGACTGGTGGCCATGCAGTCAGAACCTGAACGACAAGATTGATTCAGTCGACCTGATTATTACCGTTCCACCCGGCAACCGCGCTGCCACCAATGGAATGCTGATCTCCGAGGAGCATTTATCTGACCGGAGCATTTATCACTGGAAGCATAAACATCCGATAGCAGCCTATCTGATTGGAGTTTCGGTAACCAACTATGTCTATTATTCCGATTATGCTCCGGTAGGAAACGGAGACTCCATCGAAATATTGAATTATGTTTATCCGGAATCGCTTGCGGATGCACGAACCCATACACAAGGAATCATTCCTCCCTTTCAGCATTTTTGCCAGTGGTTCGGACTCTATCCTTTTGCCGATGAACGTTACGGCCATGCGCAATGGAACTGGGGCGGCGGCATGGAACATCAGACCATGAGCTTTATGGGAGATTTCGGGTATGACCTGATGGCCCACGAACTGGCCCACCAATGGTACGGCGATTATCTGACCTGCGGATCCTGGAGGGATATCTGGCTGAATGAAGGTTTTGCCACTTACCTGGTCGGACTCTGCTATGAGGTCGATATGGACGGCATGTACTGGGAGCCGTTCAAGCGGCTTACCATCAACAGGGTGATCGGACAACCGGGCGGATCAGTCTATTGTTATGACACGACCAATGTGGACCGGGTGTTTGATTCCCGGCTCTCCTACAGCAAAGGCGGGATCGTCCTTCACATGTTACGGGGTCAGATGGGAGATTCTGACTTCTTTAAAGCGATGAAAGAATATTTGCATGACCCCGATCATGCTGCCGGATATGCCACTACCGAAGATTTTATCAGTCATGTCAACGCAGTGTCCGACTCAAGCTATCAGGAGTTTTTTAACGACTGGGTTTACGGCGGGGGATATCCTACTTATCACATGACCTACCGGGTGAACGAGGATCATTCGGTTGAGCTGGAGATCTCGCAGGAAACCAGCGACCCCTCGGTCGACTTTTTTGAGATGAAAGTGCCGTTGCGCTTTTATGGTCCATCGGGCCAAACCCGAACCATTATGGTTCATCACACCCAAAACGGTCAGGTTTTCAAGGTCGATCCCGGCTTTAAAACCGATTCCATCAAATTCGACCCCGACCGGTGGATCTGTACGGCAAATCCATTGGTATCCAACGTTGCTGAACTACCTTATGATCAGCAAATTAATGTTTTTCCCAATCCGGTTACCGATCTTCTGACCGTTCATCTGACCCTGCCCGAAGCCGGTATCTGCATCCGGATATACAATGCCAACGGACAAAAAGTGGGTGATTTCAATACATCCTCTTCCACAACAGAGGTCCATATCCCGATGGGTTCTTATCCCTCGGGTGTGTATTCGGTGGAGGTCGTAGGAAGAAAGCCGGTTAAAATCCTGAAACAATGATGTTTCGGAATTTTTACCGGCCTTCCTGAAAATCGCAGACTCTGCGACGTCTAGTATTCTCTCAGTTCCCGCTCAACATCCTTATCGCCGCGACCGCTGAGGTTAATAATACTGATCTGGTCCTTTCGGTCCTTAAGAACTTTCATGGCAAGAGCCACGGCATGTGATGATTCGACTGCCGGAATTATTCCTTCGAGTTTTGAAAGGATCCGGAAAGCGTTGATGGCTTCCTTATCCGTAATCGGTTGATACTCGGCCCTGCCCGACTCCATCAGGCTGGCATGCTGCGGAGATACGCCGGGATAATCGAGTCCGGCGGCAATTGACCAGCTCTGAGCCGGCTTGCCTTCTTCGTCGGTCACACAATAGCTGTAAGTTCCCTGGAAAATGCCTGGCTTGCCATAGGAAAGGGTTGCGGCATTCCGGTTGATGGCCGGTCCATCGCCTCCACCCTCGGCGCCATAGATTTTCACTTCATGATCCGGAAGGAAATCGATGAACAATCCGGCGGCATTGGATCCACCTCCCACACAGGCAAAGATGTTGTCCGGCAGGCGTCCTTCTGCCTGCAGGAACTGCTGTTTTGCCTCGCGACCGATGACACTCTGAAAATATCCCACCATGTTCGGATAGGGGTGTGGACCGACCTGTGATCCCAGGCAATAAAATGAGTTCGGATTCTGAATATAATATCCCAGAGCGGCATCAACTGCATCAGCCAGCGTTTGCGTTCCCTGATCGGCAGCAATAACCTGGGCTCCGAGCAATTCCATCCGGCTAACATTCATCGCCTGCCGCTGAATATCTACGGCACCCATGAATACCTTGCATGGAATTCCCAGCAACGCGGCAACGGTAGCCGTAGCCACACCATGCTGACCGGCTCCGGTTTCGGCGATAATCTCCCTGGCTCCCATCCTTTTAGCTAAGAGTAACTGCCCGAGGGTGTTATTGATTTTATGAGCACCGGTATGATTCAAATCTTCCCGTTTCAGATAAATCTTGCTGCCAACAAAATCTGACAGACGTTCAGCATAATAGAGCGGGGAAGGCCTTCCGGCATATTGTTTCAGATAGTAGACGAATTCATCCTTAAACTCCTCATCCTTTGTAATTTCCATGAACCGATCGGCCAGAACCAGCAGTTTTTCAGCCAGAACCGGCGGTACATACATGCCGCCATAGTTTCCGTACATTCCTTTAGCTTCAAATTCCAATGAGTGTTCCGAGGGTTCTACAATAATTTGAGATTTCATTTTGTATAAATATTTATTTTTTGTGTTTCGATTGATATTTGGTTGTTGTTGTTTGCTTTTTTGATTTGGGCTGGATGGTTGTTTGCGGTTGGAGCATAAAAAAACCGCAGGAGGCTGTCCTGCGGTTTTTTTGATCAGATATATCTTATCTTATTACCTGGGTACACCTCTACAACCTGACCAGCATGCGCCAGCGCCAAACAACAGAGGAATTACAGATAATCGAATTGTTCATTTTTTTTCTTTGAGCGGGCAAAGTAAGACGATAAAATTGAATAATCCAAATAGTGGTTATTTTTGTTCAAAATTGACAACTATGTTCTCGGGAATCATTGAAGAAACAGCAAAAGTGGTTGGCCTGACAAAGGATCTCGACAACCTGCATATCACTCTGGCCTGTTCATTTGTGAATGAACTGAAAATCGATCAGAGCGTATCCCACAACGGGGTTTGCCTGACCGTGGTGAAAAAAGAAAACAATACATACACCGTTACGGCTATCCGCGAAACACTTGAAAAATCCAATCTCGGATTGCTCCAGGTGAATGACGAGGTAAACCTGGAACGGAGTATGCGCATGGACGGACGACTCGACGGACATATCGTTCAGGGCCATGTGGATCAGACAGCCATCTGTAAAAAAGTGGATGAAGCCGAAGGCAGCTGGTACTATACCTTTGAGTTCGAGCCTGTCAGGGATCAACCCGGCCACATGGTGGTCGAAAAAGGCTCGGTATGCGTCAATGGAGTGAGCCTGACCGTGGTCAATGCACGCGAAAGCAGTTTCCAGGTGGCCATCATTCCTTTCACCCATCAGGTCACTAACTTCCACTGTTTTAAACCCGGTTCGGTAGTCAACCTGGAGTTTGACATTCTGGGAAAATATATCGCCCGGATGCTGCAGGCACAGGGACTGGTGAAGTAGGGCAAAGGGCAAAGGGCAGAGAGCATTACCCTCAGAGCGCTGTCATCCCGACGAAAGTCGGGATCTCGTCACGCTACTCCGAGTCTTTCAAAAGCGCTCTTGCCTAGCTCCGGAGGATCCAGGGGTCCGCTCCAAAGGGCCTCCGTGGTTAGGGACGGGGTCCCGACTTTCGTCGGGATGACAATGCTCCGACTCTCCCGCGACCATCTCGTCACGCGTCACTCGTCACGCGTAACGCGTTTCGTACAATTTTTCTGCCGCATCTCTCTTATTTCTGCCCTTTGCCCTCTGCCCTCTGCCTTAATTTAGTATTTTTGTGCACTTTTTTTTAAAGCAATTGTATTGTGAGTAAGAAGTTTCCTGAATATAAGCAGCTCGATCTACCGGGGATAAACCTGGAGATGATGGACTATTGGCTTAAGAATGACACGTTCCGTAAAAGCCTTGAAATCCGTGAAGGCCATCCTGACTTTAAATTCTATGAAGGTCCTCCGTCGGCCAACGGACTGCCGGGCATTCATCACGTAATCGCCCGCTCAATCAAGGATATTTTCTGCCGTTACAAAACCCAGAAGGGTTACCGCGTACTGCGTAAGGCCGGATGGGATACCCACGGCCTGCCCGTTGAACTCGGTGTGGAGAAAATGCTTGGAATCACCAAAGATGATATCGGGAAAACCATCAGCGTGGCCGAATATAATGAAGCCTGCCGCAAGGAAGTCATGCGGTATACCGACCGGTGGGAAGATCTTACCCACAAAATGGGTTACTGGGTGGATATGGAACATCCGTATATCACCTACGATAACCGGTATATCGAAACCCTTTGGTGGATTCTTAAACAACTGTATGACAAAGGATTACTATACAAAGGATATACCATTCAACCCTACTCTCCCGCCGCCGGAACCGGTCTGAGTTCACACGAACTCAACCAGCCGGGCTGCTACCGGGATGTGAAGGACACCACTGTTACAGCGATGTTCGAGGTATGCGACGACGATGTGAAAAAAATAGTGACCAGTGACGGAGTGACAAGTGACGCTGAGTCACTCGTCACTCGTCACTCGTCACTCTACTTCATCGCCTGGACGACCACCCCGTGGACCCTTCCGTCAAACACCGCACTTTGCGTCGGACCGAATATTCGCTATGTGCTGATTGACACGGTTAATCCCTATTCCGGTGACCCAATCAGTATCATTATGGCTAAAGAGCTGGTTAGCAACTATCTCGATGCCACCAAACATCCTTTTGAAATAATCAGGGAATTCTCAGGCCGTGAACTGGAAGGGATCCGCTATAAACAGTTGATCGACTGGGTAAAACCCAAGGGAGATGCGTTCAGGGTAATCCTGGGCGACTTTGTGACCACCGAGGATGGTACCGGTATCGTTCACATCGCTCCGACCTTTGGAGCGGATGATGCCCGGGTAGCCAAACAGAGCGGGATCGTCCCGATGCTGGTTGATGATACCGATGAAAAAACCCAGCCGCTGGTTGACCGGAAAGGGCGCTTTTTCCCGATCGAAAACCTGAGCAAATCATTTGTTGATCAATATGTTAATCAGGATTCATACCGCCAGTTTGCCGGGCATTTTGTGAAGAACGAATATGATGACAGCATCGCTCCGGGTACTGAGTCAGTGGATGTGGAAATTTGCGTGATGCTCAAACAGCAGGGCAAAGCCTTCCGTATCGAAAAACATATTCACAATTACCCGCACTGCTGGAGGACCGATAAACCCATCCTCTATTATCCGCTCGACAGCTGGTTTATTCAGACCACCTCGGTCAAGGAACGGATGATCGAATTGAACAAGACTATCAACTGGAAACCCGAATCCACCGGTACCGGCCGCTTTGGAAACTGGCTGGAAAATCTGGTCGACTGGAACCTTTCGCGCTCCAGATATTGGGGAACTCCGCTGCCAATCTGGGCTACCGAAAACCATGCCGAACGCAAATGTATCGGATCGGTTGCCGAGTTGAAAGAGGAAATCGACAAAGCCGTAAAGGCCGGATTCATGACTGAAAACCCGCTCGCCAACTTTACTGAAGGCGATAACAGCACGGCCAATTATGATCTGTTCGATTTGCACCGTCCAAATGTGGACACCATTTATCTGGTTTCAGATACCGGCAAAAAGATGTTCCGCGAACCCGACCTGATCGATGTCTGGTTTGATTCGGGCGCCATGCCTTTTGCCCAGCTGCACTATCCTTTTGAGCACAAGGATGATCTGGGACAATTTTTCCCGGCTGACTTTATTGCCGAAGGAGTTGACCAGACCCGTGGATGGTTCTTTACCCTCCATGCCATCGCTGTCATGCTGTTCGACTCCGTTTCATTCAAAAACCTGGTCTCCAATGGCCTGGTGCTCGATAAAAACGGGGAGAAAATGTCGAAACGGCTCGGCAATACCGTTGATCCTTTCGAGGTGATCAGTAAATACGGTTCCGATCCGTTACGCTGGTATATGGTTACCAATTCACCGCCCTGGGACAATCTGAAATTTGATCTAGCGGGCGTGGAAGAAGTCAGAAGAAAATTCTTCGGAACCTTATATAATACCTATGCGTTCTTCAGTCTGTACGCCAATGTCGACAATTTCCATTACGAAGAACCCGAAATTCCGTTCGCCGAACGTCCAGAGCTCGACCGTTGGATATTATCGCTGTTAAACACGTTGATCCGTGAGGTAGACACTGAACTTGACGACTACTCTCCCACCCGTGCTGCCCGGGCCATTCAGGATTTTGTACAGGAAAACCTGAGCAACTGGTATGTCCGTTTGAGCCGCAAACGTTTCTGGGGTGGTGAATATGACGCCGATAAAATATCTGCCTACCAGACCCTCTATACCTGTCTGGAAACCATTACCAAACTGGCTGCACCGATCATTCCGTTCTATACTGACCGCCTGTTCCTCGACCTGAACAGCGCCACCCAACGGAATCAGGCAGAATCCGTGCACCTCACGGATTTCCCGGTCTCTGATCCGGCTGCTATCGACGTGGATCTTGAGGAACGGATGGCTCTGGCCCAACAGATATCCTCGCTGGTACTGGGACTCCGCCGCAGGGTAAACATCAAGGTAAGGCAACCGCTGCAGAAAATCATGGTGCCTGTTCTGAACGAACGCTTTGAACAACAACTCCGTTTAGTAGCCGATATCATCAAAACCGAAATCAACGTTAAGGAGATTATTTTCCTGGACGATACATCAGGAATTTTGGTGAAGAAGATCAAGCCGAATTTTAAAATGCTCGGTAAAAAATACGGCAAGCAGATGAAAGAGGTGAGTGAACTGGTTGGGAACCTCACTCAGGCGGATATCTCCACCATTGAAAAAAATGGAAGTTTTACACTGGCCCTGGCTGACGGACCCTCAGAACTGCTTCTTGAAGAGGTGGAAATCCTTTCTGAAGATATCCCGGGCTGGCTGGTTGCCAATGACGGCAATCTGACGGTTGCCCTCGACATCATGCTGACTCCGGAGCTTCTGGAAGAAGGAATGGCCCGCGAACTGATCAACCGTATTCAGAATATCCGTAAAGAGAGTGGTTTTGAAGTAACCGACAAGATCGCCATCCAGATTCAAAAACACCCGGGCCTGAATCCGGCCATTGAACATTTCAGCGATTTTATTGCCAACCAAACTTTGGCCGTCGAAATAAAACTGGTTGAGGAAGTTAGTGGAACTGAGGCGAAAGAACTCGATCTGGATGATGAGTTGAAAACATTTATTCGTATCAACCGTCTATAGGCAATTATATTAAAAGGAAAATTATCTATATTTCGGAAAACATCGGAATCATGCAAGAAAAAACAAGATATTCAGACGAGGAATTACAAGAGTTCAGAGAACTTATCGTGGACAAGCTTGATAAGGCAAAGAAGGATTTCGATTTGCTGAAAAGGACGCTCGCCAATCAGGATGGGAACGATACGCAGGACACGTCTCCGACTTTCAAGGTACTTGAAGAAGGAGCCACTGTACTGTCACGCGAGGAAGTAGGCAAGCTGGCACAACGTCAGGCTCAGTTCATTCAGCATCTGCAGGCCGCACTGGTACGCATCGAGAATAAAACTTATGGAATTTGCCGTCAGACAGGTAAACTGATCTCCAAGGAGAGGTTGCGCGCTGTTCCTCATGCTACGTTGAGCATCGAAGCAAAGAACATGCAAAAATAACGTAACGCGAAACTCGTGACGCGTGACAATATTCTTATGTCTGATCCCTACTCTGCAAAGTCAACCCGCAACAAGGTCATCGCGCTGATCATTGGCGTTCTGGTATTTGACCAGATTGTAAAGGTCCTGGTTAAAACACACATGTCGATCGGCGAAACCATCCCGGTTCTGGGGAACTGGTTTCTGATTCATTTTGTTGAAAATAAAGGAATGGCCTTCGGGGTGGTCTGGGGCGGAGCAGCCGGAAAGATTGCGCTCACGCTCTTCCGCATGATTGCAGTAGGCGTTCTCTGTTATGTCATTCGCCTCATGATCCGAAAGGAGATGCCTACCGGCTTTATTCTGGCCATCGGGATGATCACCGCCGGAGCAGCCGGAAACATTTTCGACAGCGCCTTTTACGGATTGCTCTTTAGTGAGTCAACTTATGCTAATGTAATGGTCCCGGGCAGCGGTGTTGCCGAATTTCTGCCCAAAGAGGGCGGATATGCCCCGTTTTTAATGGGATCTGTGGTCGATATGCTCTATTTCCCGGTCATCGATACAACCTGGCCGCAATGGCTCCCGATCTGGGGCGGTCAGCACTTCACCTTCTTCAGGCCGATCTTCAATGTAGCCGACTCGGCCATCACGTGCGGGGTTTTCTGGATACTCCTTTTCCACAGAAAGTCGCTCAAGACGCTGTAAGAAGCTTCTCTGTTTCCGGTTAGGGTACTGCTCTGCCGGTTTCACCGGCAGATACTCAAAGGCTGCCCCTTCAGGGCAGGTGGCAAAAAAGAACCATCAGCAGGGCAGTGCTAACTCCTTTATTTCAGAGAGAAGCTCGTGGTTCCGATCTGAGCACCCTCAAGGTATAAATCGATGTAGTAAGTACCCGAAACAACCTCTTCGGGAGTAGTCTCATAGTAAATGCAAACTTCCAGCGATTCGCCTTCATATTCCACTTCACGCATGGCTGAGTATGGAACCTGGGTACCGTCGAGGTCGAAGGTTTCGGTTCCGGATTTCACCATAATTCTTTGCGAAGGATTAGCGATCCGCATATATATCTTTCTGACTCCTTTTTTTGCCACCGCATTTTCACCCAGGTTAAAGCAAACCCGGATTTTCTGAACCTTCTTCATCTTCTTCTGAACGGTTCCACCATTGTCGATCGGCTCAGCCACAATGCTCAGCGCTTTCAGAACTGCCGCCTGCTCAACCTTCCCCTGCAGATTTTTATTGACCTGTTCCAGCTCCTTATTCGTATTCCTGGCCTCATCAAATTGTTCCTTCACATTCTTGTTCTCAGCCCGCAATTTGAGGTTGGCCTGATTAAGCGAATCAACCTGGATAATATAGGATTTTAAAACACCGCGCAAGCTGGTTACCTGCTCCTCATAAATCTTGATTTTGGCCGAATTCGAGGCTTTAATCGCCAGCAATTCCTCGATTTTCTGCTTCTGCTCATCGACACGCTGGTTCATCGTCTCGTTAACTCCCTTTAAACCAGTAAACTGGGTATTCAGTTCATTGAGCTCCCTGGTCAGATTTTCTTTCTGGAGTTCCAGCGTAGCCTTCATTTCAGCAGCCTCCTTCTTTTCGCCCGACAATTGGATCAGGAGAAAAATAATAGCACCTGCAAGGATCACAAAAAGAGCACCATAAAGAATATTCAAACCGGTTTTTTTCTTCGGTTTTCCAGCTGGCTGCCCTATTTCATTATCATCAAAACTGTCGGTTTGATCGGTCATTTTTTTTACGCGTTGTTATGCCATGCAAATTAACGTAATTCGGGTGAATTTTCCCTTAAAGACGGATTAGAGTAGTAAATTTGTTGTCCGTTGAGTATCTAACGAAAGAAAAACTGAAAGCAATGCGCCTTACCCCATATTTTTTACTGGTGCCCTGCGCTTTGGGCCTGCTTTTTTCATGCGCCCAAACGGGTACGCTTACCGGTGGCCTTAAAGATGAAAAGCCCCCGCAAATGCTGTCGTGCGTGCCTGCCAATTATACTACCCATTTTAATTCCGATCAAATTCAGGTCACTTTCGATGAGTATTTTTCTTTAAAGGATATTACCAAACAACTGGTGGTCTCCCCTCCGATGAAGACCAAACCGGAATTCAAGATCAAAGGTAAATTACTATCGATCAGATTTGCTGATACGCTGCAACCGGATCGCACCTATGCAATCAATTTCGGCGATGCATTGGTTGACCTTAATGAAGGCAATCCGATTAAAAATTTCCAGATTGTGTTTTCTACCGGCAATACGATCGATTCCCTCGAGACTTCCGGAATCGTGGTAGATGCCGTCGACAACAAGCCTTCTGAAAACATTCTCGTGATGCTTTACAATGGCATTGCCGACAGTCTGCCGCTGAAAACCATTCCGCTCTATATCTCACGCACCAATAAAGAAGGCCGTTTCACCCTGCGAAATCTGGCAAAAGGATCCTATAAGATATTTGCCTTAAAGGATGCGAACACAAACTTCAGGTTCGACCAGCCGGCGGAATCAGTGGCATTCCTCGATTCACTGATCACTCCGACAGTGATCATCAATCCCGTGGATACAGCCAAACCGGCCACCGATTCTCTCCGGTTGACCAGGGACTCGCTTCCGGCCACCAAAGATTCCCTGACAGTTAATAAAGACTCTCTTCCCCAAAAGTCGTTATACCGGTATTTGCCCGATAGCATTGAGCTCCGTTTGTTTACAGAGGTACGGTCAAACCCCTACTTTTCAGGCTCCGACCGGTCGAGGCGCGACCAGTTCCGTCTGAAGTTCAATGAAAAAATAGACTCTCTGGATATGGAGTTTCTCAACCTGCCCCTCGACAGTCTGGCGGTATCGCTGGAGTGGACCGGCGATTCTGACACGATTGATTTCTGGATCATGAATAAGGAGATGGCCTCACGCGACTCCATGACAGCAATCCTGAACTATCCGGGTTATGATTCGCTGGAAAGGCCTATCAGAAAAACAGATACCACAAAACTTCGTTACCGCCCGGCAGCTCCATCAGGGAAAGCCGGAACCGCTCAGAAAAAGGAGTTCTCGGTAACCTCATCCATCGATAAAACAAAAACACTCGAGTTCAATGATCCGGTCATTTTTACTACTACTCTCCCTTTTGTTAAAATCGATACCAGTTTAATCCGTCTGACCACCGGAAAAGATTCTGTTGGTCGCAGGCTGGAATACAAGCTGTTTGCCGATACGCTGAAAGGATTGGTTTTGAATGGACTGCCTATCAATCAAACTCATCCGCGGATATTAAAGATGGCAGCCGGCTTGTCGTCCGATAGCCTGTACCGGCTCACCTTGCTGCCAGGAGCCTTTACCGGTATCAACGGACAGAAAAGCGATACGCTGGATATCCATTTCAAGATGAAAAACCAGGATCAGTATGGTTCCGTCATACTTTCGCTGCCTGATCTCCGGGAACCAGCCATAGTTGAACTGCTGGATGCAAAAAACAAGGTGGCCTCCAGGAGATTCATGAACGGCCAGGGAACTGCCGGATTTCACCTGCTTACCCCCGGCAAATATACCGCCCGGCTGATCTTTGATACCAATAATAATCACCGTTGGGATACCGGCCGTTATAGCACGCATGTTCAGCCCGAACGGGTTATCTCGTTTCCTAAAGAATTGAATCTGAAGGCAAATTGGGAGGTGAGTGAAACCTGGCAGTGGTAAGATGTATTAAAAATAGTATTTTCGATGCCAATATTAAACCTGAAAACAATGAAAAAACAACTTTTTTTGATGGTCCTTGGCCTGTCTCTGATGAGTGGATGGGTTATGGCCCAGAACTTTACCATTAACGGAAAGATTGACGGCGTAAAAAGCGGCAAAGTCGAGCTCCAGACACGTGAAGGCAATAAAATGGTAGCCAAATTCTCGACAGGTATTGCCGAGGACGGAACATTCACCCTGAAAGGGAAAGTCGTGGAACCTGATATGTATTCACTGAAAATCAATGATATACGTGGTGGAATATCGATTTTTATGGATAATGCTGAAATGCAGGTTACTGGAAAATCTGATGACCTCATGAATGCAGAGGTTACAGGATCTGCGGTTCACAATGACCTGGCTGGTTACAACAAGATGACCAAGGCCATGTCGGCGCAAATGCAACCGCTTTATGTGGCATACAATGAAGCCGATAAAGCCAAGAAAACAGATGAAGTCAAAAAGATTGAAGCCCAGATGGATGAGTTGAATGCTAAACTGACCCAGCAGAAATTTGATTATATACAAAGCATCATCAAATCCCCGGTTGCTTCCTATATCCTGAATTCAATGGCATACAGCATTGAAGATCCGTCGAAACTGGAGGGTTATATTGCTGGTTTTGACCCTTCACTGGCCGATTACAAGTATGTTAAAATGCTGAAGGAGACCCTGTCAAAAATGAAACTCACCGCCATAGGACAGGTAGCGCCGGATTTTACCATGAATGATGTTGACGGCAAACCCGTCAAATTATCTGATTTCCAGGGCAAATATGTTCTCGTTGATTTCTGGGCAGCCTGGTGCAATCCTTGCCGTGGTGAAAATCCCAATGTCGTTGCCGCTTACAATAAATACAAAAACAAGAATTTCACCGTTCTGGGCGTTTCACTGGACCGCGACAAAGAAGCCTGGCTGAAAGCCATTGCTGAAGATAAGCTCACCTGGACACAGGTTTCCGATTTGAAGTACTGGGATAATGAAGCGGCCAAATTATACGGCGTTCGTTCCATTCCGGCCAACTACCTCCTCGACAAAACCGGTAAAATAGTTGGCAAAAACCTTCGTGGAGAAGACCTTGAAGAAGCTCTTGCCAAACTGGTGAAATAATCCATCAAAATCCCCCTAAATGCTTGAAAGAAATTTCGTACAGTCCGTAGCTTCCGGAATTCGTGACAACTGGTCGCGGAAAGCCTACTCCGACTATCAGGGAGGAACCTTCCTGTACAAGGAAGTGGCCGAGAAAATCATGCGATATCACATGATCTTTGCCAAACATAACATTGGCATTGGGTCAAAAGTTGCTCTGCTCGGGAAAAACTCGAAAAACTGGGCAGTCACCTATATGGCCACGGTTCTGAACGGTTCGATTGCCATCCCGATTCTTTCTGATTTTCATCGGGAGGACATACAGAACATTCTCAATCATTCGGAAACAGATGTGCTTTTTGTAACCGAAGAATACTTCCCCGGGATCGATGTAACAACACTGCCTGCCATCCGGGCCATATTCAAGCTCAATGATATGAGTTTGCTCTATTCGCGTGAAGCCGGACTGGAGGAAGACTTTGCCGGAATTCAGGAGGCTTATGACCAACGGTTTCCAAAAGGCTTGACCCCGGAGGAATTCCAGGTTCCTGAAGTCTCCAATGCTGAAATCGCTACGATTAATTATACATCAGGTACAGCAGGGTTTTCAAAAGGTGTGGTACTGAACTTCAATGCTTTCATGGCAAACCTTCAGTATGCCCAGGATAACATGCCACTCGAATCGGGCAATGAGATCGTATCATTTCTACCGTTGGCCCATACTTATGGTTGTGCATTTGACTTTATATTCCCAACCACACTGGGGTGCCATATCACCTTCCTGTCAAAGATTCCTTCGCCTCAGGTTATCCTGAAGGCTTTCCAGGAGATCAGGCCCCATTTGGTGATGTTTGTACCGCTTGTTCTCGAAAAGATCTACACCACCCGCCTGCTTCCCAAATTAAGGAAACCGGCCATGCGGATTCTGCTGGGAATCCCCGGGATCAACACCATCATTCATAAGAAGATCAACACCACACTCACCGAATCTTTCGGTGGGCGGTTCCGTGAGATCGTCATTGGTGGCGCCGCATTAAACCCTGAAGTTGAGGCATTTCTGAAAAAAATCAAGTTCAGGTTTGCAGTCGGATATGGCATGACGGAATGCGGACCGCTGGTAGCCTATGCCGGTTGGAAGTACCACCGCAACGGAGCATCCGGCAAGCCTGTTGATACACTGGAAATGAAGATCGATTCATTCGATCCCTACCATGAAGTCGGTGAAATCATGGTCAAAGGCGATAACGTTTTACTCGAATATTATAAAAATCCCGAAGCCACCCAGGCTACCCTGACCGGTGATGGCTGGATGCGGACGGGTGATCTCGGTGTTTTCGACAAGGACCATTACATCTATATCAAAGGGCGTAGTAAAAACATGATTTTAGGACCTTCCGGACAAAACATCTATCCGGAAGAGATTGAATCGAAGCTTAATACCATGCTCTATGTAAACGAATCGGTTGTAGCGGATCGTTCGGGCAAGATCGTGGCCATGGTTTTTCCGGATTTTCAAGCCGTTGAATCGGGTCTGATCACACGCGACGATCTCGATGAACAGATGGAAAAAAACAGGATCAGCTTAAACAACCGGCTGCCGAAATACATGCAGGTAACCTCCATTGAAACTGTTTCGCAGGAGTTTGAGAAGACCCCGAAGAAGAGTATCAAGCGGTATCTGTATAAATAGTCCGCTGAACTTTTAGCGACCGAAGGGAGCCATTTAGTGAGTGTAACGAACCAAACTTGCATCATCGTGGCCGGTGGCTCAGGTACCCGCATGGGAGCCGGAGTTCCCAAGCAGTTTTTGCTGCTGGCCGGGAAACCACTGCTGATGCATTCCATTTCGGCATTCCGGATGGCTGTTCCTTTGATTCCTATCATTCTGGTTCTGCCTGATGGTCAGCAGAATAGATGGAAAGAACTATGCATACAATATCAGTTTGCTGAACCGCACACACTGGTTGCCGGTGGCCAAACCCGATATCATTCGGTAAAAAATGCCCTGGCAGTTACTGAAGGATCAGGGCTGGTTGCGATCCACGATGGGGTGCGGCCGTTGATCCAGCCCGAAACTATCCGGCAGCTGTTTGCTGAAGCATCGACCCATTCCAATGCCATCCCCGCGATATCCTCCAAAGACTCGCTGCGTTGGGCCAATGATCAGGGTAACAAGGTCATCGACCGCAACTTTGTAAAATTAATTCAGACTCCCCAGGTATTTGAGCTCAATAAACTGAAGGCTGCATACGTTCAGGAGTATGAAGAGTCATTCACCGATGATGCAACAGTCTGGGAAAAGGCCGGCAACGTTGTACACCTGGCCGGTGGGCAGGAAAGTAATATTAAGATTACGAGGCCGGAGGATCTGATTGTGGCGGAAGCACTAAAGCTGTTATGATGAGGAAGGCAATCTTATTGATGGTATTGGTTGTTGCGGGCGCATCGACATTTGCCCAGAAAACACTCTGGACAACCGGAAATGCGCGAACATTGGCCAAGGGGCAGCAGGAGTTCGGGATTATACAGCCTTTTCAAATCGGACTGACTGATAAGTTGGAACTGTCGGTCAGCCCGCTGGCCGGACTGTCGCTGGTGCCCAATGTTTCCCTGAAATACCGGTACAATACGGGTCCCTGGATGATCGCATCCCAACATACCTATATGATGCCAAGCATGTTGCTGCACGGACTGCAGGACAGCCTCTTTTCGGGAATACTTGGTAAAGATGTACTCTCCTTTGCTGACAGCATCCGGATTCCCTATATTTTCACTTTCCGCAACCAGGTAATGGTCACCCGGAGAATCGGCGAAGAGACCCTGATAACCGGCAAACTGGGCTTCGAATTCAGTTTGAAAACCAAAGGCGACTCACTGCCCCCGATCACGTACCCTCAATTCTACCTCCAATCCACCACCTTCCACAACAAACTGCTGTGGTATCCGGGTATCCGGGTCGATGGCAATTTATTCAAGGATTACAATTATATGATGGAAGTGAGTTTCATATCATCAGGTCTGAAAACCGAACACTGGGCCGTGGAGCACAAAGGCTATTTTATCTGGAACAAAAGCGTGAAATTCGCTGCACTCATCGGTTATAAAATGATTTACGGAAACTCTCCCGATCCCGAATATCCCTCCTCCTACCTCAACCGGTTCAGCATATTTCCCGTGGCCGATCTTATCTGGAAACTGAATATCAAGAAACAACCGGAGAAAGATCTTTTCAGGTTCAGATAAAAACTTTGGAAACTTTTTAAACTTTTATAGTTTCCTGCGGTTTTATAGTTTACTTTTGCACAGCATGAGTAAATTATAAAACAATGGACGATAAACACGGCGATTTTCTACTTAAGGTTTACGAGCTTTTCAACCGATACGGCATCAAGAGCGTGACCATGGACGATGTGGCTCACGAGCTCAGCATTTCAAAGAAAACATTGTACGAGTGCATCCAGGACAAGTCGGAACTGGTAAAGCATGTGATGGAAATGACCGACCGGTTTCATAGCATCAAGCTTCAGGAAATCACTGACAGGAATCTGAACGCCATCGATGAACTGTTCGAGATTAACCAGTATATGACGCACATGGTTAGTCAGGTAAATCCTTCGCTTGGCTACGACATGAAAAAGTATTATCCCGGGATATATAAATCTATCATGCTCGGGCAGCGGCAGCGCATTCATAACGCCATTCTCGCAAACCTCTCAAAAGGCCTCAGCGAGGGTCTTTACCGTGAAGATATCGATGCTGAAATCATCTCAAGGCTCCACATGACCCGTTTGGAATCTTACCACCACAAAGACGGGCTGCACAGTGATCTGAACTCCCCGGAAGTAACCCGTGAGATTTTTATCTATCACGTGCGGGGAATTGCCAGTCATAAAGGAATTGAACAGTTGAATGAAAAACTTAACGCTGATTGGAAATGAGCGCATCCATCAAAATCGGTTTTACGATACTCCTATTACTGCTTCTCTCGGGAACGGCACCGGCTCAGACGCAGGAGTACACGCTGAAGCAGGCACAGGAGTATGCCGTTCAGCACAATTATCAGGCTCGCAATGCATTGATTGATATTGCTATAGCCACCAAACAATATCGTGAAGCTTTGGCTGCCGGACTACCGCAGGCGCAAGCCAGTCTGAGCTTTTCAAACTTCATCAATATTGCCACCTATCTGCTCCCGGCCGAGTTTTTCGGCGGCCCGGCCGGCACCTTTATGGAGATGAAATTCGGTACCGACTATAACGCCGGTTACCAAATTCAGTTGAGTCAGCTCGTATACAGCGGCTCATTTTACGTAGGCCTGAAAATGTCGAAAGCCGGCGAGAACATGAACAAGCTGCAGCTCGAAAAAGTACAGCAGGATGTCAGGCAGGCTGTTGCTTCCTCTTACATACTGTGCCTGGTGGCTGAGAAAAATCGTGAGCTGATGAATGAAACCATTACCACAATGGAATCTCTGGTCAAGGATACGAAAGCACTCTTTGAAAAGGGGTTTATGCAGGAAACCGATGCCGATAAGCTCTCCCTGATTCTGTCGGATCTTAAAACCAGCCGGCTGAACGCTGAAAATCAGATCCGGAATGCTTATTCCCTGTTCAAATTCAATATGGGGCTCACCATCACCGATCAGGTGAAGCTCACGGATAATCTCGATATACTCCTGATGGCCACCGATCCTGAAGGATTGCTGGCACAAACTTTTGAGTCGGGCAACAACATCTCCAATAAAATAATGGAGGCCCAGGCCACCCTTTCAAAGTTGCAGCTTAAAATGGCCAAAAGTGAATATCAGCCGGTTATATCTGCCTTTCTTTCTGACGCCAGAAACGGCATGCGAAACACATTTTCATATTTTGAGTCCCATCAAACATGGTACCCGACAACTATCCTGGGAGTCAATGTCGCCATACCCATCTTCAGCTCGGGGAAACGATATTATAAAATCCAGACGGCCAACCTGAATTACCAGAAAGCGCTGAACACACAGCGCCAGGTGAATGAAAGCACAGAGCTGGGAGCCCTTACCGCCCGAAACAATTTTCAGGTCTCCGTGGAAACCTTCCGCAATAAACGCGACAATTACGATCTGGCTAAAAAAATCTATTCCCGTGACCAGATCCGATACAAAGCCGGGGTAGCCTCCGCAACCGATCTTAACCAGACATACAACTCAATGCTTCAGGCACAAGGCACCTACCTGGGCTCTATCATGGACCTGTTTACCAGGAAGATCGAATTAGAGAAAATGTATGATTAGTTACGCGTCACGCGTAACGAAAAAAAGCAACCAAGATGAAAAAAACAATTTTACCGATCATGCTGCTCAGCCTGCTGACGTTCTCCTGTTCCCGTGAACGCACAGCAGAACAGATCACTGCCGACGTGACAAAAACGCGCAAACAGATCACAGAACTCCATGCAAAACTAACTGCCCTGGAGCAAGAGCTGGCAGCAAAACAACCGGTTAAGGAACTTAACCAGACTAAAGTAGAGGTTGATACCGTTCAGCGGACCTCCTTCACCGATTATATCCAGTCGAACGGGATAGTTGAGGCCGTGAAAGCCGCTTCGATCAGTCCGGATATGGGGGGTAAGATTGAATCGATCCCGGTAAAAATCGGTCAGTCGGTGAGGAAAGGTCAACTGCTGATGTCGCTCGATTCCAAGGTCATGCAGAGCAGTATATCCGAGATGGAGAAAGGATTGGAGCTGACGACTACCCTGTACAACAAGCAGAAGGATTTATGGGATCAGGGCATCGGCTCTGAAGTTCAGTTTCTGGAGATCAGGAACCGGAAGGAATCGATGGAACAGACCCTGAAGACCCTGAAATCACAGTTGGATCTGACCAGAATATACGCCCCGTTTGATGGCCGGATCGAGAAAATCTCGATGAAAGTGGGTGAACTGGCCTCTCCCGGCCGGGGGATCATCGATCTGGTCAACTTATCGAGCCTGTTTGTCAACATGGAGGTTTCAGAAAAATTCATGCAAACGGTAAATAAGGGTGATACGGTAACCATTGAGTTTCCCAACCTGCCTGGTGTGGTCAAAACAATTCCGGTTGCTTATACGGGGAATGTGATCAATCCGCAGAGCCGGACCTTCACCGTACGTCTTGAAATCCCCAATACGGCACAGGAGATCAAACCCAATATGCTGGCCAAGGTGAAAATCAGGATTATCGGGCTGAAAGATGCCGTAGTAATACCCACTGCACTTATCCGGCAGGATGTGGAAGGTTCGTATGTTTTTATCGTACAGAATACCGGATCAACCCCGGTTGCCCATAAAGTCTATTTGAAAACCGGCAGCTCCGACGGCAACCTGACCGTGATCAACGAAGGCCTCTCCGGTGGCGAAATCATCATCAGCCAGGGTTACAACCGTATTAAGGATGGCAGCCCGGTTTCTGTGAATACCCAATCCATGAACTGAAGCCCAATCCGATGGAAAAAGATAACAAGCTGTTGATCAGGGATTTTAAACTCACCACCCTGGCTTTAAAAAATAAGAGCACTGTATATTTGCTGGCTGCCATGTTGCTGATTTTTGGTGTGATCTCTTATGTGACGATGCCCAAGGAGCTTTTCCCCGAGATTAATTACCCGACGATTTTCGTACAAACGCCTTACCCGGGGAACTCCCCTGAAGATATCGAGAACCTGATCACCCGACCGCTCGAAAATGAACTTCAATCAGTGGATGGAATCAAATCATTAAAATCCAACTCATTACAGGATTTCTCGATGATCTTTGTGGAATTCCAGACGAATATCAATGTAAAATCGGCTCTGCTGGAGGTAAAAGACGCCATCGACAAGGCTAAGAGTGAACTGCCGACTGATCTGATAACAGATCCGGCAGCCATTGACTTTGATTTTAATTCGTTGCCTATTCTGAATGTGAACCTGTCGGGTGAGTACAGCATTTCTCAGCTCAAGGGTTTTGCCGAGACGTTGAAAGATGAGATTGAGCGCATCAGCGAAGTGTCGAAGGTTGACATCAGCGGGGCAGATGACCGCAAGATTCTGATCGAGGTCGATCTCCCCAGGATGGAGGCGCTTGGCCTCAGTTTTACGGCCGTGGAAAGCATCATGCGCATGGAAAACATGTCGGTTTCGGGCGGTGAGATCAAAATAGGCCAAACGCGTCGCTCGATCCGTACCGATGGTGAATTCAAAACTCTCGACGATATCAAAAACCTCATTATCCGTCAGGACCCCAATAACACGGTGTATCTGAAGGACATCGCCACGGTGACCGACGGTTTTGCAGATAAAAAATCATTTGCCCGGCTCAACGGTCAATCTGTCGTCACGCTGAAGGTGATCAAAAAAACCGGTGAGAATCTGATTTCCGCCACACAATCCACCTTTAAGGCGGTTGATGAATCCCGGATATCCGGGATCATTCCTTCGGACCTGCGTATCGATTACACGGCAGATCAATCGGATACCATAAAAAAGCAACTAAGCGAACTGGAAAACAGTATCGTAATGGGGATCATTCTCGTGATCGGGGTGCTCTTCCTCTTCCTGGGTCTCCGAAACTCGCTGATTGTCGGGATTGCCATTCCGATGTCACTGCTGATCACCTTTGTGGTGCTCACGCTTCAGGGTGCACAAATCAACATGATTGTACTATTTACACTGATTCTTGCTTTGGGAATGCTGGTTGACGATGCCATTGTGGTGATGGAGGTCATCACACGGTTCAGGGAGCAGGGCCATGAAAAAATGGAGGCGGCGCGGCTGGCGGTCGGGGAGATCGCCGTACCGGTAATCACCTCCACCCTCACCACGGTGGTTGCCTTCCTGCCCCTGATTTTCTGGGGAGGCATGATGGGAGAGTTCATGAAATACATGCCGATCACCATGATGGTGGTTTTGGGAGCGTCGTTGCTGGTTGCCCTGATTTTTGTGCCGGTTTTTACGGTATCATTTGATAACCACGATCAGCAGAAGCCCCACAGCAGCCGGCGTATCTATTTTTCTGCCGCCGTGATGACCTCCGTGGCCGTAATTTTCTATTTCACAGGAATCAACTGGATAGCCAACCTGCTGGTGATGCTGGCTCTCCTGATGGTCACGTATGAATTGTTTTTGAAGCAGCTGGCTCATTGGTTCAGTGATGTTCTCATGGTGAAATTTGAAAATTTCTATCTCCGTTTCATCCGGTTCTCTCTGACCAACAGACGCCCGGTGTGGTTTCTCACAGGCATCGTTCTTCTGTTTATAGCCACCATGATGTTATTCAGCGCCCGGCACGGTCAAACCCGATTATTCCCGAATAACGAGCCAGCCACGATCAATCTGTTTGCAGAATTACCCCTGGGCTCCGACATAACCCTGACCGACTCGCTGTCCAGAATGATGGAAACAAAAACGCAGCAGGTGCTTGGCGAAAACACAAAACTGGTGAAGTCGATGCTGACGTTGGTCGGATCGGGCGTTCGCCGCAGTAACGAGCAGGGAAGCGGTGAAACTCCCCACCGGGTGCAGATCCAGTTGAACTTTGTCGATTATCAGTTTCGGAACGGCGTGAAAACCTCCAGGATCATGGAAGATCTGAGCAACGCCTTCATCGGGCAGTATCCGGGCATCGATTTCTTCCTCGAAAAGAACCGGATGGGCC
>Ga0209373_10001891_pt1 | contig 22866 bp, 19 predicted proteins | sample Higcelweek5metaG_FD_187173 | JGI IMG/M metagenome (GOLD analysis project Ga0209373, IMG submission 187173) | Freshwater pond sediment microbial communities from the University of Edinburgh, under environmental carbon perturbations - High... | ecosystem: Environmental > Aquatic > Freshwater >... | reverse complement strand
AGCGGGCGGGAACACGGTAGCGGCACCAGGCCTCGCGCACGGGCAGGATGATGCCGCGCTCTTCCACGATGTTGTAGCCCATGCCGCGCTCGCGCAGGAACTGTCCGCGCGCCCGCTCAAAAATATGCAGGTATTCGCCGTAATACAGCACGCCCATGGCGTCGGTCTCGCCATAGGAAACGCGGTGCGCGTACCAGGTGCCGCTGGCGGGGAAGACCTTGGGGAAGTCCATGCGCGGCTCCTTTGTCGAACTACGCCAGCTGGCGCAAGGCCCAGGGCAGCAGCTCGTGCCCGGCTTCGATGCCCAGGCCCGCGCCGCGGGCGATGGCCTCGCTGAAGGCCGAGACCCCGGAGGGCTCGCCGCCCGCCCGCCACAGCAGGAAAGGCACCGGGTCCGGCGTGTGCGTCTTTTCCACAATGGGCGTGAAGTGGTCGCAGGTGATGAGGAAGGCCACGTCCTGCCCGGCCAGGGCCTGGCGCATGGGGCCGACGATGCGCGAATCGAAGCGGCGGATGGCCTCGACCTTTTCTTCCACATTGCCCGCGTGCCCGCACTCGTCCGGGCCTTCCAGATGCACGAAGGCGAAGTCGCCGTGCTGCAGGAACTTGAGCGCCGCGTCGACCTTGCCCTCGTAGTTGGTGTCGAGCAGACCCGTGGCTCCAGGCACCTGGACGACCTCCATGCCCGCCGCGCGGCCAAGGCCCCGCACCAGGTCCACGGCGGAGACCACCGCGCCGGTGAGGCCGAAAGCGCTCTTGAATTCCGGCAGCATAAGCGGCCGGCCCTGGCCCCAGGGCCAGATGGACTTGGCCTTGGTGCCCTTGGCCGTAAAGAGCAGGCGCTCCTCTGCCAGGAAGAGCAGGTCCCACATGCGGGCGCAGCGCGAAAACTCGCGCATGTCCGCGTGGAGGGACTTGCCGGTGATGTCGTGCGGCGGGCTGATGCGCAGCTTGGCTTCGTCTTCGGTGGCGCCGCCCTTGTGCACCAGCAGGTGCCGGTACTGCACGCCGGGGTAGAAATGAAAGGTCTCGTCGCCGAGCTTGGCCTGCAGGTCCTCCACCAGCGGTGCGGAGACTTCGGTGGTGATGTGCCCGGAAGAATAGTCGAGCATGGTGCCCTGGGCGGAGAGTTCCGTCAGGTTCACCAGGTTCATGCGCCACACCAGGTCGTCGGCATTGAGCTTGAGGCCCTGCGCCGCGGCCTCGATGGGCCCGCGTCCGGTGTGGTGCTTGGCCGGGTCAAAGCCCAAAAGCGACATGTTCGCCACGTCGGAGCCCGGCGCCATGCCCTCGGGTATGGTGCGGCAGGTGCCGATGGTGCCCGTGGCCGCCATCTCGTCCATGTTCGGGGTGGCGGCGGCCTCCAGGCAGGTCTTGCCGCCAGGGGCCTCGTCGGCCCAGCCGCCCATGCCATCGGCGATGAGGAAAACAAGCTTCATTGCGCGGTCCGCCTTACAGAATGGGGAAGTGCACAGTGGGGCGGAGCGTGAAGCTCATGCCGTCAATGGCCTTGATGGTGGCGTCCACGGCGCTTTGGCGCGCCTTGTGCGTGAGGAACACGATGGGCACGTCCGCCGCCTGGTGGTCGCCCTTTTGCACCGCCTGGGCGATGGAGATGTCGTGCTCGGCCATGGTGTGGGCGATTGCCGCCAGCACACCGGGCTTGTCGGTCACGGAGAAGCGGAAATAGTGCATGGAAACGCCCTCGCTCGAAGGCAGGATGTCCGCCTCGGGCAGGGGCTTGTTGCCGAATCCCGTGTTGTCGAAGCTGGCGCAGGGGGCGTTGAGCCCGCGGCACAGCGCCATGATGTCGGCCATGACCGCGCTGCCGGTGGGCAGGTCGCCCGCACCCTGGCCGTGCAGCATGATGGGCCCGACCGCGTTGCCCTCGACGCGCACGGCGTTGTAGTTGCCGCCCACGCGCGCCAAAAGATACGTGTGCTTGACCAGCGTGGGCTCCACGCTGGCCTCTATCCTGCCGTCCACCTCGCGCGCCTGGGCCAGCAGCTTGATGCGGTAGCCGAACTCGCGGGCGAACTCGATATCCAGCCCGGTCACCTGGGTGATGCCGCGTATGGGCAGGCGCGAGAGCGGGAAGTCGCGGCCGTAGGCCAGGCGGATGAGCACCACCAGCTTGTGCGCGGTGTCGAAGCCCTCAATGTCGAGGGTCGGGTCGGCCTCGGCATAGCCGAGGTTCTGGGCCTGGCTCAGGGCCGTGTCGAAGTCGAGATGGTTCGTCGTCATCTCGGAGAGGATGTAGTTGGCCGTGCCGTTCAAGATGCCCGTGAGCCGTTCGATGCGGTTGGCCCCCAGCCCTTCGCGCAGGGTCTGCACGATGGGAATGCCGCCGGCCACGCTGGCCTCGTAAAAAAGCCCAAGCCCTTTGGCCGCGGCCAGGGCGGAAAGCTCCGGCCCGTGCAGCGCCAGCAGATGCTTGTTGGCCGTCACCACGTGCTTGCCCGCCTCAAGGGCGCGGGTGATGAGGCTTTTGGCCGCATCCACCCCGCCCATGAGCTCCACCACCACATCGACATCCTGGCCGAGCAGGTCGTCCGGGCTGGTGGTGAACCGCACCTCGGGACCGGTCGTCACGGCGCGCTTCTTGGTCAGATCGCGCACGAGCACGGTGGTGATGGCGATGTCTCGCCCCGTGCGCGCGAGAATGATCTCGCGGTTTTCGTGCAGGATCTTGGCGAGCCCTGAGCCGACCGTGCCGAAACCGGCGAGTCCGAGGCGCAGCGTATTCATGTGTGTTTCCTATTTCCCGAAGAACTTTTTGAGGTTGCGCGTGGCCTGATTGATGCGGTGGCGGTTTTCCACCAGGGCGAAGCGCACGTGGTCGTCGCCATAGTTGCCGAAGCCAAGACCGGGCGACACCGCCACCTCGGCCTCGCGCAGCAGCAGCTTGGAGAACTCGACGCTGCCCAGATGCTTGAATTCGTCGGGGATTTCCGCCCAGACGAACATGGTGGCCTTGGGCGGCTCCACAACCCAGCCCGCACGCGACAGGCCGTCGATGAGCGCGTCGCGGCGGTCCTGGTGCACGTCCATGATTTCGCGCACGCATTCCTGCGGGCCGTTCAGCGCCGTGCACGCGGCGATCTGGATGGGCTGGAAGATGCCGTAGTCCAGGTAGCTCTTGATGCGGGTGAGGGCCTGCACCATGTCGCGGTTGCCCACGCAGAAGCCTACGCGCCAGCCAGCCATGGAGTAGCTCTTGGTGAGCGAGAAGAACTCGACCGCAACATCCTTGGCGCCCTTGGCCTGCATGAAGCTCGGCGCCACATAGCCGTCGTAGGTGAAGTCCGCGTAGGCAAAGTCGTTGATGACGTACATGCCGTTTTCTTTGGCGAAGTCCACGATCTTCTGGAAATAGTCCACGTCCGCGCAGATGGTCGTCGGGTTGTGCGGGTAGTTGACCACGAGCAGCTTGGGCTTGGGCCAAGTCTGCTTCACCGCGATCTGCAGGTCCTCCAGAAAGTCGCGCCCCTTGCCCATGGGAATGCGGCGCACGTCTGCGCCCGCGATGATGGCCGCGTAAGGGTGGATGGGGTAGGAGGGATCCGGCGCGAACACGACGTCGCCGGGAGAGAGCATGACAAGCGCCAAGTGGGCCAGGCCTTCCTTGGCGCCCAGGGTCACGACGACTTCCTGGTCGTGGTCGAGCTCCACGCCGAAGCGGCGCAGGTACCAGTTGGCGATGGCGAGCCTGAGGCCTTTGATGCCCTTGGACGCGCTGTAGCGGTGGTTCGCGGACTTTTGCGACGCCTCGATGAGCTTTTCGACGATGTGCGGCGGGGTGGGCAGATCCGGGTTGCCCATGCCGAGGTCGATGATGTCTGCGCCTTGGTGGCGCATTTTCATTTTCAGTTCATTGACCTGGGCGAACACATACGGCGGCAGTCTGTGTACTCTGGGAAATTGCTCCATGGCGCGCTCCTTACTCCCCCATGTGGGCCGGAGATGATTATTTTGCAGTCCGGAACCATATATGCGGCGGCATGGTCATGTCAAAAGCAATGATGCCGAAAATGAGGCGTGTTGCTTGCCATATTTTCGGGTGCTATGCATGAGCAAAACGTTTGAGGGCAAAGGGGGCGGCATGACGAAAGAGGACTATGCGCGGATGCTTGATGTGGCGCTTGCGGAAGCGCGGGCCGGTCTGGCCGAGGGCGGCGTGCCCATCGGAGCGGCGTTGTTCGATGCCACGGGGCTTTTGCTGGGGCGTGGGCACAACCGCCGCGTGCAGGACGGCGACCCGGCCATGCACGCCGAAACAGCGGCCTTCCGCGCCGCGGGCAGGCGCAAAAGCTACCGCGACACCATCATGGTGACGACCCTGGCGCCGTGCTGGTACTGCTCCGGCCTGGTGCGGCAGTTCGGCATCGGCACCGTTGTGGCGGGCGAGAGCGAAACCTTTTCCGGCGGCCTTACTTGGCTGCGGCGCAACGGCATCAAGGTCGTGGACCTCAAGAGCGCTGCCTGCCGCGAACTGCTGGGCTCGTTCATCAAGCAACGGCCCGAAGTTTGGAACGAGGACATCGGGGTGGAATAGATTTTTGCCCGCCGTAGCCCCCACGGGGGGAAGCAATCCGAGGATTGCCACTCCCGTGCGGGTTGCGCGCCGCCGCGCATGTGGGGTGAAGTCAGTGGGCGGCCAGGGCCGCCGCACGGCCCAGGCGCGGAGGGGCGGCGGGCTACAGCTGCTGCGAGCTCCAGATGAAGGTCTGGACGTCGAGGAGGTCGTGGGGAACCAGCACTTGGCGGGTGTTGAGCTGGTCCGACACGAAGGCGACGAAGGCGCGCACGCGCTCGTAAATGCGCCAGTTGGGGTGCGGGTTGAAGGACAGGTCGTAGGCGAAGGCCTCGGCCGACTTGAGGGTGATGGTCGGCTTGACGAAGACCTGATGCTGCGGGTCCTGCAGGAAGGGGAAGTAGGTCGCCAGGGTCCATTTGCAGCAGCCCAAGGCGGTCAGCATCTGGATGAAGCTGTCGAAGCGCTGCTTCTGCGGGTCTTCGCCGTAGAGCTGGTTGAACAGGGCGCGCGCAAAGAGCTCCTTCTGCGCATCGCCGCGCTTGAAGGCCTCGCGCAGGGTGGTGGCTTCCTGCGGGAAAATGAAGTTGGTTTTGCCGATGACCTTGAGGGCGGTCTTGCACACCTCGTCGTACTGCTTCGCGCCGATCATGGCTTCGAAGGCGGTGCGGTCCAGGTGCTCGCGGAAGAACTCGCAAGCCTTGAGCTTGTAGTCGCGCTCGGTCGAGATGTAATCAGCGTCGTCAAAGCCGTTTTTGCGCTTGGCCAGGAACGACTTCTCAATGTCCTGCATGGGACGGAAGCCTTTGAGGCTGTGCGTGCGGTCCACCTGGTCGAGCACGAAGTGGCTTTCCGGCGTCTCACCGGTCTCCAGCCTGTCCACGCGCATGGTGGCCTCGCCGTGAAATTCAAAGAAAACACGGGCGTTTATGTTGTCCGTCGTGTACAGGACCTTTCCCAGGCCCCACTCCGGTTTTGCTGGGCACGTGACAAAAGCTCCATCTGTGATGCTCACCTGTTCTGCTGCGATACTCATCTGTTCTGCTCCATGTGATTCTTGTGGTCGAGAGGATTTGGTCAGTTGAGGCGTCTTCCGCGTCTGCTGGCAGGGTAGCCCACGCGTGGCACACAGCACAAGCAATACCTTCCGCAGATTTTGACCAGGAGGCGATTGCGGGGAGGAAATCGGCCCGAACAGGAGTGGACATCCCGGCACCCCTCGGACAAGATACACCGGCCAGCGCCGCTTGGCGCCGCCTTGGAGGTTCAATGTCCGTCAATGTTTCCAGCCGGCCCGCAACTGCGCCGCCAAGCAGATTGCGTGGTTTGGCCCGCTCCTTTCGTCACCGCGACTACCGCCTGTTTTTCGGCGGCCAGTTCATTTCACTCGTGGGCACCTGGATGCAGCAAACCGCGCAGTCCTGGCTGGTGTACCGCCTGACCGGATCAAGCCTGAGCCTTGGGCTGGTGGGCTTTGCCGGGCAGTTTCCCGTGTTCGTGCTGGCCATCTTCGGCGGCGTCATGGCCGACAGGCTGAGCCGGCGCTCCGTGCTCATCGGCACCCAGGCCGCCGCGCTTGTGCAGGCCGCGCTCTTGGCCTGGCTCACACTGGCCGGGCATATTCAGGTCTGGCAGGTCATGGTGCTGGCGGTCTTTCTGGGCGTGGTGAACGCGGTGGACATGCCCACGAGGCAGTCGTTCATTGTGGAGCTGGTGGGCAAAGAGGATCTGCACAACGCCATTGCGCTCAATTCCTCCATGTTCAACTCCGCGCGCATCCTCGGCCCGTCCGTGGCTGGCGTGATGTTGGCGGCCGTGGGCGAGGGCTGGTGCTTCAGCCTGAACGCCCTGAGCTTTCTCGCGGTCATCGTGTGCCTGCTGCGCATGGGCGCGCCCGCCAAGCCCGCGGTCCGCTCCAACGCCTCCTTGCGCGAGCACCTGCGCGAGGGCTTCGCCTATGCCTGGCGCACCAGGGAGGTGCGCACCATCCTGCTGCTGCTCGGCGTTTCGAGCATCATCGGCATGTCCTATGTGGTGCTCATGCCCGTGTTCGCCGAGGAGATTCTGCACAGCGGCCCGCGCGGCCTGGGGCTGCTCATGGCGGCCACGGGTTGCGGCAGCCTGTGCGGCGCGCTGCTTCTGGCCTCCCGGCGCGAGAGCCGGGGCATCGGCCGCTTCGCCTATTTCGGCATGCTCGCCTTTGGCGCCAGCCTGGTGCTGTTCGCCCAGTCGCCGTCCTTTTGGCTTTCGGCCTGTCTCTTGCTGCCTGTGGGCTTCAGCATGATCGTGAGCATGGCCGCGGCCAACACCATGCTGCAGACCCTGTGCCCGGACGAGCTGCGCGGCCGCGTCATGGCGCTGTACTCCATGGTGTTCATGGGCATGGCTCCGATCGGTGCGCTGCTTTCCGGCAGTCTTGCCCACATGTTCGGCGCAAAGGCCACGGTGACCGCCGGAGGCGTCGCCTGCGTCCTGGTGCTCGGCCTGTTCGGCCGGAAGCTGCTCAGGCTGTGAGCATGGCGCGCGGAACCTTGTGGCGGCTGTGCGCCGTGGCCGTGCTGCTGCTCGGCCTTGGCTGCGCGGTCTCTGTTTATCTTGCCGCGCCGGGCGACCCGGCCGATGGCGCTGGATATGTTGCGGAAGGTGGCGAGGTCTATTCCGTGCGGCCCGAGGATTCTCGCGCGTATCTGCGGAACCTGGAGTACATCGGGGGCAAGTCCGCGGTGTTCATGGTGGAGCTGCGCGGATGGTTCGCAGGTGTTTGGAGCGGCGGGACGTTTGCCGTGCTCATCGCCCTGGCCGGGGCCGCGGCGTCCATCGCGTGTCTGCGCGCGGCCGACCGGGCGGACCGTCAAGCCCCATCCAAGCCAGGTCCGCATCCCGGCGGGTAGCGTCTCCACCTTCCCGCAAACAAAACGGGGGCACTGTTTCCAGCGCCCCCGTCTAATCCAGTGGTCAGTGTCCGGCCGGTTATTTCCAGGCCGGGGCTATGGGCGGCAGCTGCCGGCCCTGCTTGATGATTTCGACACCCTGGGCGAAACGCTTGTGGTACGTGCCTTCGGTCAGGGTGGTGGCGATGTTGACCGACAGGCGGCGCTTGGTGACCACGGTGACCTTGGTGTGGCCGGAATCGACCGGCGCGACCCAGGCGCCCATGACCGTGCCCGCGGAAACGATGTTCATGCCGGAACTGGTCAGCATGTAGTTGTCCGCTTTATGCTCCTCAATGGCGTCGCAGCCCTCCCAGCGGAAAACGGCCTTGGAGATGTCCCAGGCCTGCTCGGTCGTCACGTCGTACACCTGGGTCGTGCCCTCGGAGCCGTCCTGCTTGGCCTGAATCACATCATTCATCGAGGCGCAGCCCTGCACCAGCAACAGCATGAGAATCATCGGCATGAGTATTTTGCGCAAAATTTAACTCCTGATATGATTTGAAGTTTAAGGATATTTCCGGTTGCCATGTTGATTTTGAATGCGCTGAATACGCAATTGCGGCGGACTTTGTCTAGTGGAAATATCGATTGATCGCATTTGAATATGTTGAAAATTCCGATAACGTGCAGCTTTGCCGCAAGCGGCGAGAAGAGGGCGCACAGATCCAGCGCGGGTGCCTGGGGGCAGGACTCATCCGCATGCCGCATGGCGCAAAGTCTCCCCGCCCCCTTGTCTGTGCCTGCGGCCTTCTGGTATCAGGTGGGCAAGTGGATAAGCCATGCATCGTCTGACGCCCTCCTTGGTTCAACCTTCACAGGCCTTGCGCCGCAGGAGAATCCCCACATGCGTACACGCAGCACAGTCCAAATGTTTTGCAGCCTGTTGTTCGTGCTTGCCGCCGCGACTTCCGCCTCTGCCCAGGCGATGCCGCAAGAGTGCCAAGAGGCGATGGAGATCCGCAGTCCGCAGGCCCAGGTGGACATGTTCACCCGTTGCATGGACACAGGCAGGCTGAACGGCAATGAAAGGGCCACTGTTTTCAAGCAGCGGGCCATAGCCTACATGCACCTGGGGCAACATCAGCGGGCCCTCGACGACGTCAACCAGGCCATCAAGCTCAAGCCGGGCGATGCGGACGGCTATTATCTGCGGGGCTTCGCTTATCGGGCCCTCGGCCAGTATCAGCGCGCCATTGAGGATAGCAACCGGGCCATCGGCATCGAGCCGGAGTATGCCGGAGCCTATGCCACGCGCGCCTTCGCCAATCAGGCTTTGGGCAACATCAGCCAGGCCAAGTCCGACGCCAGAAGGGCCAAGGAGCTTGATCCCAAGGTCAAGGTGCCGATTCTTTAAGAGACGGCGCGAGGGACGCTGGGAGCTGGCAGGGTAATATTAAACGTAAAAAAGATGGTTGGGCCGGGGGCGGGAGCTTCCGGCCTTGTTATTTTGTGGTTAACCTCAACGCTAACTGCGTAAGTTTCACCAGCGTTCTATAGCAGCGATCGAGGTAAAAGTGGTGAGACGCGGCATAGGAAAATCTGTTTATATGCATAGAAAACAAACGAAAATATTGCTATTTTCACTTTGTCCTATAGTAAAATGTCATAATGTGATCCATCAGATTGTCTGCAAGCATCTCATGCGTTGTTATAGACATTTCCCCTGTCCACGTATCGTAAACCATTACTAGTGGTATATCTGTATCTGTGCTCTGCGAAACAACTTTGTATCTCATCGACACTGCTGTTGTGCAAAGGAATGCCATAAATACTATGTACATCAAAATTTTCATAACATACAAAATCCTTTCGTGCTTATCCATGCGACCTCCATGTTCCGAACCTATACCAAGGCGACCGGCAACTCTGCCCAAGCTCGCTCTCTTGACCTCGCCAGACCTGTACATGACCGGGGGGGGGAATGGGAAGCATGGACGCTAATAGTTGGGGCTGAGCGGAGAGGCAGATTTATGGCCCTTCTATCCTAAAATCAGGCACAAAATGAAAACGCAAAGAAAAAGGGCTTACGGATATGCTCCGTAAGCCCTTGAGTCGTCGGTGGTCGGGATGAGAGGAGTTGAACCTCCGGCCCCCTGAACCCCATTCAGGTGCGCTACCAGACTGCGCTACATCCCGACGTGCGAGGAGGGCATTTACCCCTCCTGTCTCAAGTTTGTCAACCAAAAGCGTAAGAAAAAATCAAAAGACACGAAATTACCTGCTGTGGCAGGAGCTTTTCCTGCTTAGGCGCGCAGGCACGCTTCCAACTCGGCAAAGGTCTTGCCCTTTTCGAAGCGCTCCAGCAGCCGCTGGCGTCCCTGGACGCCGAGTGTTTGCCGCAGCTCCGCGTCGCGCATGAGCCGCAGCAGGTTCGCGGCCAGGGCGGCGGCGTCCGGCTGGCACAGCAGGCCTGTGCGCCCATGCTCCACCACCTCGGGAATGCTGCTGACGTCGAAGGCGGCCACGGGCAGGCCCATGCACATGGCCTCGGCCAGGACGAACCCGAAGCCTTCCCACAGCGAGGGCAGGGCGAAGATGTCGATGCTTTGGTGAAACGCCTTCATGTCCGCAACAAAGCCCAGGAACTCCACTGTGCCGTTAAGGCCCAGGCGGCTGGTCTGCGCCTTGAGCTCGTCTTCCAGTTCGCCCGCCCCGGCGATGAGCACTCGGAAGGGCACCGGCTGGGCTTTAAGCAGCGCGGCGGCGTCGAGGAGCAGGCGCTGGCCCTTTTGCCTGGTCAGGCGTCCCGCCGTGCCGATGACGATTTCGCCCGCGCGGCGGGGTGCAAGCGCCTGGCTTTGCCGCGCGTCGAACTCCGCCACGTCGAAGCCGTTGTACACCAGATGAATGCGCGCATCGGCAATGAGCCTGGAGTTCTCGGCCAGCACGCAGCGCTTGGTCTCCAGCGAATTGACGATGAGTTTGGTGAGCACCCGGCCGTAGAAGAACCTGTTGCTCAGGCGGTCGCGCACGGGTACGGCGATGCCCCGGCGGTAGATGATGTCCGGCACGCCCGCGAGCTTGGCCGCAAGCCCCCCGGCTTTGACATCGCGCGGGAGGCAGAGCAGCACGGCGTCCACCTGCTCCTGCCGGAAAAAGCGCGCCAGCTTGGCAATGGGGAAGGGGTTGAGAAAGGACATGCCGCCCAGGACCGGCGTGAACAGGCGTATGCCCGCAACGCCCGCCAGGCGCTGCGCCAGCACGCTGCCCTGGTTCGCCACCACGCTGACCCTATAGCCCTTGTCGCGGGCCAGCAGCGCGTTTTCCAGGTGCCAGTGCTCGCCGCCGCCCCAGGGGCGGTTGGAGTTGAAGAAGCAGAGGCTCTTGGGCTGCATGGAGATCCTTGGCGGCAAAGGGTTGTGGGAAGCCGGGCTCTTGCGCATGGCTGGAGCGCCAGGCCCTTCTTCCTATCCATTTGGCGCGCCGCGGGCAAGGGCGACGTGCGCTGGCCGGTGTTCCGCTGGCCGGTGTTCCGCCGCCGGTGTGACGCCGCTAATGCCTCGCCACAGGCCGACCGCGTGTGCAGCCGGTGCGCCTCCACCGGTGTCCCGCGGCAAACCGTCCGCGTGTGCGCATTGCAAGGCCGGATGCAATGGCGTACGTATGCAATGTGTTGATACTCAAGCGAGGCGCTGCGTGAACCAGTATAAAACCTTGGCGGATGCGCTCGAAACCGAGGTGCTCAGCGAAATGGCCGGCACCTTCTTTGGTGCGCGCAAGGCATTGGAAAATCAGGCCGAAGACTTGATGCTTGCGGTCGAGAGCCTGCGGCCCGTCGCATCAAAGGTTTTTGCGCGCGTGCTGTTTCTGCGCACCTTGCTGCTCGGGCCGGAGGGCGAGGCGGCCCTGTTCGCCGCCATTGGCCTGCCGCCGCAGTTTCCAGATGTGCAGCTGCGCCACGGCGATCGCGCCTGGCGGCCGGATGGCCTGCCTTTTGCCCTGCTGCCGTCCTCGCGCTTCGCCAAGGCCGTGCTGCTGGCCTATGGCGAGGTGGCGCACGCCTGCGAGGTCTACATGGCTGGCGAATACATTGACGACCCGGACCATAAGGGCCGCAAGCGCATGAGCCCGAACTACAAGACGGTGGAGAGCCTGTGCGCGGCGCTCAACAAACGCGCGGCCAAGCTCAATGCGGAGATGGAGCCCTCCGCCGTGCTGCAGTATGCGCGGAACATCGGCACCCAGGAGCAGCCCGGACAGGGCTCCATTACGAATCTGCTTGGGGCGGAGAGCCTGGACAAGGGGCTCATGTTCAGCCCGGTGGACTTTGCCGGGCTTGGGCTGTGGCGCGCGCCGCAGCTGCCCGCCCCGCAGGAGTGCGAGTCGAAGCTGAGCGCCTTTGCCAAGGCGTTCTACAGCGCCCACGCGGACGAAGTGCGGCGGGTGATGCGGGATTCTTAGCCGAAGGGCGTCTAGCCGGCGGCGGCAATGCTGGCCATGATGGCCGTGATGACTTCTTCCGCCCGCTCCACCGGCACCTGGCAGGTGCCGACCTTGTCGTGGCCGCCGCCGCCGTACTCCAGCATAAGCTTGCCCACGTTGGTCTTGCAGTTGCGCTTCAGAATGCTGTGGCCCACGGTGATGACCACGTTCTGCTTCCGCACGCCCCACATGATCTGCATGCTGATGTTGCACTTGAGAAACAGCGTGTACACCAGGAAACGGTTGCCCGCGTAGATGAGGTCCTCGCCGCGCAGATCGGTGACGATGATGTTCTCGTGCACTTTCGAGGTGCGCCGGAGCATGTCCACAAACAGGCGAGACTGCTCGATGAACACCTGCACGCGTTCGTCGACATCGTGCAGCTTCAGGATCTCCTCCGCCTTCATGGTGCGGCAGTAGTCGATCATGTCGAGCATGAGCTGGTAGTTGCTCACGCGGAATTCCTTGAACCGGCCCAGGCCCGTGCGCGGGTCCATGATGAAGCCCAGCAGGATCCAGCCCTTGGGGTCGGCTATCTCCTGGGCGGTCAGGTTGCCGCTGTCCACCTTGTCCACGGCGTCGAGCATGGGGTGCAGGTGCTTGGACAGCTTGTTCTCGCAGTCGTAGTATTCCCAAATGACGCGTGCGCAGCTCCGCAGCGGCTTGGCCGAGCCTTTGAAGACAAGGTCTTTGCTGACCCGCGACTGCTCGCTGGTGTGGTGGTCGAACCACATGCCACAGCCGGGAACGTAGGGCACGTTGGCCAGCACGTCGTTCTCCGTCACGGTGATGAGCCCGTCTTGCAGGTCCTTCGGGTGGGCGAAAAGATAGTCGTCAATGATCCCAAGCTCTTTGAGCAGCACCGAACAGGCAAGTCCATCAAAGTCGGAACGTGTCACAAGACGCATGGGCGATCCTTTGGCTGTATGTGAACGCGGCATAGTACGATTACATTGCATTATGCCGAGGACAAAGGACCTGTCAATATTCGCGGGGAATTAAAGCGAAAGAGTCTTCAGACGCCGCCGCAAATCGGGCAGGCCTGCATGCTCAGGGGCGGCTCCAGGGCGCAGCCGCAGAGCAGCTCCGTGTTTTGAAAAATATCGCGGGTGGGGCCGTCGGCCATGATGCGTCCCGCGTGCAGCACGATCGTCCGCTCGCAAAGGTTCAGCACCATGTCCAGGTCGTGGGTGGCCACGATCTTGGTGTGCGAAAAGCCGCGCAACAGTTCGATGAGCATCCGCCGCGAGCGCGGGTCCAGGTTGGCCGAGGGTTCGTCCATGACCAGGATGTCCGGCGAGCAGGCCAGCACAGTGGCGATGGCGACGGTGCGCTTTTCGCCGCCGGAAAGCCGGTAGGGCGGCCGGGCCTTGAGGTGCCGCGCGCCGACCATGTCCAGGGCCTCGTCCACGCGCTGGGCGGCTTCCTCCGGCGAAAGGCCGATGTTGAGGGGGCCGAAGGCCACATCCTCCGCGACGGTGGGCATGAAAAGCTGGTCGTCGGGGTCCTGGAAGACCATGCCCACTGTGCGGCGCACCTCGCCCAGCGTGCGCTGGCTTACGGGCACGTCGCCCACGCGGACGCGCCCGGTCTGGGGCAGCAGGCTGCCGCAAAGGTGCTGGAGCAGCGTGGACTTGCCCGCGCCGTTCGCTCCCACAAGTCCGACGGACTCGCCATGGTGGATGGTGGCGTTGATGCCGGTAAGCGCCGGAGTGCCATCCGGGTAGGAATAGGAGAGCTCTTTGATCTCGATGATGTGGTGGCTCACTTAGAACAGCCCTCCGGCCAGACTGCCCAGAAGAAGCGGCAGGTCGTAGATGCGTATGGCGATGAAGAACAGGCACCAGACGAGGCAGAAGCGCCATTCGCCGGCGCCGAAGCGCGTCTTGGTACGGAACTCGGGCATGCCGCCATCGAAGCTGCGGCAGAGCATGGCCTGGTGCACCCGGCCGGCGCGGTCCAGGGTGCGCAGCAGCAGGCTACCCAGCAGCGAGCGGTATTCGCGCAGGCTGGGCGAAGTGGCGCGGGCGCACCGCAGGGAGCGCGCATGCATCATGCGGGTGGCCTCTCCGGCCAGGACGAAGATATAGCGGTACAGAAACTGGAGCTGCACGAGAAAAACCCTGGGCATGCCCATGCGCCCCAGGGCGCGGCAGATGTCGTCGAACCCCGTGACCGCCACAAGGGCGAGGCCGGTGGTGACGGCCATGAGCGAGCGCAGCACGATGGAGGTGAAGGAGAGCATGCCGCCGGTGACGGCCAGGGGGCCGAAGTGGAGCAGCACCGCGCGGTCCAGCAGCGGGTTGAAGATGCCCACCACGAGGACGAAGGGCAGGGCCAGGGCCGCCCGCCGCAGCAGCATGCCGAAGGGCACGTTGCCCAGTGTGGCCAACAGCAAGGGATAGGCGGCAAAGGGCAGCAGCCGGGACACTTCATAGTGCCCCAGCGAGAGCATGGAGACGAGATAGAGCGCCGTCACCAGCACCTTGGCCCGGGCGTCCAGGCGGTGCAGCGGCGTATCCTGCGCGGCCAGGTCGTCCAGACGGCGCAGTTCCAGCAGGGCGTTTTCTATGCTCATGCGCGCCTTATAAATGAAGAGGGCAGGGTTGTCCCTGCCCATTGTCCGTCAATTTTCGGCCAAAGCATGTTACGCCTTGGCGTGGAACCGGCGCACGGCCAGCCCGATGAGCCCGGCCAGGCAAAGGGTCATGAAGCCGCCAAGCACGCCGGACAGGCTTCTGCCCGCCTCCACGTTGGGCCAGGGTTCCGGCGCCTTCTTGCCCTCATCGGCCTTGGGCTCCTCCGCGGCCTTGAAGGTGTAGTCCGGCAGAAAGGCGATGCTCTTCTGCAGGGCGTCCAGGGTGCCGTGGATTCCGGTCTCGGGCGCGGCAAGCTCTTCCTTGCCGGAGACCTTGGCCGTGGACCATTCAAGACCGTCGGGATCCTGGGAGGCGAACCAGCTCAATCCGCCGCCTACAACAAGGGCCGCCAGGGCGAGCCCCGCCACCAGCGGGCGCAGCGGGCGGGCCTGTTCGGGTTTTGCGGTGCTGAAAAGCTCGGGCCGCGCCTTGTGCAAAAAAGCCAGCAGCAGCGCCGTGGCGATGCCTTCGACCAGGCCGATGCCCAGGTGAATGGGCTGCATGAGCAGTACGAAGGAGCCGAAGGGCAGGTCGCTGATGCCGGAGGATACTGTCTCGAGCACGACGCCGAAGGCGCCCATCTGCAGGCCTATGGTGGCCGCGAGGATGGAGGCGAGCATGAGCTTGCCGCGGGTCGGGTTCGCTCCGGTCAGGGGCTTGTAGATCAGCGGGTAGGCCACGTAGCAGGTGAAGAAGCCCATGTTGATGATGTTGCAGCCCATGGCCAGCAGGCCGCCATCGGCGAAGAAGAAGCCCTGCACGGCCAGCACCGAGGCCAGGGTAAGGAAGGCTGCGTGCGGGCCAAGCAGCGCGGACAGGATGAGACCGCCGCCCAGGTGCCCGCTTGAGCCGGTGCCGGGAATGCTGAAGTTGATCATCTGCGCGGCGAAAATGAATGCGCCGAGCACGCCCATGAGCGGTATGCGGCTGTCGTCCTGGGAATTTTTGAGCTTGTTGGACGAATAGGCGAGCAGGGCCGCTGTCGCGGTCCACATGACACCGCCGACGGCGGGGGAGATAAGGGCATCTGCCATGTGCATTTTGGGGCCTCCAGGGGGTGCGGTTGCGTTGCTGGATTTTATGCACACGAATCTGGAGCGCGTCAACAATTAAATGACATCAAAATAAAGATCGTGTTACTTGGGCTGCAACACGCTGAAAGGCGTCACACGTTTCTTGCCTGGTGAAGCGCCTGGATTCTCAACGCGCGCAAGGCCTCGCCGGATTTCTCGCCCAAATTGCGGGCCTCTGGCGGCAGTGTCACGGCAAGGATGGCGGCAAGGTCCGCGCGCATAAGCTCGCCGTGATCGCGGCTCTTGTCCGCTTCAATCAGGCGGAACATCTCGCGCAGGACGCCCCGGCTCTTGAGCCGCGTCAGCAGGTCCACGCGGGTTGAGGCCTTGAGTTCCGGGTAGTTGCCGGCAACCATGTGCCAGCGTGCGGCGTCGGCTCCGGCCAGGATGAGGCGCATGGGCAGGCGCAGGCGGGTTCCCAGTGCTTGTGCGGCGGCCTCGCCCCGCAGGTCGTGGCCGATGTGCCGGGGAAGAATTTCCGCCGGGGTCAGCACCTTGCCCAGGTCGTGGCACAGGCCCATCCACACGCTCATGGAATCGCCGGCCAGGTGGTCCATGACCCGCGCCGTGTGCTCCAGCACGCTCGCGTCGTGGTATTTGGGCGGGCCAGCGGCAATGCCGGAGGCTCCGTCCAGCTCCGCCAGCCAGGGCAGCAGGCAGCCCGCTTGGTCCAGCACGCGCAGAAATTCGCCGGGGCGGGGCGCGCTCATAGCCTTCTGCACTTCCTGGCCAACGCGCTCTGCATAGGGCGTGACGAGCTTGCCGGAAGCGCACACGGCGCGCATGTCCGCGAGGAGGTCTTCATGCGGACGGAAGCCGGGCAGCTCGGCCACGAACCGGGCTGCCCGCAGCACGCGCAAGGGGTCCTCCGGCAGCGACGCGGGCGAGGCCGGGCGCAGCACTTTGCTTTGCAAATCATCCAAGGCTTGCGGGTGGCAAAAAAGCTTGCCGTCCGTGTCCAGGGCCAGGGCGTTGAGGGTGAAGTCGCGCAGGGCCAAGTCGCCTTCAAGTGTGGCGGCCCTGGGGAAGCTGTATTCCTGATGGTCCAGTATGAACACGGGAAAGGTCTTGCCCACGGCCTTGGCCGTGGGGTGCGCCAGCAGGAAATCCTCGACAGTGGCGTCCAGCACAAGGTAATCCCTGTCCCGCACGGGGAGCCCCAGCAGGATGTTTCGCACGGCTCCGCCAACGAGTAGAATGCGCATGACTTTGCTTAGCAGGACCAGCGCCCGATGAAAAGCCGCTTTCGCATCGAGGAAGAGCATGCCATATAATATAATGATGCCCGCTGCCGGACTGCCGGACTTGGCCCAGCCTCTTTCGCCTGAGGATTTGCGTGGCGCGCATCCCCTGTGGGCGGCGGATGTGGAGGCCCTCGGCCCCTGGCGGCTGGGCGATGCCCTTGGCGGCGCGTTGGCCGAACTCGGCCCCGTGTGGCGCCCGGCCGGGGGCGAGCCGGAGGCTGCGGCGCCGGCGCTGATTCTTTGCGGTCCTTGCGCCTCCACCATGGATGTAGCGCGGCGGCTGGTGGAGCGCGGTGCGCTGGGTCCCTGGGGCAGCGTGCTCACCCCCGCGCAACACTCCGGGCGCGGGCAGTTGCGCCGGGCCTGGGCCTCGCATCCGGGCAACGTTCTGGCCACGCTGGCGTGCCCCCTGGAAGACGGCCGCTGGAACGATCTGCGGCCTTTGGTCATGGGGTACCTCTTTGCAGAGGCGCTGAGCGGGTTGGGCGAGGCCGTGCACGTGAAGTGGCCGAACGATCTTCTGTGCAATGACCGGAAAGTTGCGGGGATTCTGGTGGAGGAGCGCGTCGGCTGCGTTCTTGCGGGAATTGGCGTCAATTTGGCCTCCGCGCCTGGGCCGGAAGAATTGCGCCCCGACCACAAAGTTGTTGCTGGTCAATTTCGCCCGTCTAATTGCGCACTTGGCCCGCTCGGCCTGTGGCGCGCCCTTGTAAACCGGTTGGAAAGGAGTTATGCCACGCTCCTTGAGACCTTTTCTCCCGGTGAATTCTTGACGATTTTTCGTTCCAGGCTGGCCTGGAAGGGGAGGCGTGTCCTCGTACAGGAAGGCGCAGGCGTCCAGTATGAGGCGATCGTCAGAGGCATCTCGGAAGAAGGGGGGCTAGTTCTGGACCACGCCGGCCGGGAGGTCGTCCTCCTGGCGGGCGACGTGATCCCGGTGTGAGCGGGGCTGGTCCGGACGGCGAAAGTATCGCAACCGCACAAGGGGGACCGATTTGGCCATGAGACCGAAGTCGTTCGAGCAGGTTTTGCAGGAAGTAAAGGGCAAGCCGATCCTGGTTGCCAACCGGGGCATTCCGGCCAGGCGCATCTGTCGCTCCATAACTGAGATGTTTCAGGCCGTGGCGGTGATGACCGCCACTGACGTGGACAAGACCTCGCCCGCCACCACCGGCGCCCACGAGCTGCTACTTTTGGGTGAAGACCCGCGCGCCTATCTCGAACTGGACCGCATCATCAAAATGGCCAAGGATCGCGGCATCGTCGCCATCCATCCGGGCTGGGGCTTCGGCTCCGAGGACGACTCCTTCCCGCGCAAGTGCGAAGAAGCCGGCATAATTTTCATCGGCCCCAACCAGGGCCCCATGCGCCTTTTGGGCAACAAGGTGGCCGTGCGAAAGCTGGCCGAGGAGATCGGCGTGCCTGTGGTGCCCGGCTCCCCGGAGGCGGTCAGCATCCCCGAGGCGCGCAAGATCGCCAAGGAGATCGGCTTCCCCATCATGCTCAAGGCCGAGGGCGGCGGCGGCGGCCGCGGCATCTATGAAGTCTATGAGGACGCCCAGCTCGAAAGCGCCTTCTCCAAGGCCTCGGCCCTGGCCAAGGCCAGCTTCGGCAATCCGCGCCTGTACGTGGAAAAGCTGCTCACCAGCGTGCGCCACATCGAATTCCAGACCGTGGCCGACATGTACGGCAACGTGTTCGTGTTCGACGAGCGCGACTGCACCGTGCAGCGCAACCACCAGAAGCTTGTGGAGATCACTCCCTCGCCCTGGCCCAAGTTCACCCCGGAGCTGCGCAAAGAGCTCAAGGGCTACGCCGAGAAGCTCATCAAGGCCGTTGGCTACCACTCGCTGGCCACGGTCGAGTTCCTGGTGGACAAGGACGGCCGTCCGTACCTCATCGAGGTGAACACCCGCCTGCAGGTGGAGCACGGCATCACCGAGTGCCGCTACGGCATCGACCTTGTCGAGGAGCAGATCGCCATCTCCTTCGGCTCCAAGCTGCGCCTGAACGAGCAGAACACCAAACCCTACCTGCATGCCATGCAGGTGCGCGTCAACTGCGAAGATCCGCAGGACGACTTCTCGCCCAACGCTGGACTCATCACCAGCTACGTCTCCCCCGGCGGCCAGGGCGTGCGCATCGACTCCTGCATCTGCGCGGGCTACCGCTTCCCCTCGCGCTACGACTCCGCGGCCGCGCTTTTGATCACCTACGGCAACTCGTGGGACAAGACGGTCATGCTCATGCGCCGGGCCCTGCGCGAATACAAGATCAGCGGGCTCAAGACGACCATCAACTTCCACCGCGAGGTGATGAAGCACCCCGACTTCGTCGCCAGCGACTACGACACCAACTTTGTGCGCCTGCACAAAGACGAGCTCATGGCCTACACGGACCAGGAGCCGGAACCTGTCCGGCTGGCGCGCCTTGTGGCCGAGATCAGCGCGCGGGGCTACAACCCCTTTGTCTCGCTGGGCGAGTACCGGGGCCGGGTCGACAAGCGCCTGGGCCGCTTCCAGCTGGTGAAGGCTCCGGACGCCACGGACGCGGGCTTTGAGCCGCGCTTCAACCGCTCCATGAAGCGCGACGCCATCCTGGACGCCCTGCGCACGGACCGCGCCAGCGGCATCGTGCACTTCAGCGACACCACCACGCGCGACATCACGCAGTCCAACAGCGGCAACCGCTTCCGCCTGGCCGAGGACCGCATTGTGGGCCCCTGGCTGGACAAGTGCGGCTTCTTCTCGCTGGAGAACGGCGGCGGCGCGCACTTCCACGTGGCCATGCTGGCCAACATGACCTATCCCTTCACCGAAGCGAAGGAATGGAACCTGTTTGCGCCCAACACGCTCAAGCAGATTCTCATCCGCTCCACCAACGTGCTGGGATACAAGCCGCAGCCCAAGAACCTCATGCGCCTCACGGGCGAGATGATCTGCGAGCACTACGAAGTCATCCGCTGCTTCGACTTCTTGAACCACACCGAGAACATGCGCCCCTTTGCCGAAGTGGTGCTGCACTCGGACAAGCACATCTTCGAGCCCGCGCTCTCCATGTCCTGGGCCAAGGGCTTCGACGTGCCGCACTACCTGGGCGTCACCGAGAGCATCATCGACATGTGCGCCGATGTCATGGGCGTGAGCAAGAAGGCCGCCTCCCGCTCCATCATCCTGGGGCTGAAGGACATGGGCGGCGTGTGCCCGCCCCGGTTCATGCGCGAGCTCATCAGCGCCCTGGTCAAGAAGTACCCGGATCTGGTCATCCACAGCCACCGGCACTACACCGACGGCCTGTTCGTGCCCACCATGGGCGAGGCGGCCAAGGCCGGCGCGCATATCGTCGATGTCGCCATCGGCTCCAGCGTGCGCTGGTACGGCCAGGGCGACGTGCTGGCCACCGCGGCCTACATTGAAGACGAAATGGGCCTCAAAACCCTGCTCGACAAGGAAATGATCCGCAGCACCAACTTCACGTTGAAGCAGATCATGCCCTACTACGACAAGTACTGCTCGCCCTACTTCCAGGGCATCGACCACGATGTGGTGCGCCACGGCATGCCCGGCGGCGCCACCTCGTCCTCGCAGGAAGGGGCCATGAAGCAGGGTTACATTCACCTGCTGCCCTACATGCTCAAGTTCCTGTCCGGCACCCGCAAGATCGTGCGCTACCATGACGTGACGCCGGGCTCGCAGATCACCTGGAACACCTCGTTCTTGGCCGTCACCGGCGCGTACAAGCGCGGCGGTGAGCGCGAGGTGCGCCGCATGTTGAACGTGCTCGACATCGTGAACCTGGCGCCCGAGGGAGAGCTGACCGAGCTTGAGCGCGACGCCCGGCTCGACCTGTACCGCGACAGCAACGACGCCTTCCGCAACCTGCTGCTCGGCAAATACGGCCGCCTGCCGCTGGGCTTCCCGCCGGACTGGGTCTACCAGAGCGCCTTCGGGTCAGACTGGAAGGTCGCCATCCAGAGCCGCACCGAGGTTTCGCCCCTGGAGACCTTGCCGGACATGGACCTCAAGGCAGAGTCCTCCATCCTCGACGCCCGTCTGGGCCGCAAGGCCACGGACGAGGAGTTTGTGCTCTACCTGAACCACCCGGGCGACGCGCTGAAGACCATTGAGTTCTGCGAAACCTATGGCGACGCCAACAACCTGCCGCTCGACGTCTGGTTCGAGGGCTTGGAGAAGGGCGAGACCCTGCTGTTTGAAAGCCGCTGCGGCAAGCCGCATGTCATGCGCATCACCGACATCAGCGACGTGGACGACCAGGGCTGCATCTCCGTGCGCTACTCCGTGGACTCGGAGACCATGACCCACAAGGTCAAGGTGCGCGATGCCGCCGGGGCCGACCGCGACGCCCTCGAAATGGCCGATGCGAAGAATCCGTATCACATCGCCTCGCCCTCCAACGGCGACCTCTGGGTCATGCACGTGCGCGCGGGTGACATGGTGAAGAAGGGCGAGGAGATCTGCAACATCTCCATCATGAAGCAGGAAAAGAGCGTTTACGCCCAGGAAGCGGGCGTGGTGAAGCGCGTGCTGAAGAGCGCCAACTACCAGGAAGACAAGATCATGGTTCCCGTGAAGGAAGGCGAATTGCTTGTGGAGCTTGGCCCAGCGCAGAAGGGCTGCCCCACCTGCAAGGCCGCCCTCGCCAGCGAGGACTTCCGCTTCTGCCCGGTGTGCGGACAGAAGATTTAGCTTTAGCTTACGCAGTGGGAACTGCATTGTTGTAGATACAAACAACTGCGCACCGCCGTGGTTTTTATTGGCGGCCAGGAGAGTGTTGGGCATTAGTCTTCAGCGCACGGCATGGCCTGTGGTGATGAAAAGGCCCGCTCCTGGCCGCTTTGCTGTTTTTTTGCGGTATTGTTGTATGTGCAATTGACGAAATGGCGGCAAACGGGGTATCTTCATAAAGACGGCTGTTAATCGGCGCGTTCCGCTCCTGTAGGCATGGATAAGCCATGAGAGAGCCGGGGCGTGCTCGTGTCATATCCTGAAGGTCCCTCAATCGACGCAAAGGGCCGGCCGCAAGCAGCGGCGCCCAGGAGGAGAGCATGGCCAAAGTCCAGAAGGAACAGACCTCCAAAGCGGCCGGCGTTGCCGCCGAGGCGAAACCCAAGGCCGCCAACGTGGCCGAGCTGACCAAGAAGATCGTTCTGAACGGTGCGGACATCGTGGCCATCGGCCCCGACGCCGAGCTGCTTGTGGGCGGCAAGAACTACAATACCGCCATCATCAGCCAGGTGCCCGGCATCCGCGCCCCGCAATTCAGGGCCATCTCCTCCATCGCCTTCCATAAATTGCTCGACGAAACCAAGGTCAACGCCGCTCTCGTGCGTTCCATCGTGGACAAGGAATACACCTCCACGGACTGGAACGACGACGAGATCAACCGCGACCCCGAGTTTCTGCGCAAGTTCACCCGCCGTATCGCCAAGCGCATCACTGCCGAGGCAGCAAAGAACTCCGGCACCAATATCAAACTGAGAACGTTTGTGAACAACGTCGTCGAGGGCTTCGCCACCAGCCCCGAGGGCATCGACCAGTTGCGCAAGCGCTCCGTGCTGGTGCAGGCGGCCATTTTGTCCGTCATTCCTCCGCAGGAAGTGGCCGACGCCGTGCGCAGCGCCTATCTCGGCATCTGCGGCGAGGCCGGGCTTGAAAACGAGCCCGTGGCCGTGCGCTCCTCCGCCGCTGGCGAAGACAGCCGCAAAAAGGCCTTTGCCGGCTTGCAGGACACCTACCTGAACATCGTGGGCGAAGACCGCTGCGTGGAGGCTTATCACTGGGACTGCGCCAGCGCCTACAACCTGCGCAGCATGACCTATCGCCGCGAGGCCATCCTCGACGCCGTGAGCAAGGCCGAGGAGACGGGCGACGACGCCATCGCCGAGAACGCCAAGAAGGAATGGGCCATCGAGAACACCTCGCTCTCGGTGTGCATCATGCGCATGATCAACCCGCTCATCTCCGGCACGGCCTTCAGCGCCGACACGAGCACCGGCTGCCG
>Ga0209373_10001890_pt1 | contig 22871 bp, 22 predicted proteins | sample Higcelweek5metaG_FD_187173 | JGI IMG/M metagenome (GOLD analysis project Ga0209373, IMG submission 187173) | Freshwater pond sediment microbial communities from the University of Edinburgh, under environmental carbon perturbations - High... | ecosystem: Environmental > Aquatic > Freshwater >... | reverse complement strand
CGATATGGATTATGATAAAAACCAAATTTCATTAGGAATGGATGTTTTAATTGGAACGCCAATTCGAATCAATGAAATGTTTTCTTCTGCGGGATTTAATATGAATACCATTAAAATGTTTGTGGTTGATGATGTAGAAGAAATGTTGCGCAAACGCGAGGATTCTATTATTCAACGACTTTCTATGAGTGCTGAAAAAACACAACGTTTGTTTTTCTGTTCTCAAATTACCGAAAGAGTAGAAGTTTTAGCAGACAGAATAATGATTGAACCACTTTTCTTCGAATCAGAAGAATAAATTATAGATAGTTATGGGAATGATGAAAGTTTTTTCGGGAAGTGAAATTTTAGCCGAAACATTAAAACAAAAAATTGAAGCAGTTGGTGTTGATGTTTTAAAAAAAGACAATTTACAATCAGCTCGATTGGCAGGTTTTGGTAATACAGATTTAGCAGTAGAATTATTTGTAGACGAACGCTATTACGGAAAAATCAGTCCTGTCTTAGAAGAATTTAGAATGAGTTTATAATTCAAGAGCAATAATAATTATAAAGCTACTGTTTTACAGGAGCTTTTTTTATTTTGATGATAAATTCTTAATTGTCAAATTCACTAATTAACCTATCTTTGCACCTTCAAAAATTTTAGTAAAAAGACTTTTTACTTTTTACTTCTAACTTTTTACTTTAAAAAATGATTACAGTAAACGACATCGCCGTAGAATTTGGCGGAACTACTCTTTTTAGCGAAGTAACTTTTGCCATCAATGAAACGGACAAAATTGCCCTTATGGGTAAAAATGGAGCAGGAAAATCTACGCTTTTAAAAATTGTTGCAGGAGCAAATAAACCAACTCGTGGTGTTATTTCAGCGCCAAGCGATGCTGTGATTGCTTATTTACCGCAGCATTTGCTAACGGAAGATAATTGCACTGTAATGGAAGAAACATCAAAAGCATTTGCTTCGGTGTTAAACATGAAAAAAGAAATCGACGAAATCAACGAGCAATTGACTGTTCGTACCGATTATGAAAGTGATGAGTATATGAAATTGATTGAAAAAGTTTCGGAATTATCTGAAAAATATTATTCAATTGAAGAAGTGAATTACGAAGCTGAAGTTGAAAAAACATTAAAAGGTTTAGGATTTGAAAGAGAAGATTTTAATCGCCCTACAAAAGAGTTTTCTGGTGGTTGGAGAATGCGTATTGAATTAGCAAAAATCCTTTTAACAAAACCCGATTTAATTCTTTTGGATGAGCCAACTAACCATTTAGATATGGATAGTATCGAATGGTTGGAAGAATTTTTGATTACGCAAGCCAAAGCGGTTATGGTAATTTCGCACGATAGAGCATTTGTTGATAATATCACCAATCGTACTATCGAAGTTACAATGGGAAGAATTTACGATTACAAAGCTAAATATTCTCATTATTTAGAATTGAGAAAAGACAGACGCGTTCACCAACAAAAAGCGTATGAAGAACAGCAAAAATTCATAGCCGATAATCAAGCTTTTATTGAACGTTTTCGTGGAACTTTTTCTAAAACCGAGCAAGTGCAATCACGTGTTAGAATGTTAGAAAAGATCGTTCCTATTGAAGTGGATGAAATTGATACTTCGGCTTTGAAGTTGAAATTTCCACCATCGGCTCGTTCTGGTCAATATCCTGTAATTGTTAAAGATTTAGAAAAATCGTATGGAGATAAACTAATTTTTAAAGATGCGAATTTAGTTATCGAACGTGGACAAAAAGTAGCTTTCGTGGGGAAAAATGGTGAAGGAAAATCGACCATGATTAAAGCCATTATGAAAGAAATTGAAATCAATGGAGGTTCTGTAGAAATTGGTCACAATGCACAAATTGGCTATTTTGCTCAAAATCAAGCCGCTCAATTAGACGAAAATGCTACTATTTTTGAAACGATTGATAGAATTGCCGTTGGAGATGTTCGTACACAAATAAAAAATATTTTGGGAGCATTCATGTTTCAAGGTGATGATATTCAAAAGAAAGTAAAAGTACTTTCTGGAGGAGAAAAAACACGTTTAGCCATGATTAAATTATTGTTAGAACCCGTAAATCTTCTGATTTTAGATGAGCCTTCAAACCATTTAGATATGAAAACAAAAGACATCATCAAAGATGCTTTACGTGATTTTGATGGAACTTTAATCTTGGTATCTCACGATCGTGATTTCCTTGACGGATTGGCAGAAAAAGTTTTTGAATTCGGTAACAAACGTGTAAAAGAACATTTCGAAGACATCAAAGGATTCTTAGCACACAAAAAAATGGATTCTTTGAAAGAGATTGAGAAGTAAGATTTGTAAATATAAAAGCTCCTGTTGGAGCTTTTTTTATATTTCTTTCTTTTTCCACTTCTCAAAGCCTAAAACACTTGGTTTAATTTCTTTTTGCCATTGCATTCCATAGGTTTTATTCAAAAAATCAAAAATCAATTCATTTTTAGCTTCGTATTCTTCAAAATTTGTGGGTGCAATGCAACCAAAATCATGAAAATGCACATTGTATTTTTTAGCAAAAGCCAAATCTTCTTTGGTAATTACTGATGCAATTCCGCCTAAAAGATAAATAGTTTTAGTGTTTGAATTGATTTCGATTTTAATAGTGTCGTTTTGTTTTTTCTCTTGCGCTTGAAGTGTAAAAGAGATAAGAAAGATTGTTAAAATCAATTGTAACTTTTTCATTTTTTCGTTTTTTTAGTTGTGATTATGAAAACGCCATCAACTCCATCGCTGCCATATAAAGCGGCGCCATCTTTCCCGCTAAAAGTTTCTATTTTTTTAATTTCTGATGGATTTAACCTATCAAAAACTCTTTTAGAAGAAATTTTATTATCTATTACATATAATGGTTTGATATCATTTATATCTCTTCTTTTGCAAATTAAAGTGATACCATCTAATTTTGGTAAATCATTTATTTTAAAAAAATCTTCTTCAGACATTTCTCCACTAAAATCAGCACCACCCCATTCTACAAGTGTAAAACCTTTTCTTTCGGTTTTTGAAAGTTGTTGTTCTTTGATTATAGTTCTATTCTCTAAACCATAAAATTCCATGTAAATTCTAATAGTAGTTTCTGGTTTTGGATTGACGTTTAAAGTAGCAATTTCGTCGCATTCTTCGTTTACTAAGAAATGAATGAAATTGTATTTATTTCGTTCTAAAATAGGCAACCAATACTGAATAAAATCATTTGTTTCTTGGTTGTTTAAACCAATGTGTTCTAATTTTTCGATTAAAAATTCAGCTAACTTTTCCTTTGGAACTATAAAACCATCATCATATTTGTAATGCTCATCTGAAAAGTCAATGGTTCCATCCCAAAATAAAGAACTATAATAACGATTGGTTTTTTTATCAAAAATTTGTCCATTTGGTTCAGCTATTACATCCCAATTTTTATCGTATTTAGGAAATGTAGTTAGTAATTTTCCTTTGAAATTCAGTTGTAAATCAATTTCAGTTTTTTCTGTTGGATAAAGATAAATTACGGGTTTTGCGACCATAATTTTAGGATTGTTTGGGTTTTCTGAAAGTTGAATTACTAAGTCATTTTTAGAATCAATTTTTATTCTTTCTGATTTATAACCATTTAATTCGATTTTTAATATATCTCCTTTTCGAACTTCCAAAGTAAATTTTCCAAAAAAATCTGAGGTTGTTGACTTGTTTGTGTTCAAATTTAAAATTGTTGCACCTGGAATTTCAAGTTTTTCACAATCGTAAATAGCCCCTGAAATAGTATAAGCTTTTTCCTGAAGATTTTCTTTTGTAATAAAAGGATATAATTCGTAAAGGTTATTTAATTCTTTTTCAGAAATATTTTTAGTGGTAACTATTAATGCGCCGCTTTTTGCAATTTCGCCATATGTATTTATGGCATTTTCATTTTTTAAAATATTCAGTGATGCTATGTTTTTTGGGTTTATAACTTCCATAATTTCTTTATGGACAATATTTCCATTTATGACAAAAATGGCTTCCTGATTATTTCTTATAATAGCTCTATCACTAATTTTCCAACCAGTTTTTGGGTTTTCTTCTTGTGTAAATGCTAAGTTTACACTTATAAATAATAATATATATAAATTAATAACTTTCATAATTTGAATTTGATATTGAATTTCTTACTTCTTAATCGTAATTATAATAACCCCATTTTTTCCTTTATCACCATAAATCGAAATAGCTCTTTCAGGTTGTAAAACAACAATGGTGTCAATATTTTGTTTGCTCAATGGTGCATATGGGCTAGTTGGATTTTCTCCATATAATTCTTCTTCTGTATAAGCGACTCCATTGATATAGTATAATGGATTTTTAAGTTCAATAACAGATTCATAATCTGCATTTGAAATATTTTTTGGTGATTTTTTGGTTAATTTTCCATCAATAACTACTAAATCATCATTAGCAGCGTTTTTATCTTTTTCTTGAGTAGTTTCAGCCGAATTCATTGTAATATCATAACGTTTTCCTTTAGCCAAATAACCTGAATTATTCGTTGAAGCTGAATTAGACATACTATTATTGTAACTCGGAGCCAAACTTGTTTTAGCCACTTCTTGAACTTCTTCCATTGCAATAGGAGTTGGTATAATCACTTCTTTTTTCGATTTATAATTAATCGTATCATTAATTACAATGTTGTTCTGAATTACGATTTGTTGTTGTAAAATTTGTTCCGCATCTTTTTTAATTTCTGGAGTTGTGTTTACCAATCCATTCGTTGTTTCTGTAGTTGGAATGCTATTTTTTGATGAATCAATCGTAGTAATTGTGTTTTCTGGAATAATTACATTTTCTTTTTCTTGCAGTAAGAAAAAGGCTAATGTTCCCACTAAAACAATTGATGCAGCCACCGCTAATTTTTTCCACAAATGTTTCTCTTTTTGAAGGGTTTGTGTTTCTAGCTTATCTTCAACGCGTGCCCAAATTTTCTCCATACCTGGAAAGTCTTTTTGCTCTGCGTTTTCTGCAGCTTGTTGTATTTTTTTATATAATTTTTCTTCTGTTCCCATGATTATTTTGCTTTTTGATAATAAAAAGTTCTTACCAATTCTTTTAATTTACTTTTCGCCGCATTCAATTGCGATTTCGATGTTCCTTCGCTAATGCCAAGTTGCTCTGCAATTTCTTTGTGTGAATAACCTTCAATCACAAACAAATTAAAAATCGTTTGACATCCATCTGGAATATAATTTAGTAAATTGAGCAAATCTTCTTCTTCTAAATCGGTGACTTCATCGGCTAAAGGTTGCGAATTGTAGTTCACGTCTTCCAAATACAAATTAAAGTTGATGTTCTTTTTAATTTGTAAAAGGCAATTATTTACCGTTATTTTTCGTGCCCAAGCTTCAAAAGCCAAGTCCTCTTTTAGTTGTTCTATTTTTGTAAATATTGTAAAAAAAGCATCGGCCAATACTTCTTCTATTTCTTCCTCCTTTTTTAAATACCGTTTGCACAAACGATAGAGTTTAGGTGCCATAATTTCATACACCATGCGTTGCGCTTCACGGTGTTGTTTTCGGCAGCCTTGTATGTGTTTTACATCCATTGATAAACTTGCTTTTTTATATAGAGTAGAAAAGTTGGTAAAAGGTTGGGAAGGAAGTAAAAAAAATTATTTCTTCAACGTCAACTTATAAATTTCAGCTTCTAAATTCTCGGTATCATTGTCTTCGCAAAGTAAAAATTCTAATTCCGATTCAGTTTCATTATAAAGTGTGATACCTTCAAATTTTTGATGTTCCGATAATAATTGAACGTCAATAATTTCAAATGTTGGTGCATGCATGACGCCTAAAATGGTTCCTAAAACTTCGCCATCTTCATAGGTAGATGTTGTATTTTCGGCGCAAGCCAAGAAATAAATTTTATCGTTAACTAAAATAGCATCAGTAAAAGTCGTTTCAATATCATCTAAAGTTGGAAGTGAAATCGGCACAAATCGAATACCATCTTCTTGATGATTTGGGATAATAAAAATGCCATTTTGACTATTTTTTGAATTTCCTCTTTGAAAAAGTAACATGGTTTGGTTGACATAAATCGCACCTTCGATATTCAATTGGTCATCCGAAAACGAGCCAACATCTTTTAATTTCTGGTATAGAGCTGATAAATCTTGTGATTGCAAAGCATCCGAACCTAAATCTAAAGTAAACATCGAATTTCTTTTTTTGGTAGAACCAGAACCCAACATAATTAGCTGATTTCCATGTTGCGTGATGCTTTCTAAATCGGGTTTTTCTGCTTTTTCTATGTTTTCTTTTGCCTCTTTTACCAATGGAAATTTTAATAAAAGTTTTTTATCAATGTCATATTGGTACAAAAAATTACTCGAATCTGAAATAACAAATAAAACATTTTGCGTGTATAACAAACCAGATGGAGCTGCAATACCTTTTATAGTGAAGAGATTAGTAAGTTTGAAATTTTCCATATTTTTACCGATAACTTTATGAAGTTTTTAAGTCAGAAATTGCTCATAAAAGTACTATTTTTACATTTATTAAAAAGCGATATAAAATGGAAAACATAAATATTGAAGATTTTAAAGTAAAAACAACTATTAAATTAGCCGATTTTGCTACGAAATTAAACATCGATACCGATAAAGACCAAGAACAATTAGCCTTAGATAAAATCCAGAAAAAGCTTTCTAAAAAGCAAGATGCTATGTACGCACACAATCGTCATGCATTTTTGATTTGTTTGCAAGGCATGGATACTAGCGGAAAAGACAGTTTAATTCGTGAGGTTTTTAAAGAATTTAATCCGCGTGGAGTAGTAGTGCATAGTTTTAAAACACCAAATTCAACCGAATTAGAACACGATTATTTATGGCGTCATTATTTAGCTTTGCCTGAAAAAGGGAAATTCGCTGTCTTTAATCGTACGCATTATGAAAATGTATTAGTAACGCGAGTACATCCCGAATATATTTTGTTTGAAAACTTGCCAGGAATTGAAAAAGTGGAGGATATTACCCCTCAATTTTGGGAAAATCGCATGGAACAAATGGTAAATTTTGAAAAACATATTTCGTTAAACGGAACCAAAGTGTTGAAATTTTACTTTCACATGAGTAAAGATGAACAACGTGAACGTTTATTAAAACGATTAGAAAATCCAGAAGATAATTGGAAATTCAGTACTGGTGATTTAAAAGAGCGCGCACTTTGGGATGATTATATGAAATATTACGAAGAAGCAATCAACAAAACATCAACTGATTTTGCACCTTGGTACATAGTTCCTGCTGATGACAAAGGTGTTGCAAGATACATTGTAGCAAAAATTATTTGGGAAGAAATGGAAAAGCTAACCGATATTGCCGAACCAGAATTGGATCCAAAAGTCAAAGCAAACATTGAAGAATATAGAACACAATTGAAGAAATAACTTCAAGAACAATTAACAACAAACCAAAAACTATAAACACTAAAAATGAAAGTTTATACCAAAACAGGCGACACCGGAACCACAGCATTATTTGGTGGAACGCGTGTACCAAAACACCATATCAGAATCGAAAGTTATGGAACGGTTGACGAATTGAATTCACATATCGGATTAATTCGCGACCAAGACATGAGCGATTTGTACAAAAATGTATTAATTGAAATACAAGACAGATTATTTACTGTCGGCGCTATTTTAGCAACTCCACCAGAAAAAGAAACTTTGAAAAATGGTCAGCCACGTTTGCAAAATCTTGGTATTATTGAGTCAGATATTGAGTTTTTGGAAAATGAAATTGATACCATGGAAGAAGCTTTACCGCCAATGACACATTTTGTTTTGCCAGGTGGTCATACAACGGTGTCATATTGTCATATAGCACGCTGTGTATGCCGTAGAGCCGAGCGTTTAGCAGTACATTTGAATGACATAGAACCGACAGATGAACGCGTAATTAAGTACCTAAACCGACTTTCTGACTATCTTTTTGTGTTGGCACGAAAGTTGTCTCATGATTTGAACGCTGATGAAGTACAATGGATTCCTCGTAAGTAATCCTCTGTATTTTAAACAGTAGGTTAAAGTAATATTTTGATGTAATTAAATAAGAAGCTCAATTCTTTTATTTATTGAAGAAAAAGTATCGTTGACCACTAAAAAATAAACGTTCTTAAAAATTATTAAAAAAAGTAAAAAAAAACTTGATTTTTTGAGTAATAAATTTATTTTTGCATAAACTTAAATCGATAAAAAGATGTATTGGACATTAGAATTAGCGTCATATTTGAGTGATGCCCCTTGGCCAGCGACCAAAGACGAACTTATCGACTATGCTATCAGAACTGGAGCACCATTAGAAGTAGTGGAAAACTTACAGTCTATAGAAGACGAAGGTGAAATCTATGAAATGATGGAAGAGATTTGGCCAGATTATCCTACAGACGAAGATTATCTTTGGAATGAGGATGAATATTAGAAAATAAATAAACACAACAGAAACAAAGTCTCTTTACTGAGACTTTTTTTGTGGTTTTACAAGCAATTAAAAAGAAAATTAAAATTATGAGTATCATAAATTCCATATTGAAGGCTTTTGTGGGTGATAAATCGGAGAAAGATGTAAAAGCGATTCAACCTATAATCACAAAAGTAAAATCGTTTGAAAGTGCCTTAAAAGCATTATCCCATGACGAATTGCGTGCTAAAACAGCCGAATTTAAAGCTAAAATTCAACAAGCTCGTGCCGAGAAAGACAACAAAATTGTTTCGCTAAGGCAAGAAGCAGAGCAAACACAAGATATTGATGCTCGTGAAGATATTTATGCTGAAATCGATAAAATCGAAAAAGAAGCTTATGAAATTTCTGAGAAAGTATTAAATGAAATTCTTCCTGAAGCTTTTGCAGTTGTAAAAGAAACGGCTCGTCGTTTTAAAGAAAATACTTCTTTAACGGTGACTGCTACTCCAAAAGACAGAGAGTTGTCAGCAACTAAATCGTACATTACTATTGAAAGTGATAACGCTACTTGGACCAATTCTTGGAATGCAGCTGGTAAAGCTATCACTTGGGATATGATTCACTACGATGTTCAGTTGATTGGTGGAGTTGTTTTACACCAAGGTAAAATTGCCGAAATGCAAACAGGTGAAGGAAAAACATTAGTTGCAACATTACCATTATACTTAAATGCCTTAACAGGAAACGGTGTGCATTTAGTAACAGTGAATGACTATTTAGCAAAACGTGATAGCACTTGGAAAGCGCCTTTATTCGAGTTCCATGGCTTAACTGTGGATTGTATTGACAATCATCAGCCAAATTCTCCAGAAAGAAGAAAAGCGTACGAAGCTGATATTACTTATGGAACAAATAACGAATTTGGTTTCGATTATTTGAGAGATAATATGGCGCATGCTCCAGAAGATTTGGTTCAACGTAAACACAATTATGCCATTGTCGATGAGGTCGATTCTGTTTTAGTTGATGATGCAAGAACACCATTAATTATTTCTGGACCAGTTCCACAAGGTGACCGTCATGAATTCAACGAGTTAAAACCAAAAGTTGAAAACTTAGTAACCTTACAACGAAAATTAGCTACAGATTGTTTAACTGAAGCAAAACGTTTGTTCAAAGAAGGAAACAATAAAGAAGCAGGATTTTACTTATTACGTTCGCACAGAGCATTACCAAAGAGTAAAGCATTAATAAAATTTTTATCGGAAGAAGGTGTAAAACAATTATTGCAAAAGACCGAAAACCAATACATGCAAGATAACAACAGAGAAATGCCAAAAATTGATGAGGCGTTATACTTTGTTATCGAAGAAAAAAACAATCAAGTTGAATTAACTGATAACGGAATTCAATACTTGTCACAAGATACCGATGCGCAATTTTTCGTACTACCAGATATTGGAACTGAAATTGCTCAAATCGAAAAATCAAATCTTTCAACTGAAGAAGAAGCTGAACGTAAAGAAGAATTATTCAAAGATTTTTCTATAAAATCAGAACGTATTCATACTTTAACGCAATTATTAAAAGCATATACTTTATTTGAAAAAGATACTGAATACGTTATCATGGACAATAAAGTAATGATTGTTGATGAGCAAACTGGTCGTATTATGGACGGTCGTCGTTACTCAGATGGTTTACACCAAGCAATTGAAGCAAAAGAGAACGTAAAAATTGAAGCTGCTACTCAAACATTTGCAACGGTTACATTACAGAATTATTTCCGTATGTACAGCAAATTAGGTGGAATGACAGGAACTGCATCAACAGAAGCGGGTGAGTTCTGGGAAATCTACAAATTAGACGTTGTGGAAATCCCTACAAACCGTCCGATGGCTCGTAAAGATAAAGACGATTTAATTTACAGAACCGTTCGTGAAAAATTCAACGCAGTTATCGAAGATGTAGTACAATTATCAAATGCAGGAAGACCTGTATTGATTGGTACAACATCGGTAGAAATTTCGGAATTATTAAGCCGAATGTTAAAAATTAGAAACATTCAACACAACGTATTGAATGCTAAAATGCACAAAAGTGAAGCAGAAATTGTAGCAGAAGCTGGAAAACCTGGAGTAGTTACAATCGCAACCAATATGGCAGGTCGTGGAACCGATATTAAATTATCTGACGAAGTTAAAAAAGCAGGTGGTTTGGCAATTATCGGAACAGAACGTCACGATTCACGTCGTGTTGACCGTCAGTTAAGAGGTCGTGCTGGTCGTCAAGGAGATGTTGGTAGTTCTCAATTCTACGTGTCTTTGGAAGATAACTTAATGCGTTTATTCGGTTCAGAAAGAGTAGCGAAAGTTATGGATAGAATTGGTCTAAAAGAAGGTGAAGTAATTCAACATTCTATGATGACAAAATCTATCGAAAGAGCACAGAAAAAAGTAGAAGAAAATAACTTTGGAGTTCGTAAACGTTTGTTAGAATATGATGACGTAATGAATGCACAAAGAGAAGTAGTTTACAAAAGAAGACGTCACGCATTACATGGAGAGCGTTTGAAAGTTGACATCGCAAACATGATGTATGACACTTGTGAATTAGTAGTGGAACAAAACAAATTATCGGGTGATTTTAAAAACTATGAGTTCGAATTAATTCGCTATTTTTCAATTAGTTCACCAGTTTCTCAAGCTGAATTTTCAAAGCTTTCAGACAGAGAAATCACAGGAAAAACATATAAAGCTGTTTTAGAACATTATAATGATAAAATTGCGAGAAATGCTGCGGAGGCTTTCCCAATTATCAAAAATGTATATGAAAACAACAATGGCCAATATTTACGAATAATTGTTCCTTTTACAGACGGAATAAAATCGTTGAATGTGGTAACTGATTTAGAAAAAGCTTATACTTCAGAAGGTAAATCATTAGTTGCTGATTTTGAGAAAAACATCACTTTAGCTATTGTTGATGAAGCTTGGAAAAAACATTTACGTAAAATGGACGAGTTGAAACAATCGGTTCAGTTAGCTGTTCACGAACAAAAAGATCCATTATTGATTTATAAATTTGAAGCTTTTAACTTATTCAAAAAAATGATTGATGATGTAAATAAAGAAGTAATTTCGTTCTTATTCAAAGGCGATTTACCATCTCAAAGTCCATCAGACATTCAAGAAGCTAAGCAAGTGCGTCAAAAAGAAAACTATACTGAAACAAAAGAAGATTTAGATAGTGATGATGCTGCAAGTGAAGCAAGAAGAGCAGGTGAAATGGCTAGTCAAAGACCTCAAGTAACGGAAACGATTACAAGAGAAATGCCAAAAATCAATCGTAATGACACAGTTACCATTAAACATGTAATGAGTGGAAAAAGCGAAACCATGAAATACAAAAAAGCAGAGAGCATGTTAGCTTCTGGTGAATGGGTTTTGGTTAATGAATAAAAAAGTATTAGTTGAAATAAAAAATCCCGAGTTTAGGCTCGGGATTTTTTTATTTTTATTTTTTAAGCTTTTTGTATGCTCTAATTAAAGTTTTAAGCTCTCGGTTAGAAGTTACATCAATAACTTTATCAGATAAAAAATGACCATATTTGAATGCTACACTATATTTTGAAGACGATAACGCATTAGAAATTACATCAAGTTCATTTCTTAACGATTGTTTTTCTTCTTCTATTTTTCCTAAAAGTTCAAATTTAGCTTTAAAATCTCTTCTAAAAGTGGTCGTGTTAAATGGAATTGCATGAAGAATTTGCATTTGTTTCTTCGATTTTAAATCTAAAGTATCAATGATTTTAGGTACAAAATTTTCAATTTCTTTTCTTGATAATGATTCTATAGTATTGGGAAGAAAAGATTCTTGTTTTGCATTTTCTTTTTTAGGAGCTGCTTTTATAGTTTTTTCTGCAAATTGCGTATTCATATAGCCGCTTCCAAAGCACTTTTTACATTTTGGATCTAAACCTTCACAAGAACAAATTTGAACTGCCATAAATTGTTGTTTTATATTCTGAATCGGTATTAATGGGTTTTATTACAACCTTCTAAACACAGTTTCAAATGGGATGCAAAGATATATAAAGCAAATGATATTAAATGAAAATTGAACAATCAATAATCCATGCTTTAGTGTTCCACAAATTCCAGAATATCACCGGGCTGACAATCCAAGGCTTTGCAAATGGCTTCAAGGGTACTAAAACGAACCGCTTTGGCCTTTCCTGTTTTTAAAATGGACAAATTCGCTAAGGTAATGTCTACTTTTTCCGAAAGTTCGTTGAGCGACATTTTGCGTTTTGCCATCATCACGTCTAAGTTTACAATTATAGGCATAGCTTAAACAGTTAAGTCGTTTTCGTTTTGAATATCGATTCCTTTTTTAAAGATAATCGCAATAATATAGATAACTCCTCCCATTAAAATAAAAGCTCCGCTGTCTGCCCAAAATTGGTTTAAGTTATCCGGTACAAAACCATGATGCAGTAAACTTTTAACGATTTGTCTAGCAATGTGACTTAATAGTCCAATGGAAAGGGTGTAATAACTAATATGTAAAATTTGTTTTGCCACAAAAGTGTTGAACGGTTTAGACAAATCCATTTTGTGCATGAGATGAATTACGGCATAAAATAGCACCGCTTTTAAAATGGAAATGATAAGTATAAAACTATAAACACCAAAAAAGGCTAATTTACTGTCGTTATACATTTCCATCAAATCTAACTTTTGATACAGATTCTGAATAATTTCAGGATTGTAAAGACTAAAAAAGAAATTAACGAGTAAGCCTCCTGCTTCAATAGACAAGCCCACAAAAATTAGCCAAGCGATAACATATAAGCCCCAAAATACGAAGTTGTTTGTTTTTGACATAACTACAAAGTTTAAAATTACATTGCAAATGTCAATAAAAATTTATTGAAAAACAATAAAAATTTAGTTATTTTAGATAAATTTTTGAAAATTGTTTGTGTTTGTTGGGTTTTGGGAATGAAAAAACTCCCTTGTGTGGGAGTTTTGGTTTTATACAATAAAGTTTAGATTAAGTCCTAAAATCCCAATTTCTTAAAACGGCTGTTATACTTTTGTGCTTTTCTTTACATAAGCAAAAGATTGCGGTGGATGAATACCATATGTTTCTTTTATACACAAAAGTTCTTTATATTGTTTTACTTTTTTAACTTCTAAAGCAAATCCGTTTTCTTTACCAATGAAATAATCATAATAATATTTTTCTGTTATACCAGAAAAGTCTTTAGTTAGTGTCCATAAAGATTTTAAATCATCGTGTAAAATCTCTCCAATTTCAAATTCTCCAATTATTTTACTTATTGGTGATGAGGCATATACGATGATTTTAGTTATCTCTCTATTCTTGAATATACTTCTTCTAAACTCAAATTTTTTGCTTCCGCTAAAAATTTTGTTTGCGTATTCTGGTTTAATCGACAATATAACTTCCATTTGCTCTTGCTTCATTTAAAATTTCTACAAACTTACGATTTTCTATTAATTCAAAGCCTCTTGGTGCTTCATTTATAATATTTAATTCTCGTAATCTTTTTAAATTAACTTTTGGCATCGGAAAAGAATCAACATATAAAAAGTTTACAATAAATGGTCTATTATTAGGTGTCCAATTCCAATATTTGCTTAGTTCTTTATCATTAAAGACACTTCTTTTTCTGCATAATTCAATAAAGTGAGCTTCGTCTCTTATTTCTGTTATGACGCTTTCAACTATACCTAATGTTGAAACAACACCTTGATAATGACCACCAGTTCTATAAAAAATTAATAAATCTCCTTGATTTAAATTTCTATTATAAGAACGAGAAATGTATATTTTTTTTAAAGCATTTCTGTGAGGTTCATTTTCTACAAAGTCATTTGGAGACTCATTATTTAATATTGAATCAGGAAATAATTCTGTATGATATTCTGGATATATTGGAACAATAAATTTTTGATTATTATTTATTGAAATAAATGGATAGTGAAATTTTGGATTTTCAACGTTCGTTTTTTTAGTAAAATCTTTAATATATACGTTTTCTATACCATTTTGAGTTTCTTTTTGTCCCCAAAAAACAAATCCCCATTCTTCTAATAAATCTATAAGTCTTTGCTGTTCTTCTCTTTTATCAAAAATTGTAACATATATTTCTTCAACATTATATGAGATTGCATTATCAAAAATTATTTTCAAAAATCTTTCTCCTAATTTGTAACCCGTTGATGTAACTTTAAATGTGCCAATTTTTAATCTTCTTTTTGGTTCAAATTTTGGTGTAATGTCGTTATATGTTTCGCTATTTAATTCCTCAACTTTTAAATAAAGAAAAGCTCTTACTAAACCATCTGTAATACATACATAAGAAATATTGTCTGACTTTTTATTAAACCAACTTTCAAACTCTTTATAATCTTCTAAAAATGAATTAAAGAATTCGTCTTTAAGATTAATATTACCAAAATAATCTTTTTTTACGGCTAAAACCTGATATTCTTTTAATTCTGGATTTTCTGCTATTGATTTCTCTAAAAAAGAATCTATTTTATAAATTTTTTCTGAAATTCCGAGAAGTTTAGCTTTTCTATGAATACCACGATCTTCAGTAATTAAATAATCGATTCTTCCACTATGGACTTCTTTTAATAAACTTGTATCAATAAAATCATTTCTATTCTTGTCATTGACTCTAATTTGCTGAATTAATTCAGTTTCTGGAGATTCAGTTTTTAGAACATTATAATTTTCAAGTTTGATTGTCATTGTATTTACGACTTCTTCATCTCGATATGAATTTATTTCTTCCAGACTAAATGGAGAAACACATTTTTCAATATGCAATCTATCAAGCCAATTAAAAAGCAATCCGATGTCTTGATTATAAATTTTACTAGCTTCTCGATGAATAATTATATTTGTATCAAGTAATACTCTCATTTTTTAAAAAAATTAATAGGTTTTGAATGTCTCCATTTGTTACTTTTATTATGGGTATATTTAATTCTTTTGATAAAGACATCGAATATTCTAATTCTAAATCTTGGAATTTACGCAATATTTCTATGTCATAAGAATTATTATCTCTTTTTTCTAATCGATCTTTTATTAACTCTATATTATCAACTACAATGATAAATGCTTTTGGATTTAGTTCAATAAATGTTTCTTTATTGATTTTTTCAGGCTTGTTTTTTGAATTTAATAAGCAAAAATGACCATCTAAAAGATATTTTTTGCTTGGATCAATTATTTGATTTAGATTATTTAGTAATCTATTTTGAGAAAGTTTAAAGTCTTTAACCTTTTTATTTTCCAGTGAGCTAATTTCTTCCCATTTAAGAACTTCACTTGCTGATAAATGTACAAAATTATGAAGTGAAATGATTTTTTTACAAATTGTACCTTTTCCAACGCCGTGTATTCCACCAATAAAGTATATATTTTCCATTATTTTTTATTTTTCTAAGGTTCTGAAGTAGCATAAGGCATAACTTGTACACATAATCAAATACATACAAAATATTCGCAATATAAAAATGTATTTCCAAACCCAATTACAGATTTTCTATACATTTTCAATTATTTTTTCCAGTATTTGCTGTTTTTTTGGTTTTATAAAATGCAAAATGCATTTTGTAAGAATCTTACGCTACAATTATAGGAATAAAAACCCACAAAATACCCCGTAAAAATACCTGATTTTCAAACCAGGTATTTTTACGGGGGTAATCAGGTATTTTTACGGGGGTGTGGCTTTAACATTTAGCGCTTGCCACTATAATTTACTCTTTTTTGCCACTAATTACTCTTGAAATCAATCCTTTTTGGTTGGTAAATTCAGCAAATAAAACACCACCAAAATGCAATACCATAAATCCAAGTAAATAGTATAACGAAAGTACGTGTATTTCTTCCATTGGGTCTTTTAGATTTTTAGGACCAAATTCAATAAACAAACCCGTTACTAACGAAATCGCAGTACAAACATAAAACACAAGATATACCCAATATTGAAATTTGGTTTTAGCATCTAAACCAGCTTTAAAAGGAGAAGCGAATTTCATTTCGCCAAAAAATGGCACTGCTAAACGAATGCAATACAAACCGGTTAACACATAACCAAAATAAATATGCCAGTTCCACATGGGTTTTCTGATTTTTTTAGCCAACACAATGGCATCGTCTTCCGATAAAGCTGCATAACCATTATCCGCTAAAAACGCCTGAATTATTCCAGCCACATGATTTTTTTCCATCCAGGTCTTGCGTAAAAAAATAGTCAGCAACAACAAAAGAAAAGTAAAAGCAATCAACCAATGTAGAATACGGTAGACTTTAGAATAATTTCGGGTTTCCATGATATAACGTTTAATGTTACCCAAATGTAGGAAATAGTTTTCAGGTTTTAAACTATTTTATTTTTAATCTCATACGAATAAATCAGCAAAATCAGCGCTTGAAAATCCGTGTTATCCGCGTGCCAAATAAGTGCAACGCTTATTTAATAACTAAATCATATTTCTGCAACAAACCTTTTAAATTTTCAGTAGAAAAAATAGCGCGTTTTAGCTTGTTTTTTTCAGGATCAATCGTAAAATCATAGCTAGTAGAAAAATCGGTTTTGTGAGCGGTTGTGCCTATGAAAACAGCATGTCTTAAATTGCAATTGTCAAACATGGCTTCAGATAAATCACTTTCCATAAAATCCACGGCGATCATACTGCAATTGATAAACTGCATTTTCTTGAGTTTCAAACTATAAAACTGCGCATAATCGAGTAAGCTGTCTTTAAAATGAAACTCGTATAAAATTTGGTCTGTCATAGCAAAATTCACCGAAGTAAAATCGCATTTCGTAAACCAAACATCACGCAAAGACACATGGTTAATCTTGGTGCCTCTAAAATTACAATCCAAAAAATTACAATCAATAAACGTAACCGCAATAAACGAACACGCTCTAAAATCGCAATTTGTAAACGTACAATTTTCGTATTCTTTGTACTTTACATCGTTTTCGGCATAGGTAATATCAGAAAAATTTTGGTCGGTAATATAATCTGCGTGCATGGTTTTATTTTAGAAATGTAAAACTACTTCAATTTTTTATTGAATCAAATAGAAAGTTATATGTTTAAAAAAAACTATATTCGTAAAAATTTTGGGGATGTAGCTCAGTTGGCTAGAGCGCTACGCTGGCAGCGTAGAGGTCGTGGGTTCGAGCCCCATCTTCTCCACAGTATACGATTATGATTGACCAATTAGGCACCGAACATTTCTTTAAAACAGCTCCAAAGCGAATTGTTTCATTAGTGCCTTCGCAAACCGAGTTGTTGTACGATTTAGGTTTAGAAGATTCCCTTGTCGGAATTACGAAGTTTTGCGTACATCCTGTTCATCTAAAAGCTACAAAAAACATTGTTGGTGGAACAAAAACTGTAAAATTTGATAAAATAAAAGTACTTCAGCCCGACATTATCATTTGTAACAAAGAAGAAAATACCAAAGTAATTGTTGAAGAATTATCCCAAATTTGTCCAGTTTGGGTAACCGATATTTTAACGATTGACGATAATTTACAAATGATTTACGATTTCGGACAATTATTTAATAAACGTACCGAAGCACAAAAATGGATTGATAAAATTAACTTTGCTTATCAAGACTTTCAACAATTTATAAACGATAAACCCATTAAGAAAGCGGCTTATTTTATTTGGGCAAAACCTCACATGGTGGCTGGAAATAATACATTTATTAACGAAGTATTGAAATTGAATCATTTCGAGAATATTTATGAAACAAAAGAAGGACGTTATCCTGAAATCGAATTAAAAAAAATCCGTTTAGAAGGCGATCCAGATTATGTGTTTTTGTCTTCCGAACCTTTTCCATTTAATGATGAACATGCTTTTGAAATTGGAAGATTCACGCATCATGCCAAAACCGTTTTCGTAGATGGTGAAATGTTTTCTTGGTACGGAAGTCGGTTGTTAAAAGCTTTTGATTATTTCAAATTACTACATTCTAAAATTTAAAATTTGTTCAACCTTTTAGTCTTTTGAAAAGTGGTACATTTGAACAAAATTAGAATTTGATTTCCTATACAATTTATAAAAACGAGTCAAGCACCGAATGGGTTACTTTTGTTCATGGAGCAGGAGGCAGCTCTTCTATTTGGTTTAAGCAAATTCGCGATTTTCAGAAACATTTTAATGTATTGTTGCTCGATTTAAGAGGTCACGGCAACTCAAACGAACCAATTAAAACGGCTTTTAAACAAAAATACACGTTTAAATCCATTGCAACCGATGTAGTAGAAGTCATTGAACATTTAAAGATTGAAAGTTCTCATTTTGTGGGAATATCGTTAGGTTCTATTGTGATTCGTCAATTGGCAGAAATGCATCCCGAACGAGTAAAGAGTATGATTTTAGGCGGTGCGATTTTAAAGATGAACTTTCGTTCGCAAATCTTAATGAAATTAGGAAACATGTTTAAATATATATTGCCTTATTTGGTTTTGTACAAGTTTTTTGCCTTTGTGATTATGCCTAAAAAAAACCACAAACAATCACGCTTATTATTCATTAACGAAGCGAAGAAATTGTACCAAAAAGAATTCATCAAATGGTTCAAACTTACTGCCGAAATCAACCCAGTTTTACGTTGGTTCCGTCAAAAAGAACTTAATATTCCTACGCTTTACGTAATGGGTGAAGAAGATTATATGTTTTTACCTTCGGTTAAGCAAGTAGTTGCTAATCATGTAAAAACGGCTGAACTTTTCATCATTCAAAACTGCGGTCATGTTGTAAACGTAGAACAACCCTTAATTTTCAATGAGACTGTGATTGGGTATTTGAAGCAACAAGTTTAAAACCATAAAACAAAAAACCACGCCCGAAAGCGTGGTGATTTTTTAAACTAACCCTAACCAAATGAGAAAATCTCTTATTTATTACAATGCAAATATCCGATGAATTTTTGACTTGTAATGTTAAGGTTATGTTATACTTATGTTATTGATTATTAAATTTTTACGAAAACGTTTTTTCTGTAAATATTGAATTACAAAACAATTATTTTTTGTCTTGTAATGCAAAAACTTTCTTTAATAAATCAGAACTTCTTGAAGATAAATTAGTTCTGATGTCTTTTTCTTCTACAGCAATCATTTTGAAAACACCTTCCATTGCTTTGTTTGTAGTGTAATCTGTTAAATCGGGATTCACTTTTGTAACAAACGGAATCGAATTGTATTTGGTAATAATTTGACTCCAAACTTTATCAGCTCCAACTTTCGTGTACGAATTTTTAATCACAGGATTAAATTTGGCATACAAAGCGTTTGATGTTGTGTTTTGTAAATAAGTTGTTGCCGAACTTTCATTACCCATTAAGATGTTTTTGGCGTCGTTAAAAGTCATTTGCTTTACCGCATCTACAAAAATAGGTGTCGCTTCTTTAACTGCATCTTCCGCAGCACGATTGATGACTTTTAAACCTTCATCGGCTAATTTACTCATGCCTATTTGACGTAGCTTTTTATCAACGGTTTGAAGTTCTTCGGGTAATAAAATTTTTACGGCTTCATTCTTAAAAAAGCCATCTGTAGCTGTTAATTTTGAAACTTGCTTGGTAATGCCATTATTCAACGCTTCTTTTAACCCGCTACCAATTTCTGCCTGACTCAAAACGCCAGTTCCTTGTGGTAATTGATCTAAAACTTGTTGCATTTCGGCACAACCAAATAAACTAAAGGCAAATAAACTAAGTACTAATTTTTTCATGGTTTTATATTTTGTTAACGTAATTACAAAGATAGTGCCATTTTTCATTCGAATTTATTCTAAAATTTGAATGAAATAAAATTATTAAATTCGTAAATTGCACCCTTTAAAACGAATAAAAATTACACATGGAACTACAAACTCCTTATATTCCTAAAAATAAAGTAAGAATTGTGACCGCAGCGTCACTTTTTGATGGACACGATGCAGCCATTAATATCATGCGTAGAATTATTCAAGCTACTGGTGTTGAGGTAATTCACCTTGGACATGATAGAAGTGTGGAAGAAGTTGTAAATACAGCTATTCAGGAAGATGCTAATGCAATCGCAATGACATCTTACCAAGGAGGTCACAACGAATATTTCAAATACATGTACGATTTGCTTAAAGAAAAAGGAGCAGGTCACATCAAAATATTTGGTGGAGGTGGAGGAGTTATCTTACCTTCTGAAATCTCTGAATTACACGAATACGGAATCGAAAGAATTTATTCGCCAGATGACGGTCGCGCTATGGGATTACAAGGTATGATTAACGATTTGGTACAACGTTCGGATTATCCAATTGGTGATAAACTTACAGGAGAATTATCGCATATCGAAGAGAAAAACCCAACTGCAATTGCAAGATTGATTTCGGCAGCTGAGAATTTTCCAGAAATTGCAAAATCGGTTTTTGAGGAAATTCATCAAAAGAATGAAACATCAAAAATTCCAGTATTAGGAATCACAGGAACGGGTGGTGCTGGAAAATCATCGTTAGTAGATGAATTAGTGCGTCGTTTTTTAATCGATTTTCCAGAAAAAACTATCGGATTAATTTCGGTTGACCCATCAAAACGTAAAACAGGTGGAGCTTTGTTAGGCGATAGAATTCGTATGAATGCGATTAACAATTCTCGTGTTTACATGCGTTCGTTAGCTACTCGTCAATCTAATTTGGCTTTATCAAAATATGTGGCTGAAGCGATTGAAGTATTGAAAGCCGCAAAATATGATATTATTATTTTAGAAACATCTGGAATTGGACAATCGGATACCGAAATTTTAGAGCATTCTGATGTTTCGTTATACGTTATGACACCTGAATTTGGAGCAGCAACTCAGTTAGAAAAAATCGATATGTTGGATTTCGCTGATTTAGTTGCCTTGAATAAATTCGATAAACGTGGTGCTTTAGATGCGATTCGTGATGTAAAAAAACAATACCAACGCAATCATAATTTGTGGGATGTGGATACCGATAAAATGCCAATTTTTGGAACTATCGCTTCGCAATTCAATGATCCAGGAATGAATACGCTTTACAAATCTATCATGGATAAGATTGTGGAGAAAACAGGAGCGGATTTAAAATCGACTTTTGAAATTACGCGTGAGATGAGCGAGAAAATCTTCGTGATTCCGCCTCACAGAACACGTTATTTATCTGAAATTGCAGAAAACAATAGAAAATACGATGAAACAGCACTTTCTCAAGTAGAAGTAGCTCAAAAATTATACGGAATTTTCAAAACGATTGAAACCGTTAACGGAAATGTGCCGCAATTAGATAAAGCAGGAATTGTGGAGAGTTCTTTAAAAATTACTGCTGATAACAAAGATTTCGTTTCGTTATTAACTAAAGAGTTTGATAGAGTTAAAATGAACCTTGACCCATACAATTGGGAAATCATTTTAACTTGGGACGAAAAAGTAAACAAATACAAAAATCCGGTTTACAGTTTTAAAGTTCGTGATAAAGAAATCAAAATTGCAACGCATACTGAATCGTTATCGCATTCTCAAATTCCAAAAGTAGCTTTACCAAAATACCAAGCTTGGGGCGATATCTTAAAATGGAATTTACAAGAAAATGTACCAGGAGAATTCCCATTTGCATCAGGATTATATCCATTCAAACGAGAAGGAGAAGATCCAAGTAGAATGTTCGCAGGAGAAGGAGGACCAGAAAGAACGAACAAACGTTTCCATTATGTTTCTGCGGGATTACCTGCAAAACGTTTATCAACAGCTTTTGACTCGGTTACATTATACGGAAATGATCCACATATTCGTCCTGATATTTATGGAAAAATTGGAAATGCGGGAGTTTCGATTTGTTGTTTAGACGATGCTAAGAAATTATATTCAGGTTTCGATTTAAGTCATCCTTTGACTTCGGTTTCGATGACGATTAATGGTCCTGCGCCAATGTTGTTAGGATTCTTCATGAATGCTGCCATCGATCAAAACTGTGAAAAATACATTGTTGAAAATAATCTTCAAGATGAAGTTGAAGCTAAAATCAACGAAATTTATAAGAAAAAAGGAGTAGCCCGTCCAAGATACCAAGGTGCTTTACCAGAAGGAAACAATGGTTTAGGTTTGATGCTTTTAGGAGTAACGGGTGACCAAGTTTTACCTTTAGATGTGTATCAAGATATCAAAGTAAAAACCTTAGCACAAGTTCGTGGAACGGTTCAAGCGGATATTTTAAAAGAAGATCAAGCACAAAATACTTGTATTTTCTCTACGGAATTCGCATTGCGTTTGATGGGTGACGTTCAAGAATATTTCATCAAACAAAATGTTCGTAATTTCTA
>Ga0209373_10001889_pt1 | contig 22887 bp, 16 predicted proteins | sample Higcelweek5metaG_FD_187173 | JGI IMG/M metagenome (GOLD analysis project Ga0209373, IMG submission 187173) | Freshwater pond sediment microbial communities from the University of Edinburgh, under environmental carbon perturbations - High... | ecosystem: Environmental > Aquatic > Freshwater >... | reverse complement strand
TGACTGCAGTATATTTGAGTATAAGTTCATACTGACCATCTCCGTCAAGATCTCCGACATTAACATCACCCGGTGTCCATGCACTTCCGGGTGATGACAGGTTGATAGTAAGGACATTTGATGCCCATACAGCAACCTCTGCGGATGCCTTTCCTTCAATGCCGCCGATAACTTCACGAACGCTGTATTTTGCGGTGGTACTTCCTGATTCATCAACAAGGTTTGTTGCACCGGAAACGGGAGCGGAATTAACTCTTGTTGTACCGCGATAGACATTGAATGCAGTCGAAGCTGCGTCGGTTCCAAAGAGCCGCCAGCTTAGAAAAACTTTAGAACCTCCGGTACTTACAGCTAAAAGTCCGCGATCGAGTGCTTCCATCTGGCGTTTTGCAGATACTGGTATAGCAGAAATTGATATACAAAGCAATGCTGCAATAAATTTATTAATTATAACCAAAAGTTCCCCCCTGATACGGGTATTGAGCTTATACCAGATTACATATAAGATATATTATATAGAAAAAAAATCAAAAAGTTGCAATTAAATAATAATCCAGGTTGATATAGAACAGCACACGAATGTTTAACAGATCAGGTTTTTTTCCGTTTGAATGAGATTCAATACAATTAATTATTGGTTAAAAAAATCAAAAAATGAATTCCAGGCTGATTATTGAAGGGATAATATTATCCTTGACTTTATTGAACAGGTAATTATAAAGTATACATAATTAAAAATGGGAATTTCAAATCCGGAGTTATATATGATAAAAAATATGAGAATTATGTTAAAAATGTCAATAGGTATCATGGTACTGCTCATTTTACTTGTTCTTATCGGTATTACAGGGCTTAGCAGCATGAATAAGATTGCAGATGAATTTAAATCAATAATTGATATCCATCTCCCTAATACAGACTTCCTTGCGCAGGCAGACAGAGATTTGAACCAGCTTCTGGTTGCAGAACGTACAATGTTGTCTGGTCTGAATCAGGCAGTCCTTGACAAACAGATTGTAGATTATGATGAAAATTTAATTCAATCTGCAACGCGTATGGGAAAATATGATTCGCTTGCGTCAAGTGACAGGGAAAAACAGATGTATGAAACCTATCTTGAAAAAAGAAAGGTGTGGGAAGTTGTATCAAAACAGGTTGTAGCTTTGATTAAAGATAAAACTCCTGAATCGCAGAAGAAAGCCATTGAATTGTCGCAGGGTGAGGCAGGTCAGAAATTTGAAGATATGCGGGAATGTATTAACAAATTAGAAGAGTTAAATTTAGAAGATGCAAAAATCGCAAATGATGCAGTTACAGCTTTACATAAAAGATCGTTTATGATTCTTTTTGTGTTAATAACAGCGGCTGCTTTACTAAGCGTGGTAACACTGTTTATTCTGAAAAAAATTATTGTAGATCCTGTACGGAAAGTGACACTTGCGATAAATGACATTGCATCAGGATCGGGTGATCTGTCAAAACGTATTATTTTTGATTCAAAAGATGAAATCGGGGAACTCGCCAATGGTTTCAACACTTTCGTTGAAAAATTGCAGGGTATTGTCAAGGATGTAATAACAAATACAGCACTTGTATCTTCATCTGCAGGTGACCTTAAAGATGCTGTTACAAGAATTACTGCAAATTCTGAAGAAATGGCAATGCAGTCAAATACAGTTGCATCAGCAACCGAGCAGGCGTCAGCAAATATTCAGAATATTGCCAGCGCATCAGAGCAGTCTGCAACATCAGTTTCAACAGTTGCAGTTGCAATAGAAGAGATGAGCTCGACAATAAATGAAGTGGCAAAGAACTGTCAGGCAGAAACGCTTGTTGCTGCAAAAGCAACTTCACAGGCGCAATCGACTAAAGAGCTTATGGAACGGCTCAATGTTTCCTCAAGAGAAATAGGAAAGGTAATTGATGTAATCAATGATGTTGCAGATCAGACAAATCTTCTGGCACTTAATGCAACTATTGAGGCTGCATCAGCCGGTGAAGGTGGAAAGGGATTTGCAGTTGTCGCGGCAGAAGTCAAGGAGCTGGCAAAGCAGACGACCAAGGCAACAGAACAGATAAGAGTTCAGGTTGAAGACATTCAGAAAAGTACTTCAGATGCACTTGATGCAATAAGCAGTATCACGAAAGTTATTGAAGAGATAGATATATTATCACATACAATAGTCGGTGCTGTTGAAGAACAGAGCGCGACAACAAATGAGATCGCAAAAAATGTCAGCGGTACAAGTCATGCAACAAATGAAATTGCCAGAAATGTCAATGAATCTGCAAAAGGACTGACAGAGGTTTCAATGAATATTCAGGGGGTAAGCAAAGCTATTGCAGATACTACAGAGGGTGTAAATACAATTCAGACTGGTGTCAGGAAACTGTCCGAGTTATCTGAAAATTTACAAAGAATAGTAGGCCAGTTTAAAGTATAGATTGTTTACAAAATGATTGTTGATACTGCCTGATACTCGCATTAATAGTCATTTTCCAATGAGTAATTGTTCAAAATAATCAGACAGTTATTTTCTGCCATCAATAAAAAATATCCCAATTCTTCCTGAAAAATTACTATTTTTATAGTTAAATTACCCTTGATTATCAAGTTTTTGCAGCATAAATCCTGCTGTTGGATATTGAATTATATCTGTGTTTTAAGGACTTATGTACCTGGAAGAATTATCAGCATATATCTGAATTTATGCAATTGGTTGTTTTAGAAGAAAATACATTTGAATCTGCACTCAATTGCAGAACCAGAAATAAGGATGAAAATGAAACGGGAACCGATAGTACAGTTTGGAAATCCGGTGCTTCGACAGATTGCTTCACCGGTAACTGTTTTTCACAAAAAGCTCTGTGCTTTAATTGACACTATGAAATTCACTCTTGAATCAGACGGCTGCGGGGCAGCACTTGCAGCTCCACAGATTGGTGTTTTAAAACGGGTTGTGGTAATTGATTATCAGGGTGAATACCTTGAAATGGTGAATCCTCTGATTATTGAGATGAGCGGGAGCGTTCTCGATGAAGAGGGGTGTTTGTCGTTTGTTGGTTACAACGGTAAAGTTATGCGCTCTGAGACTGTTACAGTGAAGTTTTGTGATCGTACTGGTATCGAAAAAGTTATTTCACGAAGCGGACCCTTTGCACGATGCATTCAGCATGAGGTTGATCATCTTGATGGTATTCTCTACATAGACAGAATGGAAAAAAGTGAAACTGTCTATAATGATGATAATGATGTCATTCCAGTGAATGATGCAATAAATTTAGCTGGTCAAAGAATCTAAAACGGTATTGATATTTCCTGAAAATCAAAAACCTTCAAGTCCCGCTGCCGGGGTTTCTGCGGCGGGATACAAATATCACAATCTCTGCGGTCCTTTTTCTGCAGATATGGTTAAAACACCAGATTTGTAATGCAAGATGTGACAGTCGCTTGCGCACAGCGCCACGGTTCAGTTGCGGATTTCAGTTAAAAACTTAAAAAAATATTAGCTCATATATATATAGTACGCAAAACATATATTTCACTTGTTTATTTTAAAAAGAGTTTTGGATATTCTGCCAGATAGATGAGGGAGCTTGCTGATTCTGGAAATTTTATCCTGACGAATTATTTTTAAGTTTAATTTTGCAGAAGAACACAGGAAATTTTTAAGTGACAACAGAATTTATCAGAAATTTTTGCATTATTGCCCATATCGACCATGGAAAATCGACACTTGCAGATCGGTTTCTTGAAATTACTTCTACTATTAGTAAAGAAAAAATGCAGGATCAGGTCCTTGACGATATGGATCTTGAACGTGAGCGCGGTATCACAATCAAGTCGCACCCGATCAGAATGAAATATAAATCTGACGCCGGTCAGATGTATGAGTTCAATCTTATTGACACTCCGGGACATGTTGACTTTTCATACGAAGTGTCCAGATCACTTGCTGCCTGCGAAGGTGCTATTCTTGTTGTTGATGCAAGTCAGGGTATTGAAGCCCAGACATTGACAAATATATACCTTGCACTTGAGAATGATCTTGCTATAGTGCCGGTGCTTAACAAAATAGATCTTCCGTCTGCTCATCCTGATGAAGTCAGACGTCAGGTATCTGAACTGCTTGGAGTTGATCCGTCAACAATTCTGAGCTGCAGTGCAAAAACCGGTGTCGGAGTGAAGGAAATTCTTGAACGTGTCATCAATTGTATTCCTCCTCCTAAAGATTGTATCAATAATCCTCTGAAAGCACTTGTTTTCGATTCCAAATTCGATGCATTCCGCGGAGCTGTTGCTTATGTAAGAGTTTTTGAAGGACAGCTTAAAACCGGTGACAAGATAAAATTCTTTTCAAACGGCAGTGAATATGATGTTGATGAAATAGGATATTTTAAAATGGGGCGTGTTCCCGCGGATGTACTTGTCAACGGAGAAGTCGGATATGTCATTGCGAATATCCGCACCTTGACAGATATCAAAAACGGTGATTCCATCACAACCCGCCTTAACGGGGCAACTGAACCAGTTGAAGGATACCGTGAAATCAAGCCTATGGTATTCAGCGGACTTTACCCTGTTGACAAGGCAGATTATGAGAATCTCCGCTCAGCTCTTGAAAAACTTCAGCTTAATGATTCGTCAATAACATATGAACCTGAGACATCCGCAGCACTTGGATTTGGATTTCGAGCCGGATTTCTGGGTCTTCTGCATATGGAGATTGTTCAGGAACGTCTTGACAGAGAATTTAATGTGAATATCATCACCACTGTTCCAAATGTAAAGTACAAAATACTGCTTAAAAACGGTGATGAGGTTTCCATAGAAAGTCCTTCCCAGATGCCATCAATGCAGGAGATTGAAGGGATCAGTGAGCCATTGGCAAAGCTGCAGATCATCACTCCAACGGATTACACCGGTGTGATAATGAAATTGTGTGAGGAAAAACGGGGCAGAATGGAGAATATGGAATATCTTGAACCAACGCGTGTCTGCCTGAATTACACAATGCCGATGCAGGAAATGATTATTGATTTCTTTGATAAATTAAAAAGCTGTTCCCGCGGGTATGCATCAATGGATTATGAATTCGAGGGGTATCAGCGCGAGACCCTTGTGAAACTTGACATTTTGATAAATGGCGATCCTGTGGATGCGTTTTCGACAATTGTTCACCGTGATAAATCATATCAGTTTGGTGTGTCAATCACATCAAAACTAAAAGAACTCATTCCCAGACAGCAATTCGAAGTTGCGATTCAGGCTGCGATCGGATCAAAAATCATCGCTCGTACAACTGTCAAGGCATACCGCAAGGATGTTACCTCGAAATGCTATGGCGGTGATATTACACGTAAACGGAAACTTCTTGAAAAACAGAAGGAAGGCAAGAAGCGCATGAAACAGATTGGCAATGTTGAAGTGCCGCAGGAAGCGTTTCTTGCAGTACTTGGCAGAGAGTAGCAGCTATCATGGCGGAGCCGGACAGAAAAATTGACGATTCGAGAATTGTTATTTACAGGATTGTAAAACAGACCGTTGTTATTCTTGTCTGTGCAATTATTATTAAAATTCTTTTTGTTGACAGCATTTTAATCCGCGGGAATCAGATGGCACCTACAATAGTCAAAGGTGATCAGACACTTATTTTTAAGTTTCCCTATCTGCCGTTATTCCGGGAAAACATAAAACCCCCGATTTCCAGACCTGTAGTGTTCGAAAAGCCATTTGAAAAGAAAAAAATGGCATGCCTCAGAATTGTAGGGGCATGGGGTGATACTGTGTCAATTGATAGCGGGATAATTGTCAATTTCAGAAAAGGTGAACTCAAGTTCATAAGAAAAGATAAAGATGCGGTGGTTGTTCCTGCCAGTTATTCGCCAAGGGATTATTTTTCAGAGTACCGTATTCCTGTACGCGGGGATCATCTGCAGATGGATTCACTTTCTTTACGTGACTTCTTTTTTTCTGCATCTGTGATCAGACAGGAAAATCCCGGCAGCAATGTATCTGTAAAAGCTGATCTATACATTAAGGATACTCTGGCGAATGATTATTTCATTAAAGAATTTTCGCTTTACAAAGGGACCGTAGATACGGTACCGCAAAAACATCAGTTCAACTGGCTTTTCTGGAGCAGGCTTGATCAATATCTCAGTGAAGCAGTGAATGATTATTCTGCTGTGCTGAGATTTACATTGTATATAAATGATCAGAAAATCAGTGATTACACTGTTAAAAAAAAGTATGTGTTTTTACTTGCTGACAACTGGAGCGACGGCCTCGATTCACGGTATTTCGGTCCTGTGCAGGTGTCAAAACTTGCCGGAAGGGTTTTTTTTGTGCTGTGGTCAGGTGACAAAGATTCAGGTGCATGGCTGAATGTAAAGCGTATCGGAAGAATTATCCGGTAATGCAGTATTTGCCAAATAGCAAGTTATGACAGATGTATTCAAACCATGATAATTTTTTATGATAATCAGGATGAGAAATGATTAAAGATAAGCTTGATCTTGCATTTATTGCTGCCCGGCTTGAAGGGTTCGAGGAAACTATCATTGTTAAGCTGATTGACAGAGCTCAGTTTCTGAAAAATTCAATCATCTATGAAAACGGTAAAAGTGGATTTACTGGTGATAACACTCATTCACTTTTCGGGCTTCGTCTCATTGAGCAGGAGCAGATGGATGCCCGGTTTGGAAGGTTTTATGCGCCTGAAGAAAGACCGTTTACAAAAGGGTTGCCCATGTCACAGCGTATTGTCAATCTTCCCGATACCGGTCTTCAGATGGTGGATTTTAATATAATCAGTCAATCTGAATCAATACTGAAAAGCTATCTGGATCTGGCAGGACAGATCTGCGGTGATGGGGATGACGGGCAGTATGGATCGAGTGTAGAGAATGATATATATGCGCTACAGGCAATAGCGCGCAGAATTCATTACGGGTCAGTGTATATTGCGGAATGCAAATTTATCGGTGATCCGGCAGGGTATACAATGTTGATAAAAGATAAAAATGCCGGCGGGATAATGGAAAAGTTGACACGTAAGGAAGTAGAAGAGGAGGTTTTTACACGTATAAGGAAAAAAACAGCTTCTCTGCAGTATAGGGTCAACCAGTCAGTTCGAAGTGTTATCGAACCGGCAATCGTTGAGGATTATTATCGCAAATACATTATTCCATTGACAAAGCAGGGCGAAGTCGCATACCTGCTTAACAGATTGAATGTGTGATTTATGGAATTGGAACCTCAAAGAATTGCAATATACAGTGTGGGTCTTCTTGGCGGATCTCTTGGATTGTCATTTAAACAGTCCGGATATAAAGGCAGAATTATCGGTCTGTCGTCAAAATCAAATATTGAAAAAGCACTTGCCCTTGGCTGCATTGACGAAGGGTATGGGTATGATGAACTCCGGAATGTTATTAAAAATACAGATATTTTATTTCTCTGTTCACCGATCAATGCAATAATAAATTCGATTAATGCGCTTGCGTCAATGGATTTGCCGGATGGACTTATAATCACTGATGTCGGATCGACAAAACAGGACATTATAAATGCTGCCGCCAAATTGCCGCCAAATGTAAGGTTTATAGGCGGGCATCCCATGGCAGGCTCCGAAAAAAGCGGTCCTGACGCATCTGATCCGTTTCTGTTTCAGAATGCGATATATGTATTGACAAATAGTAGTGGAGTCGAGACAGAGCCTGAAAAAGCAATGGCTGCAATGCTTCACAGATATACCGGGTGTAGAAATATTTTTCTTAGTCCTGCTGTTCATGATCACATCGCAGCCACAGTAAGTCATGTTCCGCATCTTCTTGCTGTTGCGCTTGTACTGCTCGCACGCGATACAGATGAGTTGACACCTGGTACATTGACACTTGCAGCCGGCGGTTTCAGGGATATGACCCGCATTGCATCATCATCTTATGCAATGTGGCATGATATTTTTACGACAAATGAAAAGCCGATTGAAAAACAGCTTGACAAATTGATTGAAATTCTTGGAACTTTCAAAACCGGACTTCATAACGGCACATTGGCCTCTGCATTTGACGCATCCAATGAGACACGATCAAAAATATCGAGTTCCGGCAAGGGCTTTTTGAAGCCGCTCAGTGAGATACTTGTGAATGCAAAGGATCAGGCAGGATTCATTGCATCAATTACAAAAATACTTGCGGATGAAAAAATAAATGTTTCTGATATTGAAGTTGTAAAGGTCAGAGAAGGTGAAGGCGGAACAATCCGGCTTGCCTTTGAATCTCCCCAGACAGCACGTAGGGCAATTGCTTTACTTGCATATAATGGCTTTTCTTCCCGGGAAAGGACATTGGCATGTTGCTAATAAAACCAGCCAGATCAATTCAGGGAAAACTCGATCTGCCTCCAAGTCCGGATCTGTTTTTACTTGCTGCGGTTGTCGCAATTGCAGCAAAAAAAACCTTGAAAATGAAGATTGTCACAATGACGCCGGTTATCAGTGAGTGGATTGCCATTCTCAAAGATCACGCAATTGTTGACATAAGCGATGATGTCGTCACGATCAATCCATGTATGGAGGATCCTGCGGCATTCATACTGCTGCCATATCCGGTGCTGCCTTACAGGGATGTGATAATATTTACATTGTTGTCAATCGGCAAGGTTGTTGCATTCAAGTCAATAGGCCCGAAAAGAATTGACGCAATAGTAAAAAAGGCAAAAAAGTTCGGCTTTGTACTGGAGGTCAGCCGGTATGGAGAAAATCCTGGGCTGTCTGTAAAGGAAATCCCGGATGCAATCAGTGATGCACTTGAAATTTACGATGATGATGTTGCACCGCTTGCGGGACTGCTTCTTGGACAGAAGAGAAACGCATCATATATGGTCGATTTTCATTTTGCGCATCCATTGAGAAATATCGCGCCTGTATTTGGCTTTGATATCAGCCTTAGAAGTACTGTTGTCAAGGAGACTGATCCGCTTGCGCGCAGAATAAAGATGATGCAGGCAAAGAAAAAAACTTCACAGAATGCAGGGCAGCAGTTTCAACTCGTAATTACTTGTGATACTGTAAAGAATAATAATACTGAACCTGTTGAGATTACACTGCCGGGAGATGAAGTGCTTGGAGCCGTTATGGTAACCGCAAAGAGCCTTATACAGAAAGGCTCTTTTGTAATCAATAATATGCCGCTTGAAACATGGGGCTCGCCTGTTATAACGTTTCTTAAAAAAATGGGATGTAAAGTCAGCGCTCAGGAGACTTTGCGTACAGCGTTTGGTTCTGTCGGAATGTTCAGCATTCAGAAATGCGATCTTTTTGGAAGGAAAGTGGAATGCAGACCGCCTCAGAGCTACCAGTCATATCTTCCGTCAATGGTTGTGCTTGCATCTTTCGCAGAAAGTCAATCTGTATTCAGAGAGCTTGAAGATTTACGAAATGATGATCCTGACGGTATTGACCTGATAGAGTCATGCATACGGACAATTGGCGCGCGGCACGGCGAGATGCCCGACGGGATTGTGATGGAGGGCAGAAAAAGTTTTGATGGATTTGATATTACAGAAAATTATCCTGCACAATTAAGTGGAAGCCTTGCCATAGCAGGGCTTAAATGCATGGGTGATACAAATATTGCTGATGATTTACTTTTGCAAAGGTGGCCTGCATTCGGTGAAATGCTTGCAGGAATCTGTGAATTCAGAGCTGACAAATGAAAAAACTTAAAACATTCGGTGTTGTCGCTTTCAAGAAATCGTCAAAGGTTGAGGATGTATTGGCGCGGCTTCTTACATGGGCTCAAGGCAGCCATACTCACATCATATTTCATCCCGGTCTTAAGAGTCAACTCGGACTGCATGCGGATGTTGCTGAAAACGAAGAAGAGTTTGTGGCAAATTGTGATGCACTTGTTTCTGTCGGAGGAGACGGCACATTCCTGTCGGTTGCACATCTGTGCTGCTTTACAGAAAAGCCAGTCATAGGTGTAAATCTGGGTGGTGTCGGATTTCTGACTGATTTAAGTCCTGATATGCTTGAAGAGAGCATGAACCGGATAAAAAACGGCGATTACAAAACAATCAGCCGTATGGTTCTTGAAATGAAACTTTACAGAGAAGATAAGCTGATCCGCACACTTCATGCCCTCAATGATATATTCATAAATAGAATCAATGTACCTAAACTGACTTCAATTTCAGCATGGTATGGTGATGATTATATAACGGATTTTTTTGCTGATGGCATAATTGTCGCAACACCTAACGGATCCACTGCGTATTCACTTGCCGCAGGCGGACCGATCGTGGAACCAAATGTCAAGGCATATCTGCTCACACCTATCTGTCCGCACTCTCTGACTGAGCGTCCGATAATTCTTTCATCTGACCGAAGTATCAGGCTTCTTATCAATGAGAGAAATCCGGATCTGCTTTTGAGTGCCGATGGACTACAGTCGATAAATTTACAGTGTGGAGATTCAATTGTTATCTCTGACGGTGGAGTGCATACAAATCTGATTCAGCTTGCAGAAAAATCCTATTTTGATCTGTTAAGGCAGAAACTGGATTGGGGACGCGGGCATAAACAGCGGGATGTCTGATTATGATATGTGAAATACGCATAAAAAATCTTGCGCTGATTGAAGAGCTTGTACTTGAATTCGAGAGCGGATTCAGTATATTTACAGGAGAGACCGGTGCCGGAAAATCGATTCTTGTCGGCGCAATCGGACTATTGCTTGGAGAGCGCGCATCAGCGGATATGGTGCGTAATGGTTTTGACGAAGCAGAGGTGAGCGGAGTGTTTTCTCTTGCCAATGTAAAGCCCGGCCTTCAGAAACTCCTGGACGGACTTGAAATCAGTCCTGATGATGGACAACTGATAATACGGAGAAAAATATCAAGAAACGACAGAAACAGAATACTTGTAAATCAGGTATCTGTTCCGCTGGGCTCGCTTAAACTCCTGGGCAATTACCTCATTGATTTTCACGGCCAGCATGAACACCAGTCTCTTCTTAACGAAGAGGAACATGTGAGGATTGTTGACAATCTGCCCGGTGTTCGTGAATTCCGCAGTGCATACGATAAAGCATTCAGCGCATACAATACCGCGCTGCAGGAATCAGAAGCCCAGAAAAGGCATGCGAAGCAGCTCGCAGAGCGTAAAGAAATACTTGAATTTCAGAATTCAGAGATAAAAAATATCGGGCTTAAAAGCGGTGAGGAAGATGAACTTGAGCAGGAACTTGCCCTTTTGTCATCATCAGCTGAAAGAATCACATGCGCATCTGAAATAGTTGAAATTCTCGGGTCTGGCGATGAATCAATCGAAAAGAGGGTTGCCCGGATCAGAAAAAAACTGGAATCTCTTGTAAAGTATGATTCAACTGTCGAACCCTGGTTCAATGATATAGAGAGCGCGCTCAGAACGTTTACAGAACTGGAGTCGTTCTGCGGATCATATCTTGACAATACGGGCGGGGCGGCAGATCCGGCAAGAATTGAGAAGATAAATTCGCGGCTTGCGAAAATTCAGCGTCTTAAAAAGAAATATAATGCATCACTCGATCAGCTTATTGAAAAACAGAGAAGTATAGAAAAAGATCTTTCATCTCTTGAGAATGCGTCCTCAGACAGTGAACTGCTTGAAAAAAATACTGCGAAAGCATTGACATTGTGTAAGCAGGAGGGCTGTGCGCTGTCATTATCACGAAAAGAGAATTCTGAAAAATTCGATGATGCCATTAGCGCACTGTTAAAGCGTCTGGGATTTAGCGGCGGCAGGCTCACAACGCGTCTTGAACCGCTTGAAAATGTGAGTGCCGCGGGTCTTGAAACTGTTGTTTTTTATGTTCAGACAAATACCGGAGAACCGTTTTTACCTCTTGCAAAGACCGCATCCGGTGGTGAGATTTCAAGAATCATGCTTGCAATCAAGAGCGTTCTTGCCGAGCACGATCAGGTTCCGGTACTGATTTTTGATGAAATTGACACAGGGATAGGCGGCGTTCTTGCGAGTGAAGTAGGCAAGGCAATGCGAGAGCTGAGCAGGAGTCATCAACTTCTCTGTATTTCTCATCTGCATCAGATAGCGTCTCTGGCCGATCATCATTTCAGGGTCTATAAGGAAACCGCAGCCAACAGGACTGTAACGCATGTGGCTAATCTTGATAATAACGAAAAAGTCAGAGAAATAGCCCGAATGCTCGGCGGTGATTCTGAAATCTCACTCAAACACGCTGCTGAACTTGTCGAAAAAGGATTAAACAAATAAAGGCAGTGCAAGCTGCAAAGGTATTGTTTTAGTGTTTACAGAATAGCATTAATGGTTGACAAGAATTATCAATTGATGTATAAATGCTTATAATAAAAAATTAAAGATTCTTGTTTGTTTTAATAGCATTGTTAAAAAAGTTTCAGTGGTTAAGCACATTGTAAAGTAACATTGATTTAATTTGTTCAATAGTTTTTAGTTTACAATCAAACAAAAATAATTTAAAATTTCAAAAATGGAGTTCTATGAAAATTATTAAGAGTATAATTTTACTTCTGTTTTTCTCTATAACATCTTGGAGCTCAACGGAAGGCATTTACAGTGTTGATAATAGAAGATATGTCTGCCAAACAGAAAGAGATTCTGTATACTCGAGTGATGAATACATGAAATTGGCCCGTTCAATCTGTTTGTTAGTCCCTAAGTGGAGAGTTGAGGAACTTTGGGGAACTGGTGCTGGCGTGCCTGTTGATTATCCATCTGGGGGGATTAATTTACATCTTTTTGGTAAATTACAAGAATATATTCTACATGGCTATGGTGAAGACAGTACCAAATATAGTGTTTCAAATACTATAAAATTTTATAATGATTTAGTGGTTGGATGTCAAGATATTGGAACTGGTGTAATGATAGGTGATAGACAGATATTGACAGTAGATCATATTTTCGAAAGTGCTGATCCCTCAGATTATGTAGCAATTTTTAATTGGACTGCGACAAATGCGGATATGTATAAAAATGTTAATTTTGAACCGTATTATTTCTTTCGCATTATTGGCTATGATACATACGATGGAGATACTTTAAAGCAAATCAGATTATCTGGTAAAACTGACAAGATGGACTTGTCAATTCTTAAAACGGACAGAATCATGGATAAGGATAGTGGAAATATCCCCCCGCTTACCATATATAATAGTTCAAATGTCAAAGAGGATCTTGTCGGGAAAGAATTGTTCATGATCGGTCATTGTATGGGTTTGCCACAAGTTCTGACTGATGATGCATATGTCAATGCAAATATTTCTTTTAAAATGGCTAAACAAATGGGAATTTCAAATCTTGTTGATCATACACAAATGTTAACACAAAACCAATTTGACCGACTTAGTTTTGCGAATTTAGATGGATTTGTTGGCAATTCAGGTTCTCCGATTTTTGTTAAAGATAGAAAATTTGGTTGGAACGTTGTAGGTATTTATACGGGAGGTGCAGATGATTACTATTTGGATACTATGACTAATATTGTTAAAGAATATATCTATACAAAAGATGATTATAAAAACGTAAAGAAATTTGAACATTTTCAAACGCTTGAAGGTTTTCCCAGTTTCAAATTACATTGTGATAATGATTGCGATTATATTCATGTTGCTGAAAAATCAATCATTAATAAACTTGTAAAAGGAGAATGGATCAAAGTAACTCTGCCAAATAATTTATCAATAACTAATGGCGTATATTTTGTAATGTTCAACAATTTTTCTGGTAGAAGGGTTGTGTATTATAATGGCAAACCAACACCATCTATTGTTAAAGGTTTTGTAAGTAACGGGGCAAATTATAATGTTAAATTAATAAATCCTAAAACTCAAGAAGTTTTTTACAATTTTAGTAAATCAGGTACTGCTCATGGAAATACTACTGAAACAGGAAATGTTTTTTCTGTATCTCCAACAGATGATGGGTTATTAACTGATCGATTAAATTTTGTTCCTAATATTAATGTTGGTGAAGGACCTTTAGTTGTTAATTTTAACGCATATATTCCTAATTGTGATTCTGTTGTTTCATGTGTCTGGGATTTTGGCGATGGAGTTACTAGTAATCTTATGTATCCATGCCATGTTTATACAACTTCTGGTTTGTATACTGTAAAGTTGATCGTTCAATACTCAAATTATACGGATAGTTTGATTTATAACGATTGTGTCAATATTTTAGATAGCAAAGATCTGCTATTCATTAATGGCGATATAAAAAAATATCCAATTTTTGGAGTAAAATCAGTAAAATTGAATGATCGTGTTTGGTGTGAAGATGTTAACCATATTCCACAACCTGTTGCATGCTCTAACGGTTGGATTGAGGCAGGGTGCCAGAGTATCTGCGGTAGTTTGATTTGCAGAGGAAGTGTGTGGTTGAGGGATTATTCAAAAATATATGGTGATATTAAAACTTCTGGCAATATTACATATCAAAATAATGTATCGATTACGGGAGATACATTAAAGAATTCAATAATTCCAATAACTGAGTTACCTCTATCTTTACCAAGTATGAAAGATTTGGTATATTCATCATTAGAGATTCTAAGTGATGTTTTTATTGAACCTGGAAATGTGTGTGAAATTTCACCAGGGAAATATTATAATTATACTATTAAATCAAATGCAAAATTAAAATTAACATCTGGAGTATATTATTTCAATAAAATAAATTTGGATATTAATTCTTTTTTGGAACTTGACGAACAATATGGACCAATAAAAATTTATATTAAATCAAATTTTGATATGAAAGGTAAATTAATTCATTCTTTACCTGGTGTTGAAGGACCACGAAACTTTTTAATCGGGTTTTGTGGAGCAAGGACAATATTTCTTGATTATGGTTTTTCAGGAACATTTATTGCGCCAAATAGTGAATTGGTTTTAGGACAAGTATCGAAACAGTATGAAGGGTGTTTTTATGCGAATCATATCGAAGTTCATCAAGAAACACTTGTTAAATATATTCCATTTGCATATTAATTGAAAATAGGGGTAATACCCCTATTTTCTTTCAAATTTAATGATGAGGTTCCTATGTTTTCTAAAAAAAAAATCCTTCTTTTTGTCAAGTTGTTAATTGTTTTTGTTTTTAACGCACATACATATTCAGACTCTTTGAACGGATTCAATAGCTCGTTTGTAGGAAAAAGTTCTTCTTCAAAGCCATTAATATATGAAAACCCTTTACAAATAGTCGAAGGAAATTATGAAGCAATTAATTGTTGGCAAAAAATTGATGGCGGGGAACAATTTTCAGATTATAAAGTAATAAAATCAACTGATTCGTTAGATTCGTATTGGCAATTTTTTAAAGAAAAACATGTTGACCTCTATAAACCAGAAATTGATTTTACTAAAAATTTATTAGTAGTTATACAGTCTGGGGAGTGTAATATAAAATTTAAATTTCGAGTTAAAATTGACAAAGAAGATAAGTTGGTCAAATTCGCCGTTTCAAATTTTCCAGTGGAACCTCTTAACACAATAAGGTTTAGTAAATCTCCAATATTTATGTTTGAAATTGCCGCACCTCCTGAATCAAGCAAAATTAAAGTTGATTTCAATATTGACCATAGAAGCACATGGAGTCAGCCGAAATAGACCTCCGTAAACATGGTATTGACATACAAAGAAAGCAAGAAGACGCGTACGAAGAAAGATAAACCATTATATTGGCGAAGGCGTGAGTTGGTCGCCTCGTAACTTGTGGTTTATGAGGCAGTTAGTACAAGAATATTCAAATCTGAACCAGCCTGGTTCAGAAATTGAAAATCTTAAGCAGCTCGTTTCAAATGTTCCCTGGAAACACAATATTTTGATAATTCAAAAGGTTAAGGACATCAAGGCAAGGATTTTTTATTTACAAAGTACATTTACAAATAAATATGGTCGTTCTGTATTGTTGCATCAGATAGAAGCTGATGCTTATAATAAATATCTCCAAAATCCAGCTCAAAATTATTTTTACAACCGTATTACCAGCGCACTTATTGGAGCAAACACAAGAAAGCATTAAAAGTGTTTATTCCCTTGTGAAGAACGAGGCAGTGGTATCGATCGAGCTATCGATGCTATGGAGCTGTTTCAATATAGGGCTTGAACATGACAAAGAATATCTTAATAAAACTGCAAACGTATATTGTATGTCAAATGGGTATGAGATTTATAATGAACAAAATCAAATGTTAAAAAGGCATTATATAAGCTCTTTTTGAAATAAGAAAAAGAATGTGCGGAGAAAAATTAAATATGGAATTAAAAAATGAGTAAACTGATTTTCCTTAATGGTGCAATAAATTGTGGCAAGACGACAATCGGCAAACAAATAGCAGAAAAATGTGATAATGTTGCATTTGTAGAAATAGATGATCTACACGGTTTTATTTATTGGATGCCAATAGAGCAAGCAGTACCATTAAATATCAAAAATGGAATTGCCATATCAAAAAATTTTATTAAAGAAAACATTGATGTAATTTTTTCATACCCATTATCTGATAAAGACTTTGAATATGTCAATAAGTTAATTGATTTTGAATGTCAGACAGAGTATATAACTCTATATTGCCAATTATATGAAAATATTAAAAATCGTGGAAAAAGAGAATTATCTGAATATGAAATCAGCCGGATTAAATGGATGCATGAAAATGGTTTAGCAAAACCAAATTTTTCAACAATAATTGACACAACAGATAAAAGCATTAATGAAGTTGTAGAATACCTTATTTCAAAGCTTGAATTAAAGAGAAAAAATGTAAATGAACGCATTTAAGAGAAGTGCGGAACATTGCAGGCACAAGAGCCTTCAATCGGAAATGCCACTTAACAAATAAATAAAAAAGCCCGGTTCATTTCCGGTTGAATCTGCTCAACTGATCATTTTGTGAAAATTACGAAACTAATTGCAACGTAGTCCTGTTCTTCTTCTTAACCTCAACTTCTCAGCTTCTCAATAACGCTCACAGGAATCCTCTCTGCGCGGCCGTCTGCATTGACAAATGCCGCTTTGACCTCGCCTTTGGCAAGCAGCTTGCCGGATTCATTTTTCACTGTTGTTGTAAATGTAATAGTCGCTGAAGAGAAGTCTTCAATTACTGTATCTACGTCAAGAAGGTCGTTATATCTGGCAGGAGATCTGTATTTGACATGTGCATCGACGACTACAAAATGGCATCCAAGCTTCTGAAATTCAATAATGTCAAGACCCTTGTCCCTCATGCACTCAGTTCTGCTGCGTTCCATATATTTGAGGTAGTTTGCATAATAGACTACCTGCGCACAGTCTGTATCTTCATAGTAAACTCTGATTTTCATACCTGTTTCTCTTCTATGTTGTAATCCTTGATCTTTCGCCAGAGTGTTGAACGGGAAATACCAAGCCTCTTTGACGCGTCAGAGTAGTTGTTTCCTGTGAGGTCAAGAGCGCGCCTGATGTGGCGTTCTTCCATTTCAGCAAGTGTTACTATTGAGTCAACCGATGATATTTCATTGTTTTCGGACGGGCCGCTCAGAAGAAGCCTGTTTCGCATCATGAATTCCGGCAGATCATATTCTGTAATCTCATTTGTTTCTGCAAGTACTATTGCATGTTCAATAATATTTTCAAGTTCGCGGACATTTCCGGGAAAATCATAATTAGCAAGAAGCGCCTCGGCGGCTTTTGAAATATTGTTGACATTTTTATCATAAAGCTGATTATTTCGATGAACAAAAAGCCTGATAAGATTGGGGATTGTCTCTTTCCTCTCCCGTAAAGGCGGCATGTAAAGATAAAAGACATTCAGCCGGTAAAAAAGATCTTCCCTGAATTTTCCCTCCTGCATCAGGCGCCTCAGGTCCTTGTTTGTTGCGGCTATCACACGTACATCAACAGTGCGGTTTGTATTATCACCAATACGGCGGAATTCGCGTTCCTGAAGAAACCGCAGGAGTTTCACCTGGGCCTGAGGAGACAGTTCTCCGACTTCGTCAAGAAAAAGTGTCCCCAGATGTGCCTCTTCAACAAGCCCTGGCTTATCGCGGTCTGCTCCTGTAAATGCACCTTTTTTATGTCCGAACAGTTCACTCTCAAATAATGTTTCCGGAATCGCTCCGCAGTTCATTGCGATAAACCGGCCGTCCACACGCTTTGACAGACGATGGATTATTTTCGCAAAAAATTCTTTCCCAGTGCCGCTCTCTCCTCCAATAAGTACGGTGGAGTTTGTCGGTGCTATCTTGGATGCAAACTTGAGGACTTTCTGCATTGACGGGGAGCCGGCCATAAGATCAGTGAGGAAACGCTGTTCAAGATCAAGATGGTCCTCGTGACGTTCGGCCCGCAGAGAGAGCGTGTCAAGTACGGATTTGAGATCAGTTATTCTGACTGGCTTTACAAGATAGAACGCCGCGCCGTTGCGGAGTGCATTTGTCGCCTCCTCAAGCTCCGAAAGTGTGGTCAGTACTACGATTTCAGCGTGATGAGTTGTGCGTATATAGCTTACCATATCAAGTTCAATAAGCGGTATTTTCTCGATATCAAGGAAGACTATGTCGACCGGATGCTTCTCAAGAACAGCAAGCGCATCGGTCTGTGTTGATGCTTCATAAACCGTAAATCCCTGCAGCAGCAGGTTTTCCCGTGTATTACTACGAAAATCTTTATCTGATGAAACAATCAGAATTATTCGTACCCGTTTTTCATTGCTTACAACATTTGGCATAGAGTTCTATGTATCTGTACTGGAAAAATGTTACTTTAAAAGATAAGTTAATGATTTATTGATCAAAAGTGTATTATAGATTACAATAAATGATCAAATTTATATAAAATAACTTTTTGTAGTGTCATTCTACAACCGGATGATACAGGGAATTAAGATTAAAGAATCAGGGATTATGAAAAAGAAGAAAAACCTGCTGTTTGTGATATTACTGGCTGTCTCAATACTTGTATTATTAATAATTATTGCCGGCTCCGCTGTTTCCTTGGGTTACAGGCAGTTTGATGGGCCGATCGTAAAAAGCAGGGCAATACAGATGCTTAAAATGTCGGGCGTTGACAGCTGTTCTGTCAGTAATGTCAGGGTTATTCCGTGGAAACAATTTGAAATAGATTCGCTTTATCTGAAGATAAGGATTGATAAAGACAGATTTGCAGAAACAGTTGTGACACATTGCAGGCTCGAGTATCATATGTCGTCCATGTGGAAATTTCTCATTGTTTATAAAGGTGTTATTTTCAGATTGTTTACAAATAAAAAAGACGGCAGAATTGTATCAAAGAAAAAACTGTTCAGGGATATTTTTAACCTTGTAAATGCATTTGAATGTTCAGGCAATGTGTTCCGCATAACTGAAAATGGCAAAGATGCCGCAGTTGTAAATAATTATCATTATGAATCAGGTGGTGGGGCGGACTTTATATCCGGAGTCAAGGGTAAGATCTCTGCTGACAGTATTGTTTTTGACAGATGGACATTGTCAGGGATGACCGGGGTGCTTAGAAGTGAAAAAGGCAGAATCATATTGACTGATTGCAAAGGCGGTTTTCTTGATGGAACATTTACAAGTAATGCATCATTTACAATGAGTCCACTGATGCTTGACAGCGCGCATATTGAGGCTGACAGTATCAGTATTGACAAATATTATCTTCTGATTAAAAAATATCAGAATAAGATATCCGGTACGGCAGATATAAAAATGGATCTTGGAAAGTCTGTGCTGAATCAGGATTCAATCAATGGATCAGGGCGTCTTACAGCCAGAAATGTAACGGTAAAAGATTTACCAGTGCAGAATGCCATTGTTTCACTTATTGGTTTCCCTCAACTGGCAAATATAAGGTTTGATTCCATTGTTACAGATTTCAGTTTACAACAAGGCTATATGATTAAAAACAAAATGTCCGGTACCGGTGAGATTATTGTTTTCAGCGCATCGGGGTGGCTCTGTGATGACGGGCGGCTGGATCAGATGGTTGATGGAAAGTTGACAAGAAAGTTTGTGGAGACACTGCCTGAAATAGTCTCGGAATCACTGAACAGCACTCCTGATAACGGCAGAAAATTCAAATGCAGGGTGTATGGCTCAATGGATCATCCAAAAGTATCACTAAGTAAAGAGACTCTCGCCAAGGCGTTCAGCGGGGCTTTTGACAGTGTGAGAAAGAGCATTGAGAAGGCGCTCAAATAAAAGGTGTTGCCTGCGTCCGCGCACTTCGACTCCGCTCAGTGAGCTGGATTTGGATATGTAAAGAGACCTCCGCCGGTCGTTGAGCGGAGTCGAAACGACTGGAGATAAATTATGAATGAAAATGATAATTCCGGACACCTGACACAACGTGGACTTGAGCGCCGCCTCAAACGTCATTTTGCTAAAAAGGAATGTTCATTTCTAGCAGTGACCGTTCCGGGGTTTGAACAGATATTGAAATCTGAAACAGCAAAGCTTCCTCTTGTAACGGTTGCAGGATCAATTGAAGGCGGTGTGGAGTTTTACGGGCCTCCTGATACTATTTATCATGCAAATTTACAATTAAGAACCTCAAACAGGATACTTCAGCGGATAGAGACTTTTACTGCACGATCATACCCTGAACTATACAATAAGGCAAAAAAGATTGACTGGGAACTGTACTGCGGATTCAATGCTGCTGTTGCCTTCTCTGTATCATCAAAAACCTCAAGACTTCATCATACTGCAAACATTGAGAAATCAGTGTTTGACGCTCTATCTGAGGGGATGTCAGAACTGGGTGTGAAAGTTGCAATCAGTAAAGATGCGCCAATAAAATTTCACATAAGATTTGCAGATGATATCTGTACAGTAAGTATTGATTCAACCGGCGAATTGCTTTACAGAAGAGGGTATAGAACCGCTGTCGCGCACGCGCCTGTCAGGGAAACTACAGCCGCGGCACTGCTTATGGCATCACAGTGGCAGAATTATCCTGTAATTGCAGATCCGATGTGCGGATCCGGTACGTTTCTTCTGGAAGCGTGGCTTATGGCAGCAGACAGGGCTCCGGGAATAAGCCGCAATTTTGCGTTTGAGAAGTGGCCTTCATTTTCTCAAAGTAAATGGGACAGATTCAGGGCAGCTGCGAAATCTCTGGAAAAGACTGAAAAATCAGTCAGGCTTGCTGCATCTGATATCAGTAGCGAAGCAATATCATGTACCGCCGCAAATGCCGCTAATCTGCAATGTAAAGAATTTGTTGAAATAAGTAAGTGCGATTGTTTGACATTCAATAAAAATAACGAATACGGCAACACCGGACTGATCATATCAAATTTACCATACGGTAAACGTACAGGAGATCCCTGTGAGCTGCATCAACTTTATAAAAGCATCGGGGATCATTACCGCGCATATTGCAGAGGGTGGCATTTCGGGTTTATTTCAGCAGACAGGCAATTTCCTCATATCAGCAGATTGAAAATAAAAGACGAGATAAAGTTTGTAAACGGCGGCATTCCAGTCACTTTTTTTATGGGCAAAGTTTAAAGAAGGATGAGAATAAGGAAAACAAATCTTTCTCAATCTCAACCTCAACCAAACAGGTCCTGCTGGCCGCTTACTATTTTGTCAAAGCTTTTTCCGATGGTCTCAAGAATTGAATCAGCGATCGGACGTAGTTGACAATCAATATAGTGGTTGAAGTCAAGAGGGGAGGAGAGCTTTTCAATGGGCTGCGGGCCGTTTTGTGTTATGTAATAACGGATAATATGCTTTGGAGAATCAAGCATTTTTGCAGCCTGAACATGGGGTGGGATATTTACTGTATACTCCTGAAGGTCCTTGCGCAGACGTTTCTTATAGATAAGTGACTCATTACACTCTCCGCGCTCTACTTTTGCGACAGTTTCAAGAATGTAGTTGTCAAGAGGCTCGCCATTGAAAAAACGGATGTAGAGCTCATGCTGAAATTCTTTTGCAAGATCAGTCCAGTCTGATCGCGCTGATTCCATGCCTTTAAAAGTAAGACTCATTCCCGATTCGTTAACTGTACTCCCGCAATAATGTTTTTTACTGCCGTAGTTTCCACCGCGCACTGTCGGTACAAAGAAGTGTCTGAAATTCTCCTGATACTGAAGTTTAAGTACAGATTCTGTACCAAATGACTTCATAATATGATCTGACAGCCATGAGGTTGCATCATTTGCAATATTCTCGCCAATAGTATCTGCCTCTTGTTCGTGGCCCCTGCCAATGTGAACAAAAAGGGAATCTGTGTCGCCATAGATGACTTTGTATGGAGTCGCATCTGTAATGTACTTTATCATGGTCTTGAGAATATATTGACCGGTGCGGGTGATTGTGGTCGCAAGCACTGATGAGAAAAAACGGCAGCTGGGTGCGCCAAGAACACCGTAAAAACTGTTCATGAGAATTTTAATTGCCTGCGATAGATACGGATTGTTATCTTTTTTTGCCTGAGCCCTGGCCTCAAGAAGCCCGGCAATGATTCCCGGCAGAATAGAATGATCCACTGCAAACGAAGGACCTTCAGGTCCCCTGACACGTGGCTCCGATTTGACAAGCAGGCCGAGCGGATCAATTTTAAATGTCTGTATAATTGACGGATACAGACTCCTGAAATCAAGAACCAGCACATTGTCATAAAGCCCCGCAATGGGTTCAAGAACAAAGCCTCCGGGAAGCAGTTCTGTGGGCGGCGGAACATCAGCGATGTCCCGTGCCACGTATCCCTCTCTGTGAAGGTGAGGCAGATAGAGGTAATCAAATGCCGCTATAGAGCCGCCCGATCTGTCAAGAAGATGTCCGCTTCGCTTTGATCGTTCGATTGCATTGGGAAGTATCTGCGCTTTTTCGAAAATATC
>Ga0209373_10001887_pt1 | contig 22919 bp, 18 predicted proteins | sample Higcelweek5metaG_FD_187173 | JGI IMG/M metagenome (GOLD analysis project Ga0209373, IMG submission 187173) | Freshwater pond sediment microbial communities from the University of Edinburgh, under environmental carbon perturbations - High... | ecosystem: Environmental > Aquatic > Freshwater >... | reverse complement strand
GTTCGGGGGAGACCGAGGACACCACCATCGCCGATCTGGCGGTGGCGACCCGCGCCGGGCAGATCAAGACCGGCTCGCTGTGCCGCTCGGACCGGGTCGGCAAGTACAACCAGCTGCTGCGCATCGAGGAGGCGCTGCAGGGCCAGGCGCCCTATAGCGCCGAATCGCTGCTGAAGCGTCGCTGCTGCGGAGGTGCGGCATGAGGCGCAAACGGGTCATCGGCAACTGGAAGATGAACGGCAGCCTGGCCGCCAATCGCGCGCTGCTGGAAGAACTGCTGCCGCAACTGGCGGTGCTGGAGGGCGTCGAACTGACGGTCTGCCCGCCCTTCCCCTACCTGGCGCAGGTCGCCGCCCGGCTGGAGGGCTCCGGCGTGGCGCTGGGCGCGCAGAATCTCAACGTCGCCGACAAGGGCGCCTTCACCGGCGAGGTCGGCGCCGGGATGCTCCGCGAGCTGGGCTGCCACTACGTGCTGGTCGGCCACTCGGAGCGGCGCAGCCTGTACGGCGAGGGCGACGAGGTGGTAGCGGAGAAATTCGCCACGGCGCTCAGGGCCGGCCTGGTGCCGGTGCTCTGCGTCGGCGAGACCCAGGCGCAGCGCCGCCAGGGCCAGACCGAGCAGGTGGTGTCCGCCCAACTGCAGGCGGTCCTGCGCCGTTCGGGCGTGCAGGGCCTGGCCGCCGGGCTGATCGCCTACGAGCCGGTGTGGGCCATCGGCACCGGCGAGACCGCCACGCCGGAGCAGGCCCAGGCGGTGCACCGGCATATCCGGGCGCTGCTCGGCGAGTTCGACCGCGCGCGCGCCGAAGCCATGCCGATCCTCTACGGCGGCAGCGTCAAGGCCGACAACGCCGCCGCGCTGTTCGCCCAGCCGGACATCGATGGCGGACTGATCGGCGGCGCCTCGCTGGAGGCGGCCGCGTTCGCCGCAATCTGCCAGGCCGCCGCGCGCTGATCCTATCCACCCCATACCCGCCAGCGCCGCGGGACACAGGTCCCGGCGGCGCCCCTGACGCCAAGAGAACAAGAGGTAGCCCCATGAACACCGAGAGCCGTCTGCACAACCTGTTCCCCACTGCCGCGGAAATCCCCGAGCAGTACCGTCTCGGCGCGCCGATCGAGCAGCGCGAGTACCTGGTCGACGGCGCACTGCGCCGCTGGGAAGGCCCGCTGGCCGCCGTACGCAGCCCGATCCACCTGAAGACCGACCAGGGCGACGAGCAGGTCGTCCTCGGCAGCACCCCGCTGCTCGACGCCGAGGCCGCGCTGACCGCGCTGGACGCCGCGATCAAGGCCTACGACAACGGCCAGGGCCGGTGGCCGAGCCTGCCGGTGGCCCAGCGCATCCAGCACGTCGAGACCTTCCTCGCCCGCATGCGCGAGCAGCGCGAGGCGGTGGTCAAGCTTCTCATGTGGGAGATCGGCAAGAACCTCAAGGACTCCGAGAAGGAGTTCGACCGCACCTGCGACTACATCGTCGACACCATCCAGGAACTCAAGGAACTCGACCGCCGCTCCAGCCGCTTCGAGCTGGAGCAGGGCACCCTCGGCCAGATCCGCCGCGTGCCGCTGGGCGTGGCGCTGTGCATGGGCCCCTACAACTACCCGCTGAACGAGACCTTCACCACCCTGATCCCGGCGCTGATCATGGGCAACACCGTGGTGTTCAAGCCGGCCAAGTTCGGCGTGCTGCTGATCCGCCCGCTGCTCGAAGCCTTCCGCGACAGCTTCCCGGCCGGGGTGATCAACATCATCTACGGCCGCGGCCGCGAGACCGTCAGCGCGCTGATGGAAACCGGCCAGATCGACGTGTTCGCCTTCATCGGCACCAACAAGGGCGCCAGCGACCTGAAGAAGCTCCACCCGCGCCCGCACCGCCTGCGCGCCGCGCTGGGCCTGGACGCCAAGAACCCCGGCATCGTCCTGCCCCAGGTGGACCTGGACAACGCAGTCAGCGAGGCGATCACCGGCGCGCTGTCGTTCAATGGCCAGCGCTGCACGGCGCTGAAGATCCTCTTCGTCCACGAGCAGGTGGTCGACAGCTTCCTCGAGAAGTTCAACGCCAAGCTCGCCGCGCTCAAGCCGGGGATGCCCTGGGAACCGGGCGTGGCGCTGACCCCGCTGCCCGAGCCCGGCAAGGCCGACTTCCTCAAGACCCTGGTGGCCGATGCCCAGGCCAAGGGCGCGCGGATCGCCAACCCGGGCGGCGGCGAGGCGCGCGAGACCTTCTTCTACCCGGCGGTGCTCTACCCGGTGAACGCCGAGATGCGCGTCTACCAGGAAGAGCAGTTCGGCCCGCTGGTGCCGGTGGTGCCCTACCGCGACCTGCAGACAGTGATCGACTACGTGCGCGAGTCGGACTTCGGCCAGCAGCTGTCGATCTTCGGCAACGATCCCAAGCAGGTCGGCAAGCTGGTCGACGCCTTCGCCAACCAGGTCGGGCGGATCAACATCAACGCCCAGTGCCAGCGCGGCCCGGACAGCTTCCCGTTCAACGGCCGCAAGAACTCGGCGGAAGGGACGCTCTCGGTGTACGACGCGCTGCGGGTGTTCTCGATCCGCACCCTGGTGGCGACCAAGTTCCAGGAGGACAACAAGCAGCTGATCAGCGAGATCATCCGCAATCGCGAGTCGAGCTTTTTGAGCACCGACTACATCCTCTGAGTGAGGAAGCGAATTTCCGCGCCCTGATCATGCCCGGGTCTGGCGTCGCGCACCGGACCCTATCCCCTTCCGCTCAACGCATCCGCGCCTACAAATCCATCAGGAGCTGTAGGCTCGTCCTTTCCAGCGTGAACGTATGCCACGCCAATAGCGGATGGCCGAACTCCACGTCATGCCAAGGTAAAACGCTGCACTAAGCGGCAGCAGCAAGGCCCAAAACGGGGACATTCGATAGTAGCGCAACATCGGTAGGTAGCTCAGCATCATGGCCGTCCAAGCGGTCAGAGCCCAAGGCCGAGCCGATGAGTTCAGCGAGACGAACGGTCCTGCATAGGCGACGACAAAAATCGCCGTGACGGCCAACAGCAGCCACGTGGAGTAGCCGAGTTGAGTGAATGCCGAACGCGCCACCATGTCGTGGATGGAGGCCAGGCTGCCGTAAGGACGCAGGCTCACCACACCCCGGCTCAGGCCCAGCCAGGTACGGTAGCCGGCATCCTTGACCTGGCGTGCCAGGGTGCAATCGTCGATCAGGGCACCCCGCAGGCTGGCAAAGGCACCGATACGCCGTAGAACCTCGGTATCCAGCAGTACGCAACCGCCTGCCGCCGCAGCGACATGTCTCGTGCGCGAATTGGACAGGGCGAATGGGTACAACAGCTTGAAGTAATAGACGAATGCAGGCAGCAGCAGACGATCCCAAAAGCTGGTGCGGCGCAGGTCCGCCATCAGCGAAACGAACTGCCGTCCTTCACGCCGCTTGAACGCCAGTAATGCCGGCAACAGGCCAGGCTGCAACTGGATGTCGGCATCAAGCAAAAGAGTCATCGCTGTATGCACCTGCGACTTCCCCTGCTCCAGCGCCCACAGCTTGCCAGCCCAACCGTCCGGCAAGGGCTGGCCACTCACGACACGGGTATGGGGATAGGCGGCAGCAATACTCGCCGTGGCGTCGGTGGACTGGTCGTCCACGACCACCACTTGCAATCCGTCTCCCTGCGCCTGCAGGGCAGCCAGGGTGGCACCTATAGTCTCGGCCTCGTTACGCGCCGGGATCAACACGGTAATTTCGCTGAGATCAGCCGCCTGCACCGCTTCCGCATCAGCCTCAAGCCGTTCGCGAGTGCTCCATGGTCGCCATGGGAGCAACAGCAGCCCCCCCCAGATCAGGACAGGGAGGAAGGCAAGCATCCAGCCTTGTGCAGATACGTTAGGCATCTTCGCTAGTCCACTTCCATGTCAGCATCGGAATGAATAGTGCTGACCGGGATGCGTACGGAGCTGGCCTCGTCTCGGCTACCGTACAGCACCGGCAGATCCGGCGCCATCGGAGCGTCCGTACGCGGCCCGAACATGGCCACACGCATAGCCTTCAGTGGATGTGCAAAGGTATCGTCGACCGCGCTGCCTTCGAAGCCGCAGTGGGCCATGCAGTTATCGCACTTGGGATTAATGCCGACACCATAGTTTTCCCACTGGGTATCCTCCATCAGCGCCTTGTAAGTCGGCGCGTAACCCTCGTCGACCAGCAGGTAGCAGGGCTTCTGCCAGCCAAAAATGCTATAGGTCGGGTTGGACCACGGCGTGCACTGGTAGCGCTGGTTGCCGGCAAGGAAGTCGAGGAACATCGATGACTGGTTGAATACCCACTTGCTCTTGCGTTCCTTACCGAGCCTGAACACCTCGCGGAACAGCTCCTTGCTCTCGGTACGACCGAGGAAAACGTCCTGACGAGGTGCGTGTTGATAACTGTAACCCGGAGAAACGGTGATGCCCTCGATGCCCAGAGACATGGCGTAGTCGAAGAAGTCGGCAATTTCGCCCGGCGGCTCCTTGTTGAACAAGGTGCAGTTGATGGTCACCCGGTAGCCGCGCGAAAGCGCCAGCTTGATCGCGGCGACAGCTTTATCGAATACACCCTCCATGCACACCGATTCATCGTGGCGCTTCTGCAGACCATCCAGATGGATCGACCACGTGAAGTAGGGCGAGGGCTCGTATTCGTCGATGTGCTTGGGCAACAGCAGGGCATTGGTGCACAGATAAACGAACCTCTCACGCGCAACGATGCCTCGCACGATCTGTGGCATTTCTTTGTGAATCAGAGGCTCACCGCCGGGAATGGAAACAACCGGCGCGTCGCACTCATCCACGGCGCGCAAAGCGTCCTCGACGCTCATGCGCTTGCGCAAGATATCCTTAGGGTGATCGATCTTGCCGCAGCCCGCGCAGGCCAAATTGCACTGGAACAGAGGCTCCAGCATCATCGCCAGTGGATAGCGGCGCTGACCGCTCAGCTTCTTGCCAAGAATGTAGCGCGCAATTTTGGTCTGTTGAATAAGGGGAATGCCCAATGGGTTCTCCGCAATGTCGGTCTGCCATGTATAAACGGGGGTGCATGCGAATAGCAGGCGAACGCCATGCACTTATTTCGCCGGCAGTATAAGTCATCCGCCCGCCCCTGGTTGCTGCTACGCAGGGGACGTGATGAACGGATCAGAAGTCTCAAGAGAGAGGTGCAAACACCTCGGCATGCTCCCGGCGCAAGCGTTCCCATTCGATCTTGAACCAGGGGGTGAAACTTTGCGGCTGCTCCGCCATTTCTAGATCCAGCGCTTCCGGAGAAACATACCGCAGCGCCGAAACCTCGTTGAGGTTGAGGATGGGCGAGTCATCGCTGCGCCCGGCATACACCCAGCACAGCTCGTGCTCGGCGCCTTCGGCGTCGAATTGTGCCCGGTATTCGAATTTGAACAGAAAGCGCAGCGCGCATTGCATGCCCAGCTCTTCACCCAAGCGTCGCTCAATGGCCTCGTCCAGCGTCTCGCCACGACGCGGGTGGCTACAGCAGGTATTGGACCAGAAGCCCGGCCACAGGCGCTTGCCTGACGCACGTTGCTGCAGCAACAGCTCGCCTTGGCGATTGAACACGAACAGCGAAAAGGCCCGGTGCAGCAAACCCTGTCCCTGGTGCGCGGATGCCTTGTCGAGAAAACCGATTTCCTGATCGCGCTCGTCGACCAGTACCAACGGTTCGTCGTTAAAGGAAACCACGTCCATCGAGTGACGCCATTGGCGGCATTCCTGTTCCTGATTTGCCAAGATCAATCCCCTCACCAGACCCACTTCCAGCATCCCAGCGATAGCATCGAACTTTCGCAGCACAACGCCATCATCAAGCACTCACCGCGAAGATTACGACAGGATGGCACCGTCGGGCCTTTTTAAGAAAACTTAGGTTGCTATCATCAAGCAACTGTTATTATTGAGCAACTGCTATCATCAAACGCTCTTATGCCGATCCATCACTTCGTCAGCACCTTCGCATCCTGGTTGGGCACCGGACTGGTCGCCGCCTCCGCCGGCTATGCCGTCGCCGCCCTGGGAGCCGCGCTCAAGAACATGCACGACCCGGCCCCTCCGCTCGGTGCCAGTGATTGCGTGCAACCGATCAGTGTGCTCAAGCCCCTGCATGGCGCCGAACCGCGACTATACGAGAACCTGCGCAGCTTCTGTCAGCAGGCTCATCCGAACTACCAGTTGATATTCGGCGTGCGCGAGCCGCAGGATCCCGCCATCGCCGTGGTGCATAGACTGCGCGCGGAATTCCCGCAACTGGCCATCGACCTAGTCGTCGATCCGCGCGTGCATGGCGCCAATCTGAAAGTCAGCAACCTGTTGAACATGCTGCCGCTGGCCCGCCACGACTGGCTGGTACTGGCCGACAGCGACATCAGCGTGCCGGCGGACTACCTGTCACGGGTGACGGCGCCGCTGGCAGACGCTGGCGTGGGCATCGTCACCTGTCTTTACTACGGCGTACCGCAGGACGGATTCTGGTCGCGTCTGGGTTGCCTATTCATCGACGACTGGTTCGCGCCTTCGGTTCGCCTATCGCATGCATCCGGTTCCACCCGTTTCGCCTTCGGCTCGACCATAGCGCTGCGCCGCGAAGCGTTGCAGAGCATCGGCGGCTTCGAGGCTCTGCGCGATACACTGGCCGACGATTTCTGGCTGGGCGAACTGACCCGGCAGGCCGGGCTGCGTACGGTGCTGTCGGATCTGGTAGTCGGTACCGAAGTGAGCGAAACTCGCCTGACTGAGTTGTGGGCGCACGAGCTGCGCTGGCTGCGCACAATCCGTGCGATCGCGCCAGGCGGTTTCGCGATGAGCTTCGTCTGTTTCACCTGGCCGGTGTCCCTGCTTGGCCTGACGCTGGCACCCTCGACACTGAGCGTCTGGCTGGCCATGACAGCGGGCAGCGCGCGCGTTGCGCGGTTTTTCCTCGGCCGCAAGGCCAGACGCCCGTCGATGCCTTGGTATGAGGTCCTGCTGACTCCATTTCGCGATCTGCTGCTATTGCTGGAATGGGCTGTAGCCCTGACCAGCTGGCGGGTGAAATGGCGCGGCCAGGTTCTGCATGCGCATAAGGACAGGCCGATGCGTTATCCTTGACCGTTTATTGCCGTGGTGTGCTGGCAGACGGTTGGTAAATCTCGGCCTGATGGCCGTTGGAGCTAAGAATTTCTATGAAGACGCTTTTTCTGCAGGCGCCGTCCTTTGACGGCTTCGACGGCGGTGCCGGTTCGCGTTACCAAGCCAAACGCGAGATCAAAAGCTTCTGGTATCCGACCTGGCTGGCCCAGCCGGCAGCCCTGGTGCCCGGCTCGCGCCTGCTGGATGCGCCAGTGGAAGAACTCTCAGTGGAGGAATCGCTGAAGATCGCCGCCGAGTACGAACTGGTGATCATTCATACCAGCACGCCCTCCTTCCCTACCGATGCCAAGTTCGCCGAACTGCTGAAGGCACGCCAACCCAAGATCCTGATCGGCATGGTTGGCGCCAAGGTCGCGGTTGATCCGGCCGACTCGCTGACCGCCTCGCCAGCGATCGACTTCGTCGCGCGCGAGGAGTTCGACTACGCCTGCAAGGAAATCGCCGAAGGCCGCCCCTTCGAGGACGTCACCGGCATCAGCTACAAGCTCGCCGACGGCAGCGTGCAGCACAACCCGCCGCGGGCGATGATCGAAAACATGGACGATCTGCCCTTCGTGGCACCCGTCTACAAGCGCGACCTGAAGATCGACCGCTACTTCATCGGCTATCTCAAACACCCCTACATGTCCATCTACACCGGCCGCGGCTGCCGCTCCAAATGCACTTTCTGCCTGTGGCCGCAAACCGTCGGAGGCCACCGCTATCGCGTTCGCTCGGCCGCTAACGTGATCGCCGAGGCGAAGTGGATCAAGGAGAACATGCCCGAAGTGAAGGAGCTGATGTTCGACGACGACACCTTCACCGACAGCTCCAACCTGGAGCGCGTGCACGAGATCGCCCGCGGTCTGCATGCCTTGGGCTGGACCTGGAGTTGCAACGCCAAGGCCAACGTACCTTATGAGTCGCTGAAGATCATGAAGGAAAACGGCCTGCGCCTGCTGCTGGTGGGCTATGAGTCTGGCGACGACCAGATCCTGCACAACATCAAGAAAGGCCTGCGTACCGATATCGCGCGCCGGTTTACCGAAGACTGCCGCAAGCTGGGCATCCAGATACACGGCACCTTCATCCTCGGCCTGCCGGGCGAGACCAAGGAAACCATCACCAAGACCATCGAGTTCGCCAAGGAGATCAACCCACACACCGTCCAGGTGTCGCTGGCCGCCCCCTACCCCGGCACCCAGATGTACAAGCAGGCGGTAGAAAACGGCTGGCTGGAGCCTAACCAGGAAGTCAACCTGGTCAACGACAAGGGCATACAGCTGGCCCTGATTAGCTACCCGCACCTGTCCAAGGAAGACATTTTCCACGGCATCGAGACCTTCTACCGAAGCTTCTACTTCCGCCCCTCGAAGATCTGGGAAATCGTCAAGGAAATGCTGGGCAGCTGGGAAATGACCAAGCGCCGCCTGCGTGAGGGCGTGGAGTTCTTCCGCTTCCTGCGCGCGCATGAGTCATGAACGAAGCGGTTCGCCAGCGCCTGATCGTGACAGCGGACGACTACGGCCTGCATGAGGCCGTAAACGAAGCCGTCGAGCGTGGTTATCGTGAGGGCGTTCTGCGGGCAGCCAGCCTGATGGTAGCCGCACCAGCAGCCGAAGACGCGATTGCTCGCGCCAGACGGCTACCCGGTCTTGCTATCGGCCTGCACCTGGTGCTGGCTGACGGCAAGGCCACGTTGCCTCCCGAGCATATCCCCGACCTGGTGGATGCCCAGGGCTGGTTCGACAGCGATATGGTGCGCAACGGTTTCCGCTTTTTCTTCCTGCCCCGCGTGCAACGCCAGCTGGCTGCCGAGATCCGGGCCCAGTTCGAAGCCTTCTCCGCCACTGGCCTGGTGCTAGATCACGTCAATGCACACAAGCATTTCCATCTGCACCCGACCATTCTGTCGTTATTATTGGGTATTGGCCGGGACTTCGGCCTGCGGGCCGTGCGGCTACCGGCAGAACCGGATACGGGCCCCTGGTTGCGCCCGTGGCTGGCCTTGATGCGCAAGCGGCTGGATCGGGCGGGAGTTACTTATAACGATCACGTTTTCGGTCTTCGCCATAGCGGCAATATGAACGAGACGGTGCTGCTCGACATTCTGCAGCAGTTGCCAGAAGGGCTTTCGGAGTTGTATCTGCACCCAGCCACCCATGACGAGCTGATGCCTAGCATGGCTGGCTATCGGCATGTCGATGAGCTGGCAGCCCTGCTGTCACCATGCGTGCGCAGTGCAATCACCGAGCGTTATCAGTTATGCCATGGCTTTGGCGATCCGGCGGCGACATGAAGAAAATCACCTACATTTCCGGCCTGCTTGGCTTGGTCGCGATTATTGCCATCGTCCTGCATCAGGACAGCGCAGCCATTCTCGAAGCTTTCGACCGGGCTGGCTGGGCTTTGCTATGGCTACTGCCTTTTCATGCGCTGCCGCTGCTGCTGGATGTCCTGGGGTGGCGCATGCTGGTCGCCCCTTTCGATCCCCAGCGACGTGCCGGACTGGCCGTGCTGTTCTGGATCGCAGCGGTCCGCGAAGCCTTCAATCGCTTGCTGCCGGTAGCCAATATCGGTGGCGAGATCGTCGGCATCCGCATGGTCAAGTGGTACGGCATCGGAGGTGCGGCAGTCACCGCAGGGATAGTCATTGAAGTCTTGCTGACCTTGATAAACCAGTACCTGTTTACTGCTCTGGGCATCCTGCTGATGGTGGTCCTGACGCAGCAGATCGGCACTCTGGGCTCGGTGCTGGGCGCGTTGGTCGCCAGTCTGCCGATACCGGTTGCGCTGTTCATGCTGCTGCGTCATGGCCAGGTATTTTCGCGCCTGGAAACGATGGCGGAAAAGCTTCTCGGGGGACGGTCGAAGCTGACTGAGCTGATCAACGGCAAGCATCTGGATCAGGACATCCGCACGCTGTGCGCGCGCCCATGGCGACTGGCTGGTGCCTGTAGCTGGCAACTTGCCGGCTTCATCGTGGGCAGCTTCGAAACCTGGCTGGCTCTAGAAATGCTGGGCTTTCCCATCAGCGTCTGGGACGCCATTGCCATTGAAGCGGTGACCCAAGCCCTGCGCCATATCATTTTTATTGTGCCGGCTGGTCTGGGCGTGCAGGAGGGCGGGCTGGTCCTGTTTGGCAGCCTGATCGGCGTGCCGCCTGATGCCAGCCTCGCACTGTCGCTGGTCAAGCGCATGCGCGAGGTAGGATTCGGCCTGCCTGCGCTGATTTCCTGGCAATGGGCCGAGATACGCCGGCTGCGTGCAGGACTGGGCGACGACGCTCTCCAACCAAGCTATGCAACGATACGCAAGACCTACTAGTTAATTCGTCATTTTCGAGAAAAGGGGACTTTTGATGCTGAGCGATGTTTCCACAGCCGATGCCGATCACGCCATGCGTAACTGGTCGGGTGAAGAGCCCGGTCAGATCGAGATCGGCTCCGAGGAACATAAACGGCTGTTCTGCCGCATGTTGCTGGATACCCACAATCCCTACAAGCCGGCAGTAATTGACTGGCCGAAGCTGGAGCCGGAAGTGCTGCAGCGCGTAACCTCGCTGCCGATCTGGGATATCGCCGTGCAGACTGAAGGGCGTGCCCAACTGCGCGTAGCCGCCTATGCCTCCATGGTGAGCGACCCGCTACTGAACGAAACGATGATCATGGATGGCGGCGAAGAAGCACGCCACAAGGTAGTGCTCAGCAAGCTGGTCGAAGCCTATGGCATTCCCCTGACTCCCGAGCCCGAATACCTGGTCCCCAAGGACCCCGAATGGGGCTGGCTGGTTACGGGCTACAGCGAATGCATCGACAGCTTCTTCGGCTTCGGCCTGTTCGAGGCAGCCAAGCGTACCGGCTTCTTCCCGCCGGAACTGGTGGAAACCTTCGAACCGGTGATGCAGGAGGAAGCCCGACACATCCTGTTCTTCGCCAACTGGCTCGCCTGGCACCGCTGCCAGCTGCCCTGGTATCGCCGAGTAGCCTTCGAATTCAAGGCTCTGCGGGTGTGGGCTTTCCTGATCTGGGAGCGCATCGGCATCGCTCGCGGCCTGGACGGAAACGGCGAAATGCAGGACGCCAACTTCACCCTCACCGGCCACCAACAGATCGGCGTGAACCTCAAGCTGTCCGAGCTGCTGGACCTGTGTCTAACCGAAGACCAGCGCCGGACGGAGGGCTACGATAAGCGCCTGCTGCGCCCGACCTTCATGCCGCGCATGGCGCGCCTGGCACGTCGCTTCATGCGCTAAACGCTCATTGCTGGTGCTGCCTGAACCACGTCACCGCATCCTCCAGCGCCAGGCGGACAGGGCCCGGCGCATAGCCGAGTTCGCGCTCGGCCTTGGCGCTGGAGAAGAACATGCGCTTCTTGGACATGCGTACCTCCTCCACCGTTGCAATCGGCTGGACGCCGGTCAGGCGCGCCCAACCCTCGGCCAGATAGGCCACGGGCATGACTGCGGCATGCGGTAGTCTCCATCGGGGCGGCGCACGCCCGGCGATGTCGGCGATCTCGACCAGCAACTCTCTCAGGCTGAGATTATGGCCGCCCAATATATAGCGCTCGCCCACCACACCATGCTGAAACGCCAGCCAATGCCCCTCGGCCACATCGTCCACATGCACGACATTGAGGCCGGTATCCACATAAGCCGGCAGGCGACCGGCAATGGCGTCGCGCACGATCCGCCCGGTGGGAGTAGGCTTGATGTCACGCGGCCCGATCGGAGTCGAGGGGTTGACGATCACCACCGGCAGGCCCTCTGCGGCAAACTCCCGGACCAGCGACTCAGCGAGAAACTTGGAGCGCTTGTAGTGTCCAATCATGTCGATCAGCGCCACAGGCGTGTTTTCGTCACCAGGGCAGCCATCCACGGGAATGCCCAGGGTGGCGACACTGCTGGTATAGACGATACGCGGCACACCAGCCCGCTTGGCCGCCTCGAGCATGGCGCGCGTGCCCTCGACGTTGGCCTGATAGAGCTGCGCGGGCTGCGGCGCCCACAGCCGGTAATCGGCCGCCACGTGAAACAGGGCATCACAGTCGTCACAGGCATGCTGCAGCGATGCCGCCTGGGTGAGATCCCCCTCGACGACCTGCACGTCCAGCCCCTGCAGGTTGCGACGATCCGAGGTCGCCCGCACCAGCACGCGAACATGGTGACCATCGCGCAGGAGACGACGCACTACGGCAGAACCGACAAAGCCGGTGGCTCCGGTCACCAGTGCCTTCATGGTATTACCATCAATGGAGTGATCCTTAATTCGGGGCCGACGAACTCAGGTCCGAGCCCTCAAGCACGGGCTCGCCCCATGCGGGGCATGCCGCACCCTCTGCAGAGCGCAGGAAGAGAAAGCCGATAATTACAAGCAATACATCTTTCCAGTATGTACTAAATCTTTCTACATAAGTACATTATTATCTAACTGAATAATGAGGAAAGCCAAGGCATACCCCATGCTCGAACCCCAACTAGCTAGTGTGGCCTCAGAAAGTGGTGCCGACGCCTACCAAAACGCCATCCTTCCCAAAGTATCCAGAACTTTCGCGTTGACGATTCCCCAGTTGCCACCGCCACTGCGCCGTGCGGTGACCAACGCCTACCTGCTATGCCGCGTCGCCGATACCATCGAGGACGAGCCGGCGTTCTCCGCCGAGCAAAAGCGTCGCTACGAAGACGCATTCATCGATGCGGTGACCGGCCGTATCGATGCTCAGCGCTTCTCCGCCGAACTGGCACCGCTGTTTTCCCAAAGGACCTTGGAAGCCGAGCGCGACCTGGTGAGCCAGTTGCCGCTGGTACTGCAGGTTACCCGGAGCCTGGGGCCGGCGCAGCGTATGGCGATTGTCAATTGCCTGAAGGTGATGTCTCACGGCATGCACGACTTCCAGCGCAACGTAGGCCTGCACGGGCTGGATACGCTGCGCGACATGGATTGCTACTGCTACTGCGTAGCCGGCGTAGTGGGCGAAATGCTTACGGAGCTGCTCATCGACTTCGACCCGACCTTGGCCAGCCAACGTGAGCCCCTGATGCGTATGGCGATTTCCTTTGGCCAAGGCTTGCAGATGACCAATATCCTCAAGGACCAGTGGGAGGATTACAGCCGCGGTGTCTGCTGGTTGCCGCAGGATGTATTCACCCGCTATGGCGTGCGCCTGGAGGGACTGCAGGCTGGCCAGCAGGACGCGAACTATGCGGGCGCATTGACCGAACTCATCGGCGTAGCACATGCCCACCTGCGCAACGCGCTGGAGTACACCCTGATGATTCCGGCCAAGCACGCGGGGTTCCGCCGCTTTTGCTTGTGGAGCATAGGCCTGGCCGTGTTGACGCTGCGCAAGCTGCAGAAAAATCTCGACTTCTCCGCCGGCACGCAAGTAAAGGTATCGCGCAGGGCCGTGACCTATACCATCGCGCTCACCCGGCTGAGCGGAAACTACAATACCGGTCTGCGCTGGCTGTTCGCGGCGACTGCCCGGGGGCTTCCACTGACGCCGCTGTCAGCGGAATGGAGTTCCTCTCCGCATACGCACCTTATTTGGCCGAAAAGCGCCATCTCCTACTTCGCCGAAACGGCCTAGTGCAACCCCACTGATACAAGTGATGTGCAGCCATAATGGAACATTCCTCCCCTCTCCCCCCAGCCAGTGCCGACAGCCACTCTCGCGACCCCGAAACGACCGGTCTAGACCAGGCCATTGCGCGGGCCCGCGCAGCGCTGCTGGAACGGCAAGGTGCCGATGGCCACTGGTGTTTCGAACTGGAGTCCGACTGCACGATCACTGCCGAATACATCCTGATGATGCATTTCACGGATGAGATCGACGACGACCTGCAGGAAAAGATGGCGCGCTACCTGCGCACCACCCAGGCCTTGGAGAGCCATGGCGGCTGGCCGCAGTACGCAGGCGGCGCGATCGACCTGTCGTGTACGGTCAAGGCTTATTACGCGCTCAAGGCCGCCGGTGACGCCCCCGAGGCGCCGCACATGCTCCGCGCACGGGAAGCGGTACTGGCGCTTGGCGGGGCCGCCAGGAGCAATGTGTTCACCCGCATCCTGCTGGCTATGTTCGAGCAAGTACCTTGGCGCGCCGTACCCTACCTGCCGGTCGAAATCATGCTCCTGCCGCGCTGGGCGCCAATCCATATCGAGAAGATGTCCTACTGGGCGCGGACCACCTTGGTGCCCTTGACCATCCTCTGCTCGCTCAAGGCCAAGGCCGTCAACCCGAGACAAGTGGATATCCGCGAGCTGTTCGTCACCCCGCCGGAGCAGGAGCGCCACTATTTCCTTCGTGGCGGCATATTGAACCGCCTGTTCCTCGGACTGGACAAGCTTGGCCGCGGACTCGACCGCTGGATGCCGAAATCGTTGCGCCAGCGCGCTATCCGCAAAGCCGAGGCCTGGTTCCTACCGCGCATGAATGGCGAGGACGGCCTCGGTGCGATTTTCCCGCCGATGGTCAACAGCTACGAGGCGATGATTCTGCTCGGCTACCCCAAGGATCATCCGGTCCGGCAGACCTGCTTGCGCTCGATCCAAAAGCTGGTCGTCCACCGCAACGACGGCTCGGCCTATTGCCAACCCTGCGTCTCACCAGTGTGGGATACGGGCTGGAGCGCAATGGCCTTGATCCACAGTGGCGACGATGCCGCGACCGAAACGGCCATCACACAGGCCTGTGACTGGCTCGTGCAGCGGCAGGAACTGGAGTGCAAGGGAGACTGGGTCGCGCGCGCCCCCGAAGCGGCGCCGGGCGGCTGGGCCTTTCAGTATGCTAACGCCTACTACCCGGACATCGACGACACGGCTCTGGTAGCTGCTCTGCTGCACGTACTGGACCGCCGCCGAGGGCAGCCCGGACACCACCACCTCAATACCGATCGCGCCGCCGATTGGATGCTGGCCCTGCAGTCGAAGAATGGTGGCTTTGCCGCCTTCGATGCCGATAACACCTACTACTATCTCAACGCTATTCCCTTCGCAGACCACGGTGCCCTGCTCGACCCACCGACCGAGGATGTCTCCGGCCGCGTGGTCGCCTGCCTCGGCGTGCTGGCGCGCGACCAGGACCGCGACGACCTGCGCCGCTGCGTCGACTACCTACGCGCAAGCCAACAGGCCGACGGCAGTTGGTGGGGGCGCTGGGGCAACAATTACATCTACGGCACTTGGAGTGCACTTTCCGGCCTGGTCCTGGCCGGCGAAGACCTTCATCAACCCTATCTGCGCAAGTCCGTCGACTGGCTGCGTGCATGCCAGCATGCCGACGGCGGCTGGGGCGAAACCAACGACAGCTACATCGACCCGGCCCTGGCCGGCACCAACGGCGGGGTCAGCACGCCGCACACGACGGCTTGGGCAGTGTTGGCCCAGTTGGCCATGGGTGAAGCAGAGTCCGACTCCGTGAGGCGCGGCATCGCATTCCTGCTCGCCTGCCAGCAGACCGATGGACTCTGGTCCCATCCGTCGCACAATGCGCCCGGTTTTCCGCGAGTGTATTACCTCAAGTACCACGGTTACGCGGCTTATTTCCCGCTGTACGCACTGGCCCGCTACCGGTATCTGCTGGCGCGCTCCCGGACTCAGCAGTGACCTCGCTGCCCGTCGGCATCGTTGCGGCGCTGCAGGCCGAAGCAGATGTCCTGCTCAGGCGGGCGCAACCGCGATGCGCTGTACCGCTGGCCGACGGGTGCAGCCTGTTGTTGAGCGGCATGGGACCGGATGCAGCCCGAGCCGCGGCGCAAACGTTGGTGAAGAACGGAGCACGGGCGCTGGCGATCCTGGGTGTAGCCGGCGCCCTGGAGGCCAGCCTGCGTAACGGCATGCTGATCTGTCCCGGCCATGTTCTCGACGAACAGGGCCGGGTCTATTCGAGCGATACGGCTTGGTCTGCGCGTTTGCGAGAGCAGCTCGGCGCAGCGCGGCTGGATGTGCGGACAGATGCAACGCTGCTCAGTCTACCCGCTCCCCTGCCCACCTCTACGGCGAAGCAAGAGGCACACGCCCGCTATGCTGCCGCGGCAGTGGACATGGAAAGCGCAGCAGTGGCCGCCGTGGCGGCGGAATCCGGCCTGCCTTTCATGGCCTTGCGAGCCATCGTCGATGAACGTGATGACGAGCTTCCCGGCCCGTTGCTGGCAGCGGTCGACGCGTTCGGCCGACCAGTGCCAGCCCGCTTGATCGCGGCTCTGGCGCGCAACCCGACAATGATAGCTCGTCTACCCGCCTTGTCCTCGCGAATGAACGGAGCTATCCGAGCGCTACGCGCCACGCTGGCGGTGACCGGCCCGCGCCTGGCCATACCATAGCAGAGAGAAGCCGCAGCCTGCATGGCGCGGGGTTTCTCGCTACGTGAAGATGCGTTTCCGTGGCCTGGCGAAGTCCCCTCCGCCAAATGCTCTTCGTGGCAAAACATTGCTGAATCAGGAGGAATCAAACAGCCCTCTGATGGATAGGTGAGCCTGCATTTTTACTCTTGACGGACAAGACAAGAGCCAAGGTCGGGACGACTGCAGCCCTCCAGGAAACTGTTGTCTATACGTGAAAATTCTCTTTCGATTCTTTCAGCAATGACTGGAAGCGAACCCCCAGTCAATGAGGAGCATGGAGCGATATTGCATCCTTCGGGCGCGATATACGGGAAAAATCATTGATCCCCTCGTACACCACCATAACGAAAAGCTTGACGAAGAGTCGGATTCCATCTGCGATGGCAAGACCACATTTCGTATCGGGGCCAAGTCGAGCCCCCTTGAGGGTGATAAGCTCCGTGGCTGAATTTTCAATACTTGGTGCCATCCTGAGCATTCGTTGCACAGGAGGCACAAAGCTTATGCAACAGTGGAATCGGTATGATCAGAACGGCGCAGCGATGTCTTGTTTATCTGGTAGATCAAAGTGGTCGCCATCCTTTCATTGTCTTGCCGTTGGCAATACTGCTGGCCGTCGTCTGCCTGATGGGGGCGGCGACACGCCTCAGCGTCGATACCAACTCCGATCATCTTTTCGATTCTAGTCTGCAATGGCGCCAGCAGAGCCTGGAGTTTGCCAGCCAGTTTCCGCAATTCAGCGACACGCTCGTCGCCGTGGTGCGCGCTCCTACACCAGAGGAGGCCCGCGAAACGGCGGTCGCCCTGGCTGCCGGCCTGGAGAACGACAAGCGCAACATCCGGTCGGTATCCACCCCTGGAATCAGCCCCTTCTTCGACCGGAACGGTTTGCTGCTGCTGCCGCAAGATCAACTGTCCGATGTCCTGGACACCATGACGCAGGCGGGCCAGTTGCTCGAGCCACTGGTGACCGACCCTTCGGCCCGGGGCTTCATGAAAGGTCTGAACATGATGGTCGAAGGCGTGCGCTATGGCATGGCCGATCTCATCTCGGCCTACGACGGCGCGCTCAACACCATCGTGCAGGTGCTGGACAATACGCTGGATGGCAAGGTTTCGCCGTTGTCCTGGCAAACCTTGTTGACCCCCCAACTGAGCGGGAGTAAAGGCGGGCTGGAATTGGTCCTGATTCATCCAGTGTTGGATTACGACGTTCTCGAGCCTGGCCAGGCCGCGACTCAGGCGATGCTGCAGGTAGCCAGCGAACTGCCTGCCGTGAAAGCCGGTCGTGCCCAGGTGAATTACACCGGCTCGGTCCCCTTGTCCGACGATGAATTCCATTCGCTGACCGATCGCGCCGCCCCCATCGCCATCGGAGGGACCGTGCTGGTGGTGTTCTGGCTGGTCCTGGCTCTGCGCTCCTGGCAACTGATCGTTCCGGTGGTGCTGACCTTGGTGATCGGTCTGATCTACACACTGGGATTTGCCGCCTTCGCGGTCGGCAGCCTGAACCTGGTCTCGGTAGCCTTTGCCGTACTCTTTGTCGGTCTTGCCGTCGACTTTGGCATCCAGTTCGGGGTACGCCTGAGCGCCCAGCAGCGTAGCGATTGCGATTTCGCCGAGGTTCTGCACTGGACGGGACTGCGGGTCGGGGGGCAGATCGGTCTAGCCGCACTGGCGACATCCTGCGGTTTCCTGGCGTTCTCCCCGACCCGCTTTTCCGGTATGGCCGAACTGGGCATCATTGCCGGTGTGGGCATGCTGCTGGCCCTGGTCTGTACTCTGACGATCCTGCCGGCGCTGCTGAGCCTGATGGCCCGCCGGGTCACCTCGCGCAGGGATGCCGCCCTGCTCGGCGGCGCGATGGCCGATGCTTGGCTGGCTCGTCATCACCGGCCCGTATTGATCTCGTTCGTCATCCTGGCTTTGGCAGGTTTATGGAGCGCCATCAATCTGCCTTTCGATGCCAATCCTCTGCATACCAAAGACGCGAACAGCGAGTCCATGCGAACCCTCAACTCGCTGATGGACGATCCGAATACCAATCCCTTCACGCTCAACGTGCTGGTTGCCGATCTCGCCGAAGCCCGCAGTCTGAGCGCACGCCTAGGCGCTCTGCCTGAAGTCGCCCAGGTGGTGTCGGCGGCCGATTTCGTCCCCGACGACCAGGACGACAAGCTCGAGGAAGTATCCCAGACGCTGGACCTGATGTATTCGCTGCTGCGGCCACATGCCGAGACGCCGGCGCCTACAGCGGAGGACCTGCGCAGGGCTGCCCGGAAAACCAGCCAGGAAATTGCCGGTGTCGCCGGCAACCTGTCGCCAGACGCGCCGCTGCTGCATATAGGTACGGCCCTGGGCCGTCTGGCCGAAGCGCCGGATGACATACTGCTGAAGGCCAGCCAGGCGCTGTCGCAATTTCTGCCCAGGACCTTCGAGCAATTGCGGGACTCGCTCTCCGCACAACGCATCACGCTGCAGAATCTGCCGGACCATCTCAAGCGTGACTGGTTCACCAGCGATGGCCGAGTACGGATTCAGATCACGCCGGGGGCCGCCGCACAAGATACCGAGGGCCTGCGCCAGTTCGTGCAAGCTGTCCAGGATGTGGCTCCCCAGGCAGTCGGCCCGGCGCTCGATACCGTCAAGTCGGCCGACACGATCCTGCAGGCCTTCGAGCAGGCGGCCGTCTACGCCATGCTGGCCATTGCCGTGGTGTTGATGGCGGTACTGCGGCGAGGACTCGACACGGGGTTGGTCATGATAACCCTGCTGATATCGGCCCTGCTGACGGCGCTGCTGGCACACCTGCTCGGCATTTCGATCAACTTCGCCAACATCATCGCGTTGCCGCTGCTGTTGGGCGTGGGTGTGTCCTTCAACGTCTATTTCGTCATGAACTGGCGCAGCGGCATACGCCAGTTTCTGGACTCGCCCACCGCGCGGGCAGTCCTGTTTTCGGCGCTGACCACGGGCACCGCCTTCGGCAGCCTGGCGATAGCACGCCATCCCGGCACGGCCAGCATGGGCCTGCTACTGCTGCTGAGCCTGTTCGCCGTACTGCTGGCGACCTTCGTATTTCTACCCGCCTTGCTGTACATGCTCTCCCGGCCCAGCCAAACCATTGGCGTTTCGAACCGGGAGCCTTACGAAGAAGAGCAAACCCGCGAAATCGAAGCTCCCGCACCGGCAACCCCGAGGGCTCGCGGTGCCCCGGTCGATGCTCGATAACCGGGCTGCACATCCCCCGACACCGGCCTTGCGCCGGTGTTTTTTATGTGGCTTCGCCGCTTCAGAGCCAGCCCTCTCAAGGTCTTTTGCTTTTCGAGGTCTCGATTGCACGGGCCGGAGGTAGAGAGATAGAGCACGGGCCGTAGCGCCATCGACCCACTCCTTGGTCTTTCAGTTTCACCTTGGGGCCACGCTCGCTCGTGGCCACCTGGCTGGACAAGATCACTGCTTGATCGGGCGCTCCACCCGACAGCTACAACCAATCAAGACATCGGACCGCCTGCTCCCCCACGGTCGTCAGCATCTTGTAGATCACCCAGGCGAACACCCGGCTCTTCACCTCGTTGTCCAGCACCTCCAGCGACAGTTTCTCGTGGTCGGTCATGGCGTCCAGAACGGTATCCAGCACCCGCCTGGGCAACAGGCCGTGCATCACCTGATCGGCCGGCTGGCTGTTGACCTGGGCCATAACGTCTTCCTGGCGGCGGATGCGCTGGGCGATGCCGGTGAGGAAGTGCAACTGGTCCTCGTCGCTGGTTTCCGCGCCGAAGATGCCGTTCAGCGCCTCGATGATTTCCGACAGGCGCTTCTTCTGCGGGTCGTGGGCCTTGCCGGTGCCAACCGCGCTGGCAGCGGCTCCAGGCCATACTCCCCCTCCTCCTAGCTCAGGCGCAGCTTATGCTCGGCGCGCTTGGTCAGGCGGTAGTGGGTCAGTTGCAGCTCGGAAACGTCGATGTCGTCCTCCTGCAGGCGGTCGATGCGCAGCAGCGGGTGCAGGTGCCTGGCGTAGACGCACAGCTGCTCCAGCTCGCGGTCCTCGTAGGGCACGATCTGCGAGAGGAACTCGTACAGACGCACGAAGCTCTGCAGGTTCTTCCTGAACAGGTCGAGCTGGTCGACCTGCTCGCCGGCCTCCTTGAGCGCGTGCTCGGCCTTTTTCAGACCGGCGCCGTCGCCATTGGCTTCGGCGGTGCGCTTGAAGTCCCTGGCCTGCCGGCGAGCTTCCCCGGCGAGCTGGTGGCGCCTGGCGAAGCGCTCCCTGGCCGGCTGGCAGTAGTAGCTGAGCTTGCTGGCCGCGGCCTTGGGATCGAAGAAGGCCAGGGCGAACGCCTCGACTTCCTGCCAGTGGTAGATGCCCTCGGCATCCAGCCTCTTCTGCAGGTCGTAGATGATCTGCGGATCGGTCACGTCGGTCAGCTCGGCCCTGGTGTAGTACGGCAGGAAGGCGTCGAGGATGTCCTGCGGCTCGTTGAAGAAATCAAGGATGAAGGTCTGCTTGCCGGGGAAGGTGCGGTTCAGGCGCGACAGGGTCTGCACGCAGTCCACCCCCTGCAGCTTCTTGTCCACGTACATGGCGCACAGCTTGGGCTGATCGAAGCCGGTCTGGTACTTGTTGGCGGCGATCATCACGTTGAAGTCCGGGCTGTCCAGCGCCTCCGCCAGGTCGCGGCCATTGACGCCGGCATTCAGCAGGCTGCTGCTTTCGGTCACTTCCTCGGGAATCACCTCATCGGGTAGCACGATGCCGGAGAAGGCCACCAGCGGGTGCACGTCGGCATAGCCCTGCTGCCTGACGTACTCCTTGACCGCCAGTTGGTAGCGCACCGCTTCCTGGCGGCTGCTGGTCACCACCATGGCCTTGGCCTGGCCGTCCAGCAGGTGGCGGATGTGCTCGCGGAAGTGCTCGACGATCACCTCGACCTTCTGGCCGATGTTGTAGGGATGCAGGCGCACCCAGCGGGCCAGCTTGCTGCGCGCCTTCTTCGAGTCGACTTCCTCGTCGCCGCCGTCAGGGTGGGCGATCTTCCAGGCGGCGCCATAGGTGGTGTAGTTCTGCAGCACATCGAGGATGAAACCCTCCTCGATGGCCTGACGCATCGAGTACAGATGGAAGGCTTCGGGCTTGTTGTCCTTGCCCGGCGACAGCGCCGGGTTGGCGGGGCGGCCGAACAGCTCCAGGGTCTTGGCCTTGGGCGTGGCAGTGAAGGCGTAGTAGCTGATGCGCTCATTCGGCCGGCGCGCCGCCACGGCGGCATCCAGCAGCTCTTCAGCGCTGACTTCCTCTCCTTCCGGCAGGTCGCTGCCGAGAATCGCCTTGAGCTTGCCGGCCGACGAGCCGGTCTGCGAGGAGTGCGCCTCGTCGGCGATCACCGCATAGCGCCCGGAGGCCAGCCTGGGGTACTTGTCCAGCGCCTCGAACAGCGCCGGGAAGGTCTGGATGGTGACGATGATGATCCGCGTCTGTGCGGCCAGCGCCTCGGCCAGTTGCTCGGACTTGCTCTGGCTGCCGATGTCGCGGGTGATCGGCCGCACCACACCCTGGGCGTGCTCGAACTGGTAGATGGTGTTCTGCAGCTGGCTGTCCAGCACGGTGCGGTCAGTGACCACTGATCACCGAGCTGAACAGCTTCTGTCCTTCGTCGTCGTACAGCGAGGCGAGCTGGTGGGCGCTCCAGGCAATCGAGTTGGACTTGCCGGAGCCGGCGCTGTGCTGGATCAGGTAGCGCCGGCCGGCGCCCTCCTGCCTGGTGGCCTCGATCAGCTTGTTGACCACTTCCCACTGGTGAAAGCGCGGGAAGATCATGCTTTCCCGGGTGGTCAGCCTGCCGTCGAAACCTTCCGAGGTTTTCCTCTCCAGGTGCAGGAAGCGGCCCAGCACCTTGAGCCAGGCATCCGGCTGGAACAGCCGCTGCCACAGGTAGCCGGTGGCGTACTGGCTGTCGTCCTCCGGCAGCGGGTTGCCGGCGCCGCCCTCCTCGCTGCCCCTGTTGAACGGCAGGAAGAAGGTGTCCTTGCCGGCCAGCTTCGTGGTCATCGCCACTTCCTGCTGGCTGACGGCGAAATGCACCAGCGCGCCGCGCTTGAAGGTCAGCAGCGGCTCGGGCTTGCGGGTCAGCGGGTCCTTGACCGGGCGGTCGTGGCGGTACTGGCGCTAGGCGTTCTCGACCGACTGCTTGAACGCGCTTTTCAGCTCCAGCGTCGCGGTGGGAATACCGAAAGCAATGGGATGGACTCCTCCTCCCCCACTCCGGCGTCGATGCGCCAAGATGGCAGGTGCGAGTCGCCAACCATCGCCAGGATGAGGAGGAGCCCACATGAACATTAGCCGGGTCGGTGTCGATATTGCCAAGTCGGTCTTTCACGTACATGGCGTGGACCGTTATCACCAAGTCCAGTGGCAGGGAAAATACTCCCGCGAAAAATG
>Ga0209373_10001885_pt1 | contig 22924 bp, 19 predicted proteins | sample Higcelweek5metaG_FD_187173 | JGI IMG/M metagenome (GOLD analysis project Ga0209373, IMG submission 187173) | Freshwater pond sediment microbial communities from the University of Edinburgh, under environmental carbon perturbations - High... | ecosystem: Environmental > Aquatic > Freshwater >... | reverse complement strand
TGATAGGTGTTTGGGTAAAACCATTCAAAGTGAAGAGTAAGGTTAAAATTGCTATGAGTTTAATTGCTTTCATTGTTTTTCGTCCTTTTTGACATTACAAAGTTGGGGTAAAACAGTTAAAAGATTGCCATAAAGCCTCTAGCTTTTGATGAACGTGCTTCTGGATGTGACGAAATGCCGAAATCTTGTGGTTAACGAAATTGGTGGTTGTGACGAAAGTGCGTTTTGTGGTGACGAATGAACGGTAGGGTTGTGATAAAAGATATCGCAAACCGTCATTTCTCACTTTTTTTGGTGACGAAAGGGGCAAAAAGGTGAAAAAAAAGGTGAGACAAGTTTGTGCTTATCCCACCTTAAATATGTGTTGATATTCTAAAATAGAAAAATTGTTTCTTATAACTTGAAAGAGATACCAGCTGTTAAGAAACCAATACCATAACCAGCTTCACCAAAAACAGTAAGTTTTTCGGACAGAGCATAGCGTGCGCCTAAGAAAAATCCGGCATTCAGCCCAATGCTCATATCGTCATCATCAACGCCCCAAAATTCATAGGTCCAATGCTCATATTCAAGACCTAACCCAAGACCAACGTAGGTGTCAAATTTATCGAGGAAAGGATAGTGGAATGTACCTCTCAAACCACCAACCATGTGGTATTGATTAGAATACCAACTTGGATTAAGAATAGAATAACCAAGCCCGGCATAAATTCCAGCACCAATAGTTCCTTTATCGGCAATTCCATCAACTAATCCATATTCACCTGAAATAGAAAGGTTGGTGTATTCATCAAAACCAATACCTACGTTGACAACTTTGTCGCCTTTAACAAACATTGGTTCTTGTGCTTTTACCACAAAAGCAAACACAATTAAGAGAGAGAGTAATGCTAATTTTTTCATTCGATTTGTATTTAAAGGTTTATATTAATTGTTCTGTAATTAGGCAAATAGCTTATTCTATTGACGTTATAATTGTTCAAGCACTTCGATTAATCTTTTCTTACGGCGCGAAGATACAGGGATTTCCGAATTGTTTTTTAAGATCAGGAACCCTCCATCCGACTTGTCGAGTTTGCTTATGTATTGAAGGTTTACCAAATAAGAGTGGTGAGGCCTAAAGAACCCATATTCAGAAAGCAGGTCGTCGTACTCTTTCATGCCTCTCGAAATCATTATTTTTTCTCCGCTTTTCAGGTAGAATGTGGTATAGTTGCTGTCGCTTTTGCAGTACACAATATCACAAATATCAACAATGCTAATGGCTTCGGTTGTTTTGAGAACAATTTTGCGAACTTTGTTTTGTTTTTCGTAGAAATTGAAAAAAGTTTCAATCTGTTCGTGCAACTTGTTGTTGTTCATGGTCGATAAAGCCCTGTCAACAGCCTCGCAGAACTCTGTTTCGTCTATTGGCTTTAACAGATAATCGATAGCACAAAACTTTATGGCTTTTATTGCAAACTCGTTATACGCGGTTATGAAAATTACCGAATAGTTATACGGCTGTATCTTTTGGAGAATATTAAACCCGGTTCCATCGGTTAGTCTGATATCTAAAAAAATTAGCTGTGGCTTGTATAAATCAATAAGTTCTACACCTTCTTTTACTGTTCCGCAGCACCCTACAACCTCAATTTCATTGAAGTGGTTTTTTAATAGCGATAGATTTAGCTCCCTCAATTCGGGTTCGTCGTCAACAATTATTGCTTTAATCATTTGGTTCTATTATTGGAAAATCAATTGTTACTTTCGTTCCTGTTTGGTCTGATTTTAATTCACTTAAGTCGATGATTTCGAAATTAATTGATTTTTTGTATTTGCGTTTGATCAATTTAATTCTTTTTCTGAAAATATCAATGCCCATCGATTTATGTTCTGTCGATGAATTCTCTGGTTTTGGGGCATTTATACCCATTCCGTTGTCCGAAATAATAAACCGCACATACTTATCGTGCTGGCTAATCCTGATTTCGATTCGGCCTGTTTTGTTTTGCATTTCTTTTAGTCCATGATGTATTGCATTTTCGACAAAAGGTTGGAGCATCATTGGCGGCACAAAAATAAAGTCTTGTTCAAGATCATCTTCGGTAATTATTTCGTACGAAAAGCTTTCTCGTTGGCGCATCTGTTCTATCTCCATATAATTCCTGAGTGTCGAAATCTCTTCCTCCAAAGGGATTAGTTCTTTTGTTGAATTTTTTAGGATTGAACGGGTTAGTTTTGAAAAAGAGCTTAGGTATGATGCCGCCTTCTGCGATTCATTTTTATAAAGGAAGCTTTGTATTGAACCTAAGGCATTGAAAATGAAATGTGGGTTCATCATCGAACGGAACAGTTTCATCTCCAGATCAATCTTCTCTTTGTTAGTTTTCTTTTTCTGGTTAAAAAAGATCGCTATGCCGAACAGTATAATCAACAATGCAATTAGCAGGTAACTAACTGCACGTTGGCTTTTAATTTTATTCTCTTTGGTAAGAATTTCAATCTGTTGCTGTTTCTTTTCTGCTTCGTAAATAACCTGCATGTCTGTCAGGTACCTGGTATTTCGGTCGTTGATGATACTATCGTTGAATTGCACCGATGTTCTGAAGTTTGAATATGCTTTTTCGTAGTCACCTAGCTTTTCGTAGTAAGTTGAAAGTAGTTTGTACGATTCGGCCAGCAGGGTTCCTGATTCGGTTTTTTTGGCAATTTCGTTAAAAATAACAATTTGGGGCAAAGCTTCTTTTAGGTTTCCAATCTTCAAATAAGTCCGACCTAAGTTTGCATGTGCCTGCGAAATGTGGTATTCGTCGTTTGTCTTGCTCGAAAGCGAGAGTGCCGTTTTGTAGCTCGAGAGTGCCTCGTATGGTTTATCTTTCAGCAGAAATATGTCGCCAATACTGTTATAGCATATCGATTGGCCAATTACTGAATTTATTTTCTTATTGTGTTGCAGCGATTTCTGGAAATAAGACAGAGCTACATCGGGCTTGCCAAGTAGCTGATAAGCCAGCCCTATGTTTTCGTAATTTATTGCAATTCCAAGGTCGTTGTTCCGTTGTTGCTCGTACAAGAGCGATTGATTGAACACTTCAAGTGCTTTTTGCGGCTGGTTTAGGGTAAGGTTTATATTCCCAATGCTATTCAACGCAATACATAAACTTCGAAATGCAACATCGGGCATATCTTTGTAATTCTCGGCTATTTTTAAAGCCTGCATGTGGTAATCAAGAGCTATGCGCGGCTTATCTAAACGGCGGTACACAACCCCTAGGTTATTAAGTATATTCAGAAGAATTACTGTATCATTCCCAGCTTTGGCCAATGCCGATTGGTGTAATTCGATTGCTTTAGCAAATTCTGAATGGTCGCGCATGATTACGCCCAGCAGATCTTTCGTAACAGCTATTCCTTTTGAATAGTTGAGCCTTTCCGATTGATGAATGAGCCAGTTTAGCCTTTCTTCATCCAGGTCTTTAGCCTTGACTTTTCGGTCAGAATTGAGTTTATGAATAGTTTCTTCAATTTCGGGGAGCGTAAGATCTGAGCCAATAGCTTTACTGGGGAAAATAAGGGTGTCGTTTCTGCTGTTATCGGAAATAGAATACACCGATAATGAGATGGAGAGAAAGGCACAACTCAATAATATTTTTATATTTTGCAACGTAGACATCACCTTATTTTATACATAAATAAGTAATTCAACCGATAAATGAAAAAAATCCCGACAAAAACCTTACGATACAGTGCCGGGATTGAAGATTTCCGCATTTTCAAAATTATAAATACCTTTTTTCTGCCCTATGGCATCTTATCCTTAACTGAATGTTCATAAAATCAAACAACAGTTGTTACTGTTTGCCAATGATTTAATTTGAAGGAGAAAACAGCATAAATAAACACTGCTCACTGGGAATTGTATTCCCTGGCAACAAAACTATAAACAATGAAACTCAAGTTTGTGCTAATAGTATAAATGCAGGCAACTAATAAGTAAGTGGACAATTCTGGTTTATAACTGAGTTTTGATCGAAGAGAATTTTGGATTTCAAATTTTGAACCAGAATACACTTCCTTTCCCTTCTTCACTTTTCACGAACAACTGGCCACCGTGATTTTCGACAAATTCTTTACACAAATAGAGCCCTAGGCCAGAACTAGGTTCCCTGTTGGTACCAATACGGTTGTTTTTTGTGTCGAAAGAAAATAGGTTAGAACATATTTCAGGACTCATACCAATACCCGAATCGGCGACCTCGAAAACTGTTTTCCCATCAGAATCTTGTTTAACCGAAAGATTGACAGAACCGCCTGTATGTGTGAATTTTATGGCATTCAAAACCAGATTCCTGATAATTGTTTGCAGCATTTGCGAATCGGCAGTAATGGTTATTTCAGGCTCATAGTCTACAGTAAGTTCAATATGCTTGTTGCTGGCTGCGTTTTTTAGCCCGTCAATGGTTTGGCTTATAACTTTCTCGATGGTTACTGGTTGTGGAAAATAAGCCTTAACCCCTCGTTGAATGCTCGACCACTCGAGTAGGTTTTCGAGCAAATGATATGTTGAGTTTGCCGTTCGATGTAACGAAAGCGACAGTTCATTCACCTGTTCTTTAGAAAACTCAGAGGTAGTGTCGGCCAAAAGCTCCGACAACCCAATGATCGAAGAAAAAGGGCCACGCAAATCGTGGGCAATAATTGAGAAGAACTTGTCCTTTTCGGTATTGGCCAATTCAAGCTGGTGGTTCTTGTTGGCAATTTCATACTCTTTTTGCTTAATTTCTGTAATGTCGTGAATAACAAATAAAATACTCTCTTTTTCGTTCACGTTGATTGGCGTTGCCGAAACCAATGCCGTAAACTCAGATCCATCTTTTCGGCGGAACTCAAATTCATGGTTCATTATGCTGGCACCGTTTTCCTTGATATTCTTAATGGCTCTTTTTCGTTCTTTCGGGTTTTTCCATAGGTTAACGTCGTAAACTGTTTTGCCTTTAATGTCTTCTTTCGAAAGTCCCGACATTTGGCTAAATCCGTTATTTGTATTCAAGAAAAGACCACTTTCGATTTCGCTGATTGTAACTGCGTCGGGAATTGTTTCGAAAATAAGCTCAAAATGATTTCTCGACTCGGCCAACTCGGTATTTAACCGTTGGTTCACAACAATGATCAATCCAAATGTCCAAAGTAGCCCTAAAGAAATGGCCATCATAAATGTAAACGATTGCACAAAGTCGGGCGAATAGAAACTGTGCGCCGGAGCAACAAAAAGCAGATAAGCCGACCTGAAAAGCAGCATGAAACTGAATATGATGAATATTGATGCTACAAAAACTATTGTTTTCCGAATGCTCTTCTTCCCATGTTTTAGCATTAAAAAGCTGTTGTAGAATAGAAGCGGAGGCACAGATAAAGAATAAAAAATTGAACGGGCATTCAAGTTGTTGTTGATGAAAGTGAAATAAATCGTCACGAGCATAAACACAAACAAGTACAAGAATAAATTTAACCGCTTATCGCTTATTCCAAGAAATCGTTTAGTGCCACTTATGAAGAAGATAAAACCCAGAATATGAAATGTATTTCCCAAAAAAATTGAGATATTTTCTAAAGGCTCATAATTTCGAATAGCCATCCAGATAAAACCAACTGCCAACATTAAACTTCCTAACGCCCACGTATTTACACCTTTGTATTTTGTAATCACTATCGATAACAGATATAAAGCAATAGCTTGAATAATAAAAGTTATCCCAATTGCAAATGTTAGTGTTCTGATATCAAGAGCCATATTCTGAATTTATTGGATCAATTTTCTAGAAGTAATCCAAATATCAATGTTTTTTTTCATACCGAAATCGCTTTTCTCATTCTTTATAACAAATTTTTTTTCCGTTTTGCACAAAAAAACAGGCCATTAGGTCACGATGGGGCAAAAGAGGTAAGTTCAAATGTTACTTAAGAATTATAAAAAGCAATTGGTTTCAATTTAAAACCCCCTCCATAATTTTCTCTACCAGAAAGCTTGCCTGCTCAAAGGTTGTGTTTTGTTCGTCGGCAAATTGTTCCGAAGTAATTACAACCACCAGCGACTTTTCAGGTACAACAAATATAAACTGACCGCCTGCACCCCAAGTCCAGTAATATTTTTCAGAGTGATCGATCCAGAAAAGATAGCCGTAATCTTTCTCATAGATAACTGTTTTGGTTGTGGTTGCTGCTTTGATATAGTTGCTTGAAAGGATTTGGCGGTTGTTGTATTGCCCGTTGCTTAGTAACATTTGCCCAATCTTGGCTAAGTCGCGAGGAGTAAGCCAAAGTCCAAAACCTCCGTATGGGGTATTGTCCTTATTTCGGCTCCAAAAATAGTTTGTGATGCCTAGCGGAGTGAAAAGGTTTTGTTCGGCAAATTCAACGAAGTCGGTTTTGGTAGCATTGGCAACTACTTTCACAAGAAGCTGAGGATCGGAATTTTTATAGTCAGCCTCTGCACCTGGTTTTGCTTTCATTGGGCGTTCAACAATATATCGGGTCAGCTCGTTGGGTACACAAGCCAGCAATTCTTCCTCTTCCCAGTCGTCATTGCTATAATCAATTCCCGAACGCATGGTAAGGCACTCTTCGATAGTAAGCGGTTTCAATTCGGGATAGGCATACTGCATGTATTCCGGAATGTAGGTGAAAACCGAATCGCTCACATTGTGGATATACCCCTTGTCGACAGCTATTCCTGTAAGCATAGAAATAAAACTTTTGGTGGTCGACCAAAGCTGATGAGGCTCATTTCTATCGGCGAGGGTTCGTGGGTATGATTCAGCCATCAGTTTTCCATCTTTCACAATCACTAAGCTGCGGATCAGCAGAAAATCGTCGTTGGAATAAACCGCATTCATCACTTCGTTAAAGATGTCCATGTTGAAGTTTTCGGAAGCGACAGGATTGAGTATCCATCCATCGTTCTGTTCTACAGGAAGATATTCAACCGTTTTCAGTTTTATATCTTCGTCTTTCAGGCAACTGCTGAGTAGAAATAGCGATATGATTATGGTTAATATTTGTTTCATTTTTGATGTTTCGATAGTGGATATTGAATGCAAAGTTGATTGGTAAACAATTGGGTTTTCAACGAAGTGGCTGTTTGTTCGTACCTGACCCGGTAACCAATAGTTACAGGCTTGTTGTTGTGCAACATTGTGCGGAAGAAAAGCCCGGTTTCAATGTCGAAATAGTTGCTCCCGATGGTCACGAACTTGAAATTGCTGTTGACCCGCGTCAGAATATCGGATAGTTTTAGGTCGGGTTCATTCAAAATTAGCCTTCGGTCAGCATCGGGGCGGCTCAGATAACCCACCAAAGGAATATTCAGCGGAATCATCATCGTCCACTTTGAATTGACTGGCATACTGCAACATGCCGAAAAACCCAGATTGAGTGTTGTAACCCAGTAGTTGTGTTGCGAATCGAAGTTTTCATTCCGGTAAAAAGAACTGGAGTAGCTAACGTTACCTCCCAGTTGAAGCCCTTTTCCTGCATTAGCCAATAAGCGGTAGTGCAGGTTGCTGAGCTGAAAATATTCATTTGACCAGCCATAACGGTTCCACAAAGCAGCAGCGTCGATATTCCAACCAAATTCATGGTTTAACGCGTTTTTTTGAATCCCGTAGTTAAGCCCCAACGACAGATCGACACCATCATTCCGCAATCCGTTAAAAAGTTGCTCCTTATATTGGGCGTGACCAGCAGAAAATGTGAGTTGCAATCCTTTGTCGGGGGCAAAAAGCGATTGCCCAACAGTGATCTTGATTGTTAGAAACAAGATAAGGCATAGAAACAGAGATTTGTTCATGGTAAACAGGTTGGTTCTTTTGGCCAAAATTGCAGAATAATTTTGATATGCAAAAGTAGCGAGCTTTTCCTGTATAGAAAGGTTATGCAGAGTGTGTTAAGGTGCTACTATGCCTCATTAACTTCAAAGTAGGGTTGTACAGAATGATTCTCCATGTATTCCGAAATGCGGTTGGTTTCGGAGGAAGGAACAAACTCAAGAAATTTGGATGCTTTAACTTGTGCCCAAGTATTGTGCTGTTTGCTGTTTTGCTTGTTTGGTTCGTCTCCAATAATAAAGTAGTTGCCTGTCTCGTTGTTCGATTCGAATGTTTTCATCAGCACAAACAAGTTCGAGAGCGAAGCATCAAGGTTATAGCTTGGCAGATTGAAATCGGTGATCTTACCAACCACCGGACGATCATTCTTTCCAATAAAATCTAATTCAACGGGCATAATAAGTCCCGGAATTTTGCCTGTTTCAATGCAAAAATCCAAATTAACATGCTTAGTGATGGCCGGATAAAGCTTTGTTTTTACGGTTTCTATAACTGATGTTTTAGACACTTGTTCAGCTTCTTCAAAAATAAATTCACGGTAAAGGTGTTCAAACAGCAAATCAGATGCTTCCACATCAATTTTCACAGGTTCGCTAAAGGTGAGTGTCGAATTACTGTAACGCGCCAGATAACGCAAATACTCTATCGAAAATGGGTGTTGGTTGTTGTCGGTAATCGGAAACAAGGCATTATTGTCTGTGCTCCTGTTTTGACCCGAACCTGCAGCTGTGCTTTCGATGTTTTTCAGCGATGTTTTCAGCAGATGAAAAGCTTCTTCGGAGAAAAACCGATGCATTAGCGACAATTTGGTTTTGGAATAGCGGAACCAAACCCGTTGTTCATCGGCCATTACCAACCCTATTGATAACTGTTCGGAGATTATTGAGTTGACCGAAGCAAATATGACTGAATAATAAGTGTTCATAGCAGTTGTTGTAAATAGATTAGAAAATTACGAAATACATCATCGTTCCATTTCGAAGAAAAGAGATTCTTCAGAATGAGGTCACGTTTACTATCTATTGAAATATTCCAGTCATGAGGAAGTTCCTCCAAAATTTTATCCAGTTCGTTTTTACAATTTGCGGTGCAAAGGTAAAAATCTTCGCGGATTAATGGTTCATTTTCAAATATGTCTTTAATTAATCGCTTTGAAACGACCGCTTTAAAGAGTGGGGTTTTAATTAACGAATCTTCTTCCGTTTGAATACAAATACCATGATTTAACGAGTTGGTGTTGAAAATTGTTTCATGGTCTATGGGAATAAAATGGTAACCATCGGTTTTCGACTCGAGTAACATATTATAATTGTTCCAATTCCTGTCGTCGTTGGCCATCCATAGGTCAAACAATGCTATTCGAATTAATGCCTCAATGTTTTTAATCTTTTTGCGGTCTATTTGATTGTTGGCAAAACCACTATCAAGCAAAGTCACCTCTTTCTGATTCTTTATGAATGGAAATCCTATCAAGGAGTGTTTCAAACTGGCAGGTTGCAGCTTACTACTAATCATTTTTTGGGGCAGATGCTCCTCTGCAATTGAAACATAACAAGGCTCTAAAGAATAAACTCCCCAAATAGCTAAAAACCGTGCAGCCAAAAACTCATTAAATAAAGTATCGCAAGGCGAATGGATGGAGTGCTTGCACACATAGTATTGCCAATCGTTGCAACGCACCAAAACCGGATAGTTATTGGTGTAAAACACTTTTTGAATGGGTTCTATCGAATGCAAATTCTTCATTGCCTCACAATTTACTGCTTTTTCGTGTGCTTCCTAAAGGCTGCGATGAACTGGTAAATGCCATACGAAACAAATACACGCCCAACGAAATCAGCAACCACTGTAAAGCCGTTAATTGTTTCGGTTTTGTTCCCTTCTATAAAGTTCAGTTTGTGTGCTGGGTTTATAAACTCGAATAAGTAACCAAATAAATTCCAATCTATGGGGTTTCCGCTAAACAGTCGTTGAATTGATAGCAAGTAGAAAAAATAGAAAACTAAAGCCGAAATGAAAATAAACACCAAAGCCCTTAAATAGCTTTCGCCATGAATGTTTGATTTTTTATTCAGCCATAAAGTAAACCTATCATTCGATGTTGTATTGAAAAAGATTTTAATTCTCGACCACAAAACAGGTTTTTGTCCTCTTGCATATTCCTGCTTATGACGAAGCTGTAATTCTTTCCGCTGTTCCTCTGCCCATTTTGCTTGAAACTGTGTTGCGTGGTAAATATCGCCTTGGGCTTCAAATATCTTTTTAAACTGGATGAAGAACGAGGCTTTTTGTTCGTGTTCTTCGATTGAATTTTCTTTTGCTCCAATAATGTGAACATTATTAGTTGGAATAGAACCACCTGAAACAAAACAATCGATGATTTTTGAATTGCTAAACTCAAAACGAAAGTCATCTAATGGGCAATCAGTAAATTCGGTTTTACCAAGAGAGGATTGAGAGATTGAAATTGTAGGTTCATCATGCTTGAGTAGCTCCTTGCCATCTTTTATGGTCTTTTCTCGTATTATATCATATTGATATTTCCATCTTTCAAATAATCGTTCTTTAAATATTGGATCGAGTTTATATTTCTCTGTTGCATTAAAATGGATACTTAGATTCTCAAAAGAATCAAAATTAAAAGGAGTTTTTTGAGAAGTGATTTTTCTGAAATAAAGGTTACCCAATATTGAAAGATATTTCATTTCAATGCAAAAAAAACTTGTATTTGAAAATGACATTTTTGTTTTATCATTTAGAAATTGATTTCGAAGATCAAGGCTGCCAATACTGGTGTCGGAGATAAATACTTCTATTTCTTTTGATTGATATATTCTCAAATGGGGAATGTTACTAGAAGACAGAATTAGTTGTGACACATTGGGGGCAAATGAAGAAATTGAACCGACAATACTGTTTAGGCCCAATATCTTTGCGGTTAAATGATATAAGAAGAATGTTTTGGATATACAACAACTAATATCAAACCTATCAAAGCTTGAATTATCTAAATGAACAATCTCAAAAACATTACTAAACAAGTCTAAATTCTTGCAATCAGTTTTTTTTATTTCGAATGTTTTAGTTGAACAATAGTGAAATCTTACTACCTTATTTGAACTTGAATTTATTTTCAATTTATTTAAAATCACTTTTATGCAAATGAAATCATCAACTTCTGAATTATCAATAAACAATAAATTTTCAAGTATACTATAGTCAATTTGAAATTTTTCTAATGTGGAATTAGAGATCTCGATTGAACCAATTCGACAATCTTTCTCAATAAACAAATCTCCAATTGAACTATTTTCATTAATGTAGATCCCTTCAATTTCACAATTATGAAAAAATAAGATAGTTCCTTTGCCTTCCTTATTATTGGATAATTTTGATTTTGAAATAATGCAATTCGTAATTTTTACATTCTCACAAATGAATTCGGAGAAGTTATCGTTACTTACATTTTCAATTCTTACTTCACCACTTATTTCTGTGTCTTTTATTGTGATAATGCCATTTTTCTTAATAATTCCTCGATAATCGATGTCGCTTTCTTCAGTACATGAGAAAAAAAATTCATCTGAAATGTTAGCAAGTAAATATTTAAAGTCCTCGAAATCCTGCTTGTATGTATATTTTCTTTCTGCCGTTTTTTCTTCCATGGTTAGGTCTTGTTCAATTTTCCCCTAAAATACAAACTTTCTTTTTAAACCATGTAAATCAATCGTTTTACTTCGTCTAAAAGCTCCAAGCCCCACCAAAGATTCCTCTGGTGGGGCTTGTTTTATTGAGACCTTGTCTTCTTATCGGCTTGCCTGAATTATCCGGTCAACAACAGGCAAAGCTTCTTCAGCCCCAATTTCATAGTTGGCTTGTGTGTTGGGTATTGAGGTCATAACAACCAACAACTTCTTTTCAGGAACAATAAATGCAAATTGCCCGCCATGGCCCCACATAAAATAGATCCCTCTTTTCAAATCGACCCACCAAAAGTATCCAAACGAATAATCAAGCACACTAGATTGAATCTGGGCTTTAGTCATCTCTTTAATCCAGCTTTTACTAATCACCTGATCTCCGTTACATCGGCCACTGTCGGCCACACATAACGCAAACTTACCCAGTTCGCGAGGTGTTGTTTCAATTCCAAAGCCACCTAAAGTTATCCCATCTTTATACCTTACCCAGTTATAATTAGTCATGCCAATCTTTGAGAATAGAACGTCATCGGCCCACTCATCGGTAGGTTTGCCCACCACTTTCTGAATTAATGCCGACATCAGGTGCGGATTTCCATCGTTATACAAAAACTCAGTTCCTTGTTCGGCATTGACCGGGAGATCTAAAATAAATTCAACGCTATTGTCGGGTTTCTGGCGTAGCATGATATCCGATTCTCCTCCAACTCCATCGTTGTTAAAATTGATTCCCGACTGCATGGTTATCAAATTCCGGATGGTAATCGAACGCTTATCCTGATGGTTGCTAAGTTCATCGGTAAAGTAAACTGAAATAGGGTCGTTAACATCGGCAATAAACCCTTTGTCAATAGCAATGCCAGTAAGGATTCCAATAAATTGTTTGGTACACGACCATATCAAATGTTTGGTCGAGATGTCATTGTCATCTTTTAAGTATGCCTCTGAAACCAACTTTCCATTTCGGAAAACCAAAAGACTCCTCAACGACCAAAGATTCTCATCGGCATAAACGTCTTTGTAGATATTGGTAAGTGCTTCGGCATCCATCTGCTCATTGTCAGGAGTTGAGAGACTTAGACCATCTCCAATATCGGTGGGATTGTAAGATTGAAACGGCTGATTTAAATCATCGTCTTTCAAACAACTGCTGAAGAATGTAATAGTCAGAAGAAAAAAGATCGTGTGTTTTATATGCTGTATATTCATTATTTGTCAATTTTCCATGTAAGATTTAGCGAGTGCCCTATGTAAGTTAATGTTGGAGATTTGTAATAGCCACAGTACTCAAATTCATAAGCTACCGACAATCTGTCTTTCAGACAATTTGGTAACTCAATCTCCAGATTGGAGTGATTAAATAGGTTAAAAGAACCAAATTCCATGTTGCGATGGACATTCGAAATATAATCAGTCAACTTTTGGGCATAGTAATAAGTTTCGGTTTCAAGTTTTGGCCTGGAATTAAACCCCGCAAGAGAATTCGAGTATGAGATGATTATTTTCTTTGATTGAAAAGGTAGTGCAAATCGAACCTGAGGTCCAATCTCAATTGAAGAGTGCCAAAACATGTGCCCACTCTGTAAGTAAGGATAAAAGTTCCAATTGTAGTCTGTTGCAAAGTAGGCTCCTAAAGTGAATGGTTTGCTTTTGCCAATGTTGTAACCATAAAAGACATCAACCGGTTTCAATCTCCAAGCTGTACCTATTCCTTTATTGAAGTTAACACCCAAATCTAATTCAGGAGTGTACCTAAAGGTGTAATTCCCTGTTTCTTTCAAATAAGAGTAATTTACTCCAAGATTAATACCGCTGAATACAAGGCCGTAATTGAATTCATCTTTAATCTGCGTAAACGTTGTTCTGAAAGTAATTGTTTGATTGGTGTTGTTATTTGTTGCTGCATTTTGTGCAAATGCACTGGATATAAACAATAAGTGTAGTGTACAAAGCACAATTAGTTGGGTTCTTTTCATACGGATTTCTATCTCAATAAAAACAGCATTTATACATTCTCGTGATCCAATTATAACCATCAGAAACGACTCCAAAAGTACAAATTATGTTTCTAAATTGAAGCAGATGAATTATCCAATATTTCTATTTTGAAGTGGAATCAAATTCTCACAAAACCAGAGCATCAAAATATTATATCCGCATTAACATAGTTGCTATTTGCCGTTTCGCCCTTTACTCCTATTTTTGAAGCTTATCAAACTAATCAAATCAGAAATAGCTATGAAACGAGCATGTTTTAACAAAATCACAATCAAAGATCAGTGCAAGCTAAACAAGGATGAAAATCTCCACATGCGAGTTCCATCCGACCAATTAAAAACAAATTATTTTCGGATGAAAAACCTTTTATCCATCATTTTACTTCTAACTGCTTTTATTGCACAAAGTCAGACTGTTGCCCAATGGCGTGGCACTAACCGTGACGGGATTTATAACGAAACCGGGTTGCTTGCTTCGTGGCCTGCCGATGGTCCAAAGCTGCTCTGGAAAACCGATGTCATTGGAAATGGCTATGGATCGCCAGTAGTATCAGGCAATAAGCTTTATGTAAACGGCGAGGTCGATACAATTGCCCACCTTTTTGCATTCGACCTGAGTGGTAACCTGCTTTGGAAAACCCCCAACGGGCCAGAGTTTAGTGGCGAAGGTTTTTCGGCAGGGTTTCCAGGCTCGCGAACAACTCCTACAATTTACAGTGGGTTGGTGTATATCTCGTCGGGACTTGGCCGTATTGCTTGCATCGATGCCGAAACTGGCAAGGAAATTTGGTCGAAACATTTGGTCAACGACTTTGGTGGAGCGCTAAATAACTTCGGGTACAGTGAATCGTTACTGGTCGATGGTAAATTCGTTTACTGCTATCCCGGCGGCGAAGAAACAAACGTGGTTTGCCTCGACCGCTTTACGGGAAACACCGTTTGGTCTTCAAAAGGAATAGGACAAAAGGCCGCTTTTTGCTCACCTATGCTGATTAACCTTCCCGGTAGGAAACTGTTTGTTACTACAGGAAAAGAAGAAGTTTTTGCCCTCGATGCATCAAACGGCGAACTGCTGTGGAAGTGTTTCGACGATTCGGCAAAGTACGACGACGAATATTGCAATACCCCTATCTTTACTGATGGTTATTTGTATAGCGTTCCTGGAATTGAGAAGGGTAAAGGAGCAATGAAACTGAAACTTTCGGTCGATGGTAAATCGGTACAGGAAATTTGGCGCAACAACGACGCTAAGAACCTTTACAATGGCTTTGTAGTCGCAAACGATAAACTCTATGCAACATCGAAGAGCAAGAAGCTCTGGTGTGTTGATACTGAAAATGGTGCTGTTGCCGACACGCTGCGCGGAATGAGTGGAAGCCTTGTTTATGCCGACAAAAAGCTGATTTGTTATGCCGATAATGGCAACGTAAACCTGATTGACGTTGCTGGTCCAAAAATGGAGGTAACCGGCAAATTTACTGTTACCGAAGGTTCGAAAGAGCACGTTGCTTATCCGCTAATCGACAAGGGGGTTTTGTACATCAGGCACGGTAAAGCGATGATGGCTTATTTGGTAAAATAATTTTAGGAAGAAGAGCAACTCCTTCCATCTTTTCGTGTCTATTGACTATGTCAATATTTAAAAAAGGAACAATGAGAAAAAGAGATTTTCTGCTTGCATTGGTTGCTATTGCTTTATTTGCAAGCTGTGAAAAGGAGGATTCTGCTCCAAAAGAAAACTACATTAAGGCAACAATCGACAACCAATTGTTTGTTGCTTACGAGAACAGCGAGTTGAACACCGATACAGTGCCCAACACATTTTCTTTTTCGTTTGGGCAAGGCATTACAACAGGGAATGGCAAAAGCGACACATGCCTCTTTTTTAACGTAAGCCTGAACCGGTATTGCTTGGGGCTAAATTTTCCTAAAACATCAAAGCCTCAAACATTCACTATTTATCGATCAACCGATGTTATGGAACAGCCATCGGCTTATTTTATGTGGGTACAAGAATATGTCGAAAAAGATGGACTGGTTGTATATCAGACCCACAACATGGAGGGGAGTGACAACACAACGAATCAAAAGGTTGGCGAAATAAAGATAACCCGAATAGATTGGGAAAGCCGGATAGTTGAAGGTACGTTCTATTACACCGCTTACGGATATGAACAATCAACAGAACAGATCGTTGAAACAAGTAAATTGGTAAACGTTTCGAATGGTGAATTTTATTACCATTGGAGCCAAGGGCTGAAAATTGAATAGGACTGAAAAAAATAATCATATTACTTTTATAGCCCATGGACATTATCAAGTTCATGGGTTTTATTTTTCACAATCATTTTTAAACTTCTTTTGTTGTATCGAAGTACGATAATAAAACATAGGCTATGGAACGACTACGATTGCTGCTAAACAATTTTTCGGAACTACAGAAAGAACTTACGTTGCTTTCGGCTCAGCTCGAAACAGAAAAGGTCGATATGTTCAATGGTATTGTAGAGAATACGACCAGTTTCATCGCTATTTTTCAGGAAGAGAAATTTGTATTCGCAAATTCGCGAGCATTGGTTTTGCTTAAATGCCGCAATTCATCTAACCTAATTGGGAGGAACATTTACGAGATATTGCATCCTCAATTCCATACTTTAATACAAGGGCGTCTTTTGCGTATTGAAGAGAACAGAAAAAATGAAGCGATACCAATCAAACTTAAAACGGCAGATAACGACTATGCCGACCTCGAAGTAAATTCTGTTCCTTTTGTGTATAATGGAAATCCAGCGGTAATGCTTGTGGGTCGCGACATTGGAACCGAAGTTGAACTGAAGAACAAACTTCTTGAGGAAGATCGGCTTAGGAACCAAATAATGGAGATGCACCCCGATTTGTCCGATTTTTATACCCCTGATGCCATTGTACGGTTTGATATAGATGGACGGATTCTTTACATAAGCCCTTCGTACGAAGACTTTTTGGGAATATCTAAGAGCTCGGTCGTTGGTTTTTCGCCCATCGACATTTTCAAGGATGAGGCTGAAGTTGGGCAAACACTTTCGTGCGCCATTGCTCAGGTCGTTGAGAGCCAAAGTTCGCTCAAGGTTGAAATCAAATTTGCACCTCAAACCGGAAAGTCGCGTTACTTCTTAGTTTGGCTAGCCCCTCAGTTTTCTGAAACCGGAAAGGTAGAAACCGTTTTGGCCATTGCCCGGAAAATTACTTCGCTTAAAGAGGCAGAGATAAAACTTGAACAGAGCATTGGGAGGCTTAACCGTGCCGAATTAATTGCATCGGTTGGCCACATGGAGTACGATATTGCGAGTAATGTTCGAACATGGTCCGAAGGTGCTTTGTCCATACTAAAGGTTTCGCCTGAAGAACAAAGCCGACGGAAAAATGGAAATTATTTAGATTGTATTCACCCCGAAGATGTCGAAAGGGTAATGTCGGAACAGTGGCGTTCGATTGAGCAAAACATCCCCTTTGATCAAATGTATCGCATGATTGACTTTGAAGGAAACCTGAAAATGATTCATGGTTTGGGCAAAACCCAGTATGATTCGGAAGGGAATCCACTCAAATTTATGGGCATTGTTCAAGATGTGACCAAACTTTTCGACCTTAACAAGAGGGTTTTAGAAGAGAAGGACAAATACAAACTTTTCATCGACGATGCCCCTGTGGGTGTAATGCTTTTTATTGGTGAAGAGCTTCAGTATGCCAATAAGTTGATGTTGCAAATGGTTGGGATTTCGGATCAGCACGAGCTTTCGCTAGTTCTTCTGAAGGATGCAGTGCACCCTGAAGACTGGGAACAAATTGCTCCAATTATTGAAAATCTGCACACAAACATGCTTTCCAAGCCAATCAATGTTAAGCTTAGGATTCAACTAGAAGGTCTTAATTTGAAGTATATTAATCTGATACTGTCGAACTGCCTGATTGGGGGATCAAAGTACACGCAGGTGATTGTTAGCGACATTACCAGTGAAGAAGAAAAAGAGCAAAAAGTAAGGCAACTTGCAGCCGATGCACTCTATCTGGGGCAGAAAAACAAATTGCTAGAAGTAATCGAACAAGAAATTAGAAAGGTTCTCGATTCGAAAAGCACCTATACCAAAAGCGATCTGCAAAACATACTGGGGATTATTAAAGGCTTTTCGAAATCGGAACAAGATTGGGAACTTTTTAAAACACAGATAAATGAACTTCATTCAGACTTCTTCTCTAGGTTGAAACGCGATTTCCATTGTTTGACACAACACGATATCAGGCATTGCGCCTACATTAAACTCAATTTCGACACTAAAGAGATTGCACGTTTCTTTAATGTTAAGCCCGAAACTATTCAAATGGCAAGAGTGCGGATGAAAAAGAAAATGAAGCTCTCCGAAGCAACTGATCTCAAGGATTTTATACTTCGCTATTAATATTTCAGCGTAAAATTCAATTGTTAAATCATTTCAATGTAAGGGTTTTGTAATAGGTTGGTTGAAATAAAAGATGATCTGATCTTCTATGTTTGTTCAAATTTTAGTTAGAAAGGATCGTTATGGAATACATTAAATGGAATGAAGAGTTGAGCGTAGGTCTCGATTCTATTGATTTGCAACACAAAGAACTTTTTCGGGTAATCAATGCATTTTACAACAGTATTGCCGATAAATTGGGCAAAATGGCAGTTTTGCAAGCAATTAAGGATATGGAAAACTACACCATTACCCATTTTACGGCAGAAGAGGCCATGATGCGTCGTGCGGGTTATATCGGTCTCGAACAACACATGAACGAACACAAGAATTTTATTGAAACGGTTGCCGATTTCAGAAAAAGATACGAAGAAGGGCGGTTGCTTTTGTCTCTCGAAGTTTCAGGATTTATAAAGAACTGGATCACCAATCACATTAAGAAAACAGACCAACAGTATAAAGGACTTTTGTAATAAATACCCTACTTCCCATATCCCACTTTTCCGTTAAAGAGGCTATTCCTGTATTGGAGTGGCCTTTTGTAATTACCACTACATCAACAAAAAGAGCCGGGTTTGGTATTACGCCCCAGCTCAAGAACTCAATATATTTTAAAAAGAAACGAATCTTTTATCAGATTAGATTATTGATATCTGAAATGATTTGCTGAGCCAGGCTTTCGGCTTTCTCAGCGGTTTTTGCTTCGGAGTAAATGCGGATAATTGGTTCGGTATTCGATTTCCGAAGGTGTACCCAGCTTTCAGCAAAGTCAATCTTTACCCCATCAATATCGTTTACCTGCTCGTTTGAGTATTTGGCTTTCATCTTTTTAAGAATATCGTCCACATCAATTTCAGGTGTGAGCTCAATCTTGTTTTTCGACATAAAATAATCGGGGAAAGTAGCCCTTAGTTCCGAACATCTCATCTTCTTTTCGGCCAAAAGGGTGAGGAAAAGGGCAATACCAACCATCGAGTCGCGGCCATAGTGCGATGCTGGGTAAATAACTCCGCCATTACCTTCGCCACCAATAATGGCATTAACAGCTTTCATTTTTTCAACAACATTCACTTCTCCAACCGAAGCAGCTGTGTAAGTTTGGTTGTATTTCTCGGTCACATCGCGCAAAGCACGCGTCGACGAAAGGTTCGAAACGGTGTTTCCAGGTGTTTTCGACAGCACAAAATCAGACACTGCCACCAGAGTATACTCTTCGTTGAACATAGTTCCGTCTTCGTTTAAGATCACCAGACGGTCTACGTCAGGATCGACAACAAAGCACACATCAACATTTTCAGTTTTAACTTTCGCGGCAACTTCAATCAGGTTTTGGGATATTGGCTCCGGTGTGTGGGCAAAATGGCCGGTCGGCTCGCAATTGATTTCAACAATTTCTTCTACACCCAATGCCTTCAACAGCTTTGGAACAATAATTCCGCCAACCGAGTTCACAGCATCAACAGCAACTTTAAAATTGGCAGCTTTAATTTTTTCAACATCTACCAATTTCAGATTTAGCACTTCCTGAATATGAAAATCGGTATAATCCTTCATTTCAATTTTTCCTAACAAATTGATATCCGCAAAGTTGAAATCTTCTTCGTCGGCTATTGTTAAAATGGTTTTACCTTCAACATCGTTCAGAAATTCACCTTTTTCATTAAGAAGTTTCAGTGCATTCCACTGTTTGGGGTTGTGGCTTGCCGTTAGAATGATCCCACCATCGGCTTTTTCGGCCGGAACAGCAATTTCGGTAGTTGGAGTTGATGCCAACCCAATATTTACAACATCGCAACCCATTGCTATTAATGAGTTTACAACAATTGAACTAACCATTTCGCCCGAAATACGGGCATCGCGACCAACAACTATCTTTACGTTTTGCTTACCAGCTTTCTGCTGAATGAAAGCAGCGTAAGCCGATGCAAATTTCACTATATCGATTGGTGTAAGCCCTTCACCAGCTGCACCTCCAATGGTTCCTCTAATTCCCGAGATAGATTTTATTAAAGTCATAATCCAATTTTTTGCCAAAATTAAAATTAATTTGAACGAGGACAGGAAATGCTACGCCCAATTTTTCCAAAATCTATTTCATTTACCCACTTGAGATCTAACATGAAATTAACATTTACAAAAGGGCTATAATTTATTGATATATTGATGAATGAAATTTTGAATTAATAAATGACAATTCTTTTTTTCAGATTTGAAATAAATAACGATTTTTGTTCGGCAAAAAATTGCGTTCCAACGCGTTTCAATCTACTTTTGTAGTCTTTTGAGAAATTAAACAATAGTTAAATAACACTAAATTAGAATTCTATGAGCAAAGGAAGTTTTCTAAACGCTTCTATTGGCCGTAAGTTTTTGATGAGTATCACAGGTTTATTCCTAGTGATGTTCATTTTTGTTCACTTGGCATTGAATTTATTATTGATTTTTGATGATTCAGGCGAACTCTTTAACATTGGGGCCCACTTTATGGCAACAAATCCATTGATCAAAATTATGGAACCAGTATTAGCACTTGGTTTTATAGTTCACATCATCTGGTCGTTGGTCATAACATTAAAAAACATGCAAGCTCGTCCAGTTGGTTATGCTAAAACAAATCAGTCGATCAACAGCAAATGGGCTTCGCGTAACATGTTAATCCTTGGCGGATTACTAGTTGTTTTCCTTGGAATTCACCTTTTCAATTTCTTCCTTAAGATGAAATTTGTTGGCGATCCATTGTTAACTGAAGTTACTGTAATGCAAGGAGGTGCTCCTGTTGTAATGGAAAATGCCTATGCATTAGTTGCTGGTCTTTTCAAGACAAACGTTTTTTACAGCATCGTACACATCTTAGGAGGTTGCTTACTGGGTTTACACCTTTCGCATGGCTTCTGGTCAGCTTTCCAAACTATTGGATTAAGCAACGACATTTGGAGAAAGCGTTTATACTGCTTAGCAAATGTAGTTGGGGTAATTTTCGCTGTAGGATTCAGTGTAATTCCTTTGTATTTCATGATTAAATTTTAATCTGAAGATTAAGTACTATGAGTAATATTGAAAACAAAATACCAGCAGGACCTTTGGCCGAAAAATGGTCGAAGCATAAAGCAAACATTAAAGTAGTTAGTCCTGCAAACAAGCGTAAGCTCGATGTAATTGTAGTTGGAACAGGTTTGGCCGGTGCTTCGGCTGCCGCTTCGCTTTCTGAACTAGGTTACAATGTTCATGCATTCTGCTATCAGGATAGCCCACGCCGTGCACACTCAATTGCAGCACAGGGCGGTATAAATGCAGCAAAGAATTATCAAAACGATAACGACTCTGTTTATCGTTTATTCTACGATACAATTAAGGGTGGCGACTACCGTGCCCGCGAAGCCAATGTGCATCGTTTGGCCGAAGTTTCACCACTAATCATTGACCAGTGTGTGGCTCAAGGTGTTCCTTTTGCACGCGAATACGGCGGCTTGCTCGACAACCGTTCGTTTGGTGGTGTGTTGGTTAGCCGTACATTCTATGCCCGTGGACAAACCGGACAACAATTGTTGTTGGGAGCTTACAGCGCATTGAACCGCCAGATTGCAAAAGGTGGCGTGAAAATGTACACCCGTCACGAAATGCTCGACGTGGTAATTAAAGACGGTAAAGCCCGTGGTATTATTACCCGCGACATGGTTACCGGACAAGTAAAACGCTTTGGAGCACACGCAGTTGTAGTTGCTACAGGTGGATACGGAAACGTATTCTTCCTCTCGACAAACGCTATGGGTTGTAACGGTTCAGCTGCTTGGCAGTGCTACAAAAAAGGTGCTTTCTTCGGAAATCCTTGCTTTGTGCAAATTCACCCAACATGTATCCCTGTTCATGGCGACCAACAATCGAAACTGACTTTGATGTCGGAATCGTTGCGTAACGATGGACGTTGCTGGGTTCCAAAGAAAAAAGAAGATGCAGTTAAACTTCAGAAAGGTCAAATCAAAGCAAGCGATATTCCTGAAGAAGACCGTGATTTCTATCTCGAACGCCGTTACCCAAGTTATGGGAACCTTGTTCCTCGCGACGTAGCCTCACGTGCAGCAAAAGAACGTTGTGATGCCGGTTTCGGTGTTAATAATACCGGTTTGGCCGTTTTCCTCGATTTCAAATATGCAATTGACCGTTTAGGACTCAATGTAATTAAAGCTCGCTACGGAAACTTGTTCCAGATGTACGAGAAAATTACCGACACTGATCCTTACAAAGAACCCATGCAGATTTATCCTGCAATCCACTATTCAATGGGTGGACTTTGGGTTGATTATAACTTGATGACAAATATCCAAGGCTTGTATGCAATTGGTGAAGCTAACTTTAGCGATCACGGCGCAAACCGACTTGGAGCTTCGGCTTTGATGCAAGGATTGGGTGATGGATATTTCGTTCTTCCATATACCATTGGCGATTATTTGGCCAACGAAATTATGGTTCCTAAGATCGACACCAAAGCACCTGAATTCGACGAGGCTGAAAAAGCAGTTGTGGGTCGTTTGGAAAAACTATTCAACATTAAAGGGAAAGAACCTGTTGACTATTTCCACAAAAAATTGGGCCACATCATGTGGGACTATGTGGGTATGAGTCGCAATGCCGAAGGGTTGAAGAAAGCTATCGAAATGATGAAGGATCTTAAGAAAGAGTTCTGGAGTAACGTTAGAATTCCTGGTGAAATGAACAATGTGAACCCTGAATTGGAAAAAGCAGGCCGTGTTGCAGATGCTATTGAAATGGGTATGCTCATGGCTCAAGATGCTTTAGACCGTAACGAATCTTGCGGAGGTCACTTCCGCGAAGAATCGGTTACCGAAGATGGCGAAGCAAAACGCGACGACGACAACTTTGCTTATGTT
>Ga0209373_10001884_pt1 | contig 22927 bp, 19 predicted proteins | sample Higcelweek5metaG_FD_187173 | JGI IMG/M metagenome (GOLD analysis project Ga0209373, IMG submission 187173) | Freshwater pond sediment microbial communities from the University of Edinburgh, under environmental carbon perturbations - High... | ecosystem: Environmental > Aquatic > Freshwater >... | reverse complement strand
GGACAAGGGCGTGGACACGATCCTGCGCGGCGCGCCGAACCTCATCGTGGCCCATGCCGAGGCCACGGGCTTTGACCACACCGTGGACGGGGCCATCGCGCTGGCCTACTTCGAGCTGGCGGCCCATGCGCATAAGGTGGGCACCTGCTGGGCCGGGCTGCTCATGCTGGCGGCCAAGGACTCCCCGGAGCTGCGCGCGGCGCTGGGCCTTCCCGAGGGCCACCGGGTCCTGGGCGCGCTCATGGCCGGGTACCCGCAGCACGGCTTCAGGCGCCTGCCGCCAAGAAGGGAGGCCAAGGTGCTCTGGCTCTAGCGCCCCTGGGCCTGGAACGCGGCAAGGCCGCCAGGAGGGAGTTCCCTTCCTGGCGGTCTTGCGTTTTCGCGGCGCGGCCTGTGGCGGCCTTGGGCGCGCCTAGGCGTGGATCTTCTTCAGGTCCTCGATCTCTGCCTGCAGGGTGCGCGCGGCGGACGAGGTCTTGGCCACGGCCTCGGCGGCGGAGGCCGTGTTGTCCAGCGCCACCTGGGAGGCGGAGCGCACCTTGCTGACGATATGGTCGATCTCCTCGCTGGCGGCGGACTGCTGCTCCGAGGCCGTGGCGATGCTGCGCACCTGGTCCGAGGTGCCGGCCACGAGGTGCACGATGCTCTTCAAGGCCTCGCCGGACTCGTTGGCAAAGGCGGTGGCCTGCTCCACGGCCTTGGCTGCGGCGTCGGTGCCGTTCATGTTGAGCTTGGCCGCGCCCTGGATGGCGCTCACGGCCTGGGCCACCTCCTTGGTGGCGTTCATGGTCTTTTCGGCCAGCTTGCGCACCTCGTCGGCCACCACGGCGAAGCCGCGCCCGGCGTCGCCCGCGCGGGCCGCCTCGATGGCGGCGTTGAGCGCCAGGAGGTTGGTCTGGTCGGCGATGTCGGAGATGACGCCCATGATCTGCCCGATGCCCTCGGCCTGGGCGTGCAGCTCCACCATGTTGGTCTTGAGCTCCACGGTCAGGTCGTGCACGGTGTTGATGGCCTTGACCGAGCTCTCCACCACGCGCGCCCCGTTCTCGGCGCTCTGGCGGGTGTTTTCCGCACCCTCGGCGGCGCGCCCGGCGTTCTTGGCCACCTCAAGGACCGTGGCGGTCATCTCGTCCATGGCCGTGGCCACCTCGGCGATGTGCCCAAGCTGCTGCTCGGATTCGTTGTGGATGTCCTGGATCTCCCCCATGGCCGTGTTGACGGAGGACAAAACCTCCTCGCTGGCGCCCTTGAGCTTGGCCACGATCCCGGCCACAGCCTGCCTGGTCTGGGCCTTGGCTTCGCCCTCCGCGCTCTGCAGGGCCTGCAGGGTCCTCTCGACCTCGACGGTCTTTTCGGCCGCCAGGGCTTCCTGCTCCTTGGCGATGCCGATCTCCCGCTTGAGGTGCGTCACCATGAGGCAGAGCGAGTCCTTGAGTTCGCCGAGCTCGGCGTGGTAGCTGCCCTCGATGTCCGCGTCGAGCCTGCCCTTGGCCACGCTCAGAGAGTAGCCGACCAGCCGCCCCAGGGGCCGGGTGATGCCGAGCAGGATGACGAGCGTCAGGATGGCCGAGGCCAGGGCCACCACGCCCACCACGCCCAGCAGGACCAGACGCATCCCGGCCACCTCGGCCTCCACGTCGTCCACGTAGACCCCGGTGCCGATGACCCAGCCCCAGTCCTTGTCCAGCCGGACGCAGGACTCCTTGGGGAAGGTCTTGTCGGTGACGCCGCCGTCGGCCGTGGGCTTGGGCCAGTTGTAGGTGACGTAGCCCATGCCGTCCGGGCTCTTGCCGGTCACCTGGATCATGGTCTGGAACAGGTTGCCCTTGCCGCCGGGAATCGCCGTGACTACCCACTTCCCGTCCGCGCCGCGATAGCGCATGCTGGTGGCCGTGGCGAACTTCGGGTCCGTGATGGGCTTGCCGTTCAGCGCCGGAACCGTGGGGTGCATGATCATGACCGGCGTGTCGTCGTTGCTGTTGACCCAGAAATAGTCCTTGCCGTCCGGGCCGTAGCGGTGCTTGGCGATGAACGCCAGGGCCTTGGCCTTGGCCTCTTCGGGCGGGAGCTCCCCCTTGCCCACGCGCGCCTGGTAGTCGCGCACCTGGGCCTCTTCCACCCGCACGAGGTTGGCCAGCATGGTGCGCTTCTCCTCCATGAGCTTGTCCGCCATGAGGGGCAAAAAGCCGTAGAGGGTGGCCAGGACGAACAGGGTGATGGTCATGGCGGAGATGGTCCAGATCTTGACGGAGATCCTGGCCCTGCCGATGGCGGAAAGGAAGTTCAGCGACATGCGGGCTCCTTGCGGTCGCAGTTGCTCCCGCGTTGACGGACAGTGGGGTCACTCATGTTTTCGTCATAGCGTACAAATATCTTAAGGGGAAGCCGGTTTCGGCCCGTTGCACGGCAGCATCCCCATCAAGTGTCCGATTTGTTTGAAGGGGCCTCATCAGCCTCTCCGATGCGGCATCCATGCTTTTCGGCAAGGCGTCGCCTCCAGCGGATGGCTGCCGCATGCTTCGGGCGCGTTGCCGGGGGTTCAGGCAGGGTGGCCGCCAGCCAGGGGGGCCAGGCGGCGGAGCAGCGCGGTCGGCCGGGCCTGCCGTGGAAGCTTGGCGAAGCCTGGCCCCTGGGCATTGCCCTGTGCCCCCCGCCTCGTGTAGGCTTGGGAAAATCACAGTGCGGCCGGGTTTGGCCGACGCAAGGGGGGAGAGATGAGGCAGGCACGCGCAGCGCTCGTTCTGGGCTTGGCCCTGCTGGGGGCGGCCCTTTCGGCCCAGGCCCAGACACCGCAGGCAACCCGCCTGGCCGAGACATCGGCTGGGTCGGACTTTGCGGCTATGGACACGGACAAGAGCGGGCACTTGACCCTGGAGGAGGTGCTCTCCTACGCCAAGAAGACGAGTTCAGGCGTCAAGCCCTTCCGCATCACCGACGCGGACCTGGACAAGGACGGCCAGCTCACGCCGGAGGAGCAGCGCAAGGCGGGCATCACCGGCCTGGAGCGGTTCGGCACCGTGAACCTGAAGGAGATGGACAGAAACGGCGACGGCTACATCAGCCAGGAGGACCTGGACGAGTACTTCCGGCGCAAGCACCGGGAGGCCTTTGCCCGGGCCGACGCCGACAGGGACAGGGCGCTGCGGCCCAGCGAGTTCGCCCTGTTCCGCTTCTAGTTCCACTGCCTGGCGCCACGCAACGAAGAAGGCCGCCCGGGTTGTCCTGGGCGGCCTGTTTGTTGGGGCCTGCTTGGTTGGGGGTCTGTTGGGCCGGTTGCTCTTTTCAGCGGAACCAGCGCGACGTTGTCAGTATCCTCGGCCCGGCGGCGGCGTCTTGTGCAGGGGTGCTGCCTGCCCGCGACAGCTGTCTGTGTGTCCGGGCTGTGGTTGAGCCGCCTGTTGGCCTGGCCTCTGGTGCAACCTCGTATCGTCCTGCCTCGTGACTGCGGCGGGCTTCTTGCCGGGCCTGCAGTTTTCCTCCACGATGGCAGCCATGTCGGGCATGGTCCCGGCCTTCTCCTTGATGATGGCCTTTTCGGGCCGCCTGGTCCTTGCGGACTGTCCCGGGCGCGCCGTGCGGCTCCTTGCCTGGGCGCATCTGCAGGTTTCCGGCGTCAGATCCCGTTCCCCTGGGGACCTTTCTTGTTGAACTCCTTGAGAGCCTGACCGTTGGCTGCCGGCTTTTGGCCCGCAGCCGCTGCGTGAGAGCGGCAGGGCGGAAGCAGATCGGAGCGCGGGGCGGTCAGGGGCCGCTTACGTGCGATTGGACCTGTCCATTGGAGTGTCCTCCTCTTTCATGCGTTGAGGAAAGATTCCTACAGTGCCAGGATACTCTTCGGGCAAAGCATGTCAATCTCCGGCGCAAGAAAAATATCCAGCGGGGCAGCGGGGTTCAAAAAAACATGCAGGCCCGGTTCCGGGGACTGCCGGGTCCGGCCCTGTCCTGTGCCGGAAAGATGGCTTGCGTTTCCCTGACGTGGGCAGAGGTGCTTTGGGGGCCAGGGAGGGTACGCCTGGCGCAACAGCCCTGGCCCCAAAAAGAGGCGTGATGATGCCCTGGGGGCGTTCTGGGAACAGGCCCTAGAACTCCTGCGGCAGGCCCTTGAGCTGGGCCTGGGTGAACACCGGCCCGTCCACGCAGACGAACTTCTCGCCGATGTTGCAGCGCCCGCACAGGCCCACCCCGCACTTCATGCGCCGTTCCAGGGTGGTCACGATCTGCTCGTCCTTGAAGCCGAGCTTGCCCAGTGCCTCCAGGGTGAAGCGGATCATGATGGGCGGGCCGCAGGTCACGGCCACGGCGTTTTCTGGGCGCACGGCCAGTTCCGTCAGCACTGCCGGGACCACGCCCGTGCGGCCCTGCCAGGCCGCGTCCGGGTTGTCCACGGTGAGCTCCACGCGCATGTCGCCGCGCTCGGCCCACTGTTTCAGCTCGTCCTTGAAGCACAGGTGCTCCGGGGTTCTGCCGCCGTAGATGAGGGTGATGTCGCCGTAGTCGGTCCGGTTGTCGAGCATGAACAAAAGCAGGGTGCGCAGGGGCGCCATGCCGAGCCCGCCGCCGATGAAGACGATGTCCTTGCCCTGCATGTCCTGGTAGGGGAAGTGGTTGCCCAGCGGTGCGCGCAGGCCGATGGGGTCGCCCTGCTTCAGGGTGTGCAGGCGGTGGGTCAGCTCGCCCACGCGCATGACGCTGAACTGCAGGTATTCCATGCGCGTCGGCGGGGAGCAGATGACGAAGGTGCTCTCGCCCGTGCCGAACACGGAGAGCTGCGCCACCTGGCCGGGCTCGAAGCGGAAGGCCGCCATCTTGGCCGGGTCCTGCAGGACCACGCGGAAGGTCTTGACGTCCGGGGTCTCGTCAAAGGTCTCGATGATGGTGGCCAGCTCGGGGATGTAGGGATTGTTCGCGTTCATTTTGCGCCCCCCGCCTTGTCCGGGGCTTTTTCCGCAGCCTTGGCCAGCACGTCGAGCACGATCTGCCGGATGTCCACAGCCACGGGACAGGACTTGATGCACCGGCCGCAGCCCGTGCAGGAGAATTCGCACCCCGAGGGCGCGGTGGCTGCTTCCGGGAACTCGCGCGGGTGGTAGCTGAACTTGTGGCCCACGCGGTTGCGCAGGCGGTGCGCCCGGCTGATGCGCGGGTTGTGGCCGCTGCCCTCCAGCGTGTACAGCGCGCTCATGCAGGTGTCCCAGGTGCGCAGGCGGCGTCCGCTCATGCCGTGGTTCTCGTCGGTGATGTTGAAGCAGGAGCAGGTGGGGCAGAGGTAGGTGCAGACCCCGCAGGACAGGCAGCGCGCCGACTGGTCGGTCCAGAAGTCCAGGTCGTCGAACACGGCCAGGAAAGCGTCGGCGATGCCCGCGAGGTCCGGGGCCGGTTCCGGTTCCGGGGTTGCGGCGCGGCGCGCGGCCAGCTCGGCCAGCTTCTCGGCCGGGGCCTCGGGGAGGTTGGCGAGGAGCTTCTCCCCGGCCGGGGTTACGGCGTGGGCCACGTACCCGCCCACTCCTCCGATGGTCACCGGGTGCAGCAGCACGTCCGAGCCGCTCTCGTCGTCCAGGGCCCCGCCGGTCCAGTGGCAGAAGCAGGTGTTCTGCATGCTGGTGCAGGCCACGGTGACGAACAGGGTGGCCGCGCGGTGGGCCTTGTACTGCGGGTCGACAACGCCGCGCTCCAGGAACACGCGGTCGAGCAAATGCCGGCCGCGCGCGTCGCAGGGGCGCGGCCCCAGGATCAGCGTGGGCTCCGGGGGCAGGGCCTCGGCCAGGAAGACCTCGGTGCGCGTCAGGTCGGTCTGGTCCTTGCGGTATTTGTAGGTGAACAGGTTCTCGGTCTGGGGCAGGATGGCCTCCTTGGCCGAGGACGTGGGCGGGCGGAGCAGGAAGGGGTGCATGTCCTCGGAGAAGAGGCGGTAGACGATGGCCGCGCCCTCGCGCACCGGGGCCAGCACGCGGAAGTCGCGCGCCCAGGCCGCAGTCACCACCGCCAGGTCGGAGTCCTTGAGGAAACGGTCTACCATAACAGCCCCCTGTCCTTGATGCGGTCCTCCTCCATGAGGAAGGTGTGCAGGGGCGGGACGGCCTCAAGGCTGACCCCGGCCTGGTAGTTGAACAGCTCCTTCAGCTCCCGGTTCATCATGCGCTTTAAGAGCAGGATGGGGATGCCCATGGGACAGGAGCGCTGGCATTCGCCGCACTCGGTGCAGCGTCCGGCCAGGTGCAGGGCGTGCATGACCTGGAACAGCCACTTCTCCTGCAGGGTGGCCTCGGCCGAGAGCCAGTGCGGCTCGCGGCTGTCGGCCAGGCAGACGTGCTTGCACACGCACAGCGGGCAGGCGTTGCGGCAGGCGTAGCAGCGGATGCAGCGGCCCATCTGGCGCTTCCAGAAGTCGAAGCGCTCCTGGGTGGAGAGCTTCTCCAGGGCGGCCAGGTCGGCGTAGGTGTCCTCCGCGCCCTGGGGCTCGATCTCCGGGCCGATGAGGTGGTCGCTCACAAGCGGATTGGGATACTGGCAGCGCAGGCACTTGTCGGCCAAGAGTCCGGCACTGGGCAGCTCCCGCTCGCCCCCCGGCAGGGTCAGCACGACCGTGCCGTCGCGCACGGAGCCCGCGAAGCGCACGGCCTTGACCTCAGCGATGTCCATGGTCACGCGCAGCTTGGCCAGGTCGAGGACGCCCTCGCAGGGCAGGCCGAAGACCACCAGGTTCTCGCGCTCCCACAGGCGTTCCTGCAAAAGCTGCACGATGGAGCGCGAGTCGCAGCCCTTGACCACCACGCCCAGGCGCTTGCCGCGCAGCCCGTAGAGGCTGGTGGCCAGGTTCTGCACGCAGGTGGGGTCGAAGATGAGCCTGTCCAGGTCCTTCTCCGTGCGCACGGTGACGGGCGTGGCGTGCAGGGGGTCGAAGCCCCGGCCGTAGCCCAGCACGAAGTCGACGTTGGGCAATTCCGCTGCGATCTTGGCGCGCAGGGTCTCGATGCGGTCAGGAGAATCACCCGCCGACGGGTTACTCGCCATCCATGACCTCCTTGTAGTCGTCCATGTGCAGCAGGGCGTCGCGCCGGGGCTGGCGGCCGGAGGCGTCGGCATGCCACATGTCCGGCTGGGCCGCGCTGGCCCCGAGCATGCCCTCAAGGGCGCACAGGGTGCGCGCGGTCTCGGCCATGCGCGGGATGTGCCCCAGGGAGTGTATCTTGTCCGTGAACTTGGTCACCATGTCGCGCCAGCGCGAGCCCTCCGAGGCCGAAACCCAGACGTACTCGAAGCGGCCCTCGTCGATGCCGATGATGGGCAGAAAGCGGCGCAGAAGCTCAAGCCGCCTGCGGGCGTACAGGTTACCCTCGGTGTAGTGGCAGTCACGCGGGTGGCAGCCGGAGACCAGCACGCCGTCGGCCCCGGACAGGAGCGCCTTGGCCACGAACATCGGGTCCACGCGGCCCGAGCAGGGCACGCGGATGATGCGCAGGTCCGTGGGCTGGTTGAACCGGGCCACGCCGGCCGCGTCCGCGCCGCCGTAGGAGCACCAGTTGCACAAAAAGCCTATGATTCGGTAGTCTCGTCCCAAGTCCGGCATAGCGCGTTGACCTCCGCGAGGAGCTGTGAGTCGGTGAAGTGCGCAAGCTGGATGGCCCGCACGGGACAGGTGACGCTGCAAATGCCGCAGCCCTGGCAGACGGTTTCGACAACCTCGGCGCGCTTGCTGCCGTCGCGCAGCTCGCGCATGCGGATGGCGCCGAACGGGCAGGTGCGCTCGCACTTGCCGCAGCCGATGCAGCGGATGGTCTGCACCTGGGCGATCTGCGGGTCGCTCTCAAGCTTGTCCTTGGAGAGCAGGGCCAGGACCTTGCCTGCGGCGGCGCTGGCCTGGGCCACGCTGGCCGGGATGTCCTTGGGGGCCTGGCAGGCCCCGGCCAGGAACACGCCCACGGTGTTGGTCTCCACAGGCCGGAGCTTGGGGTGGCTTTCCAGGAAGAAGCCGTAGGCATCGTAGGAGATGCGCAGCTTTTCGGCCAGGGCGGGCGCGCCGTGCGCCGACTCCGCGCCCACGGCCAGCACCACCAGGTCGGCTCTGATCTCCACCTGGACGCCGAGCAGCGTGTCCGCCCCGCGCACCATGAGCTGGTTCCCGTCCGGTCCCGTGGTGGGGTGGATCTGGGCCACGCGGCCCCGGATGTACTGGACCTCGTACTCCTCCTGGGCGCGGCGCACGAATTCCTCGTAGCCTTTGCCCGTGGCGCGGATGTCCATGTAGAAGACGTAGGCCCGGGAGTCCGGGATGTGGTCGCGGGTCAGGATGGCCTGCTTGGCCGTGTACATGCAGCAGAAGTTGGAGCAGTAGGGCCGGTCCACGGAGCGGTCGCGGCTGCCCACGCAGGCGATGAAGACCACGGTCTTGGGCTCGGCGCCGTCGCTGGGGCGCTTGATGTGCCCGGCGGTGGGGCCGGAGGCCGAGAGCATGCGCTCGTACTGCAGGCTGGTGATGACGTCCGGGTAGCGCCCGCCGCCGTACTCGCCGCACTTCCTGTGGTCGAAGAGGTCGAGCCCGGTGGCCGCGATGACCGCGCCGACCTTCTCGGTGATGATCTCGTCCTGCATGTCGTAGTCGATGGCGTCGGCCGGGCAGACCTTTTTGCACACCCCGCACTTGCCCTTGGTGAAGTGCAGGCAGACGGTGGGGTCGATGGCCGCGCGCTTGGGAATGGCCTGGGGAAAGGGGATGGTTATGGCCGTGGTGGTGCAGATGCCTTCGTTGTGGCTGTCCGGCACCTTCCTGCTCGGGCATTTCTCCAGGCAGGCCCCGCAGCCCGTGCACTTGGTCCAGTCCACAAAGGGCGCCTTCTTGCGGACCTTGACCTCGAAGTTGCCCACGTAGCCGGAGAGCTCCTCGACCTCGGAGAGCGCGTGCAGGGTGATGCGCGGATGCTGGCCCACGTCGACCATTTTGGGGCCGAGGACGCAGACCGAGCAGTCCACGGTGGGGAAGGTCTTGTCGAGCTTGCTCATGACCCCGCCGATGGACTGCCTGCGCTCCACCAGGATCACGTCCAGCCCGCCCTCGGCGCAGTCCAGCGCGGCCTGGATGCCGGCCACGCCCGCGCCGATGATGAGCACGCGCTTCTGGACCTCGAAGCTCTTGGCCGTGAGCGGCCGGTTGTGGCGCAGCTTCTCCACGGCCATGCGCACCAGGTCCGTGGCCTTCTCGGTGTTGCGCTTGCGGTCCAGCGAGATCCAGGCCACGTGCTCGCGGATGTTGGCCATTTCGAACATGTAGCGGTTCAAGCCCGCGCGCTCCACGGCCCGGCGGAAGGTCACCTCGTGCATGCGCGGCGAGCACGAGGCCACCACAACGCCGTCGAGCTTGAGGCTGCGGATGGTCTGCTCGATGGTGCCCTGGCCGGGGTCGGAGCAGGCGTACATGTGGTCCGTGGCGAAGACCACGTCCGGGAATTCCCTCGCGGCGGCGGCCACGGCCTCCACGTCGACGGTGGCGGCGATGTTGTTGCCGCAGTGGCAGACCATGACGCCTATGCGCACGATGCCTCCTCGCAGTTGTCGCCGCAGTGGCAGACCATGACGCCTATGCGCACGATGCCTCCTCGCAGTTGTCGCCGCAGTGGCAGACCATGACGCCTATGCGCATGGGGTGTTCTCCTTGGGGCCGTTTCCGTTGGCGGGCGCGCCGTTCTTGCGGGCGGCCCTGGCGGCCAGTTCGGCCTGGGCCAGGGCTGCGCGCTTGTCCTCGCGGGCGCGGGCGGCCTCCAGGGCCGGGCCGAGCGGCAGCACCAGCTTGTCCAGGCCCAGCCCGGACTCGGGCAGGCCCAGGGCCAGGCCCAGCAGCTGCGTGAAGTACGGCACCGGCATGGTGTGGCTGGTCCCGGCCTTCGCGTTGACCTGCCCGCGCCGCAGGTCCAGGTTCATCTGGCACAGGGGGCAGGCCACCACGATGGCGTCGGCCCCGCAGGAGGCGGCCATGTCCAGCAGCCGTGCGGACAGCCGCTGCATGATGTCCAGCCGGGGCATGCCGAAGGCCGCGCCGCAGCACTCGGTCTTGAAGGGGTAGTCGACCACCGTGGCCCCGCAGGCCGTGAGCACGCGGTCCATGGCCGTGGGGTTCTCGGGGTCGTCGAACTGCATCAGTCCCGGCGGGCGGTTCATGATGCAGCCGTAGTACGGGGCCACGCGCAGGCCGGTGAGCGGCCTGGTGACCGCGCTCGTCATGGCTTCCAGGCCCACGTCTTCGGTGAGCACCTGGAGCACGGACACGGCGCTGGCGCGCAGGGGCGCGGGCCGGTCCAGCAGGCGCTCCACCTCGGTCCGGTAGTTCGGGCCGGAGTCCTGGGGCGCGCCGTTCTCGGCCGGGGCCTTCTCGGCCAAATGGTGGCTGGCGGTGCGCAGGGCGGCCAGGCAGCTGGGGCAGGGCGTGGTCACGCGGTCGAACCCGGCCAGCTCGGCCTGGAGCAGGTTGCGTGCGGCCAGGGCCCCGGCGAGGAAATGGTCCACGGTGTGCGCCGGGGTCGACCCGCAGCAGGTCCAGTCTGGAACGTCCACGAGTTCGACGCCCAGGGCGGCGCAGCAGGCCCGGCTGGAGCGGTCGTACTCGGCTGCGGTGCCGGTCTGGGAGCAGCCGGGGTAGTAGGCCAGGGTGAGTTTGGGCAACGCGGGGCCGCTCACTTGCCACCTCCTGTCTTGTCGGCAGGCTTGGCGCTGCTCACGGTCTCGGCGCGGGACTTGTCCGCCGCAACGCGGTCGAAGCGGGCGAAGATGGCCGCTACCTCGGCCTTGCCGTTGCCCTCGGGTTCGTGCGGGGTGAAGGAGAGCTTGCCGTGCGTGAGCATGGGCAGGCCGAGGCCCGCGTCCTGCATGGGCTTGCCGGACTTGATGGCGAACGCGGCGGCCAGCCCGACCTCGAAGATCCGGCCATGCTTGGCCACGGAGGCGAGGAAGCCGTCGGTGAAGGTCTTGACGCCCCGCTCCGGGGCGTACCCGGCCCGCCTGGCCATGTGCCGCAGCACGTCCATGACTTTCGCCACGTCGATGTTGTTGGGGCAGCGGGTGGTGCAGGCCTGGCAGGTGGCGCAGAGCCAGATGGAGCGGCAGGAAAGCGCGCGCTCCTTCAGGCCCAGCTGCACCAGGCGCATGACCTGGTGCACGGGGAAATCGTAGTCCGGCGTGTAGGCGCAGCCAGCGGTGCAGTTGCCGCACTGGTAGCAGGAGGCGAGGGCTTGGCCGCTCTCCCTGGCGACGGCGGCCTGGAAGTCGGGGTCGCGGGCCTGGGCAAGATCCAGTGGCTGCACGGGGGTTTGCATGGCGTGTCTCCGGGGGGGGTGTGGCCTATGCACGATGGTAGCAAACAGATTTTGCCAAGGCAAGGGCGCGGTCAGGGCGCTGGCCCCGGCCGCGCCCTTGGGTGGCGTCCGTGCGAGTGGCCGTGCCTGCCTTAAGGGGGGCCGGTTCTTCCGTTGATCCGGGGCATCGGAAGTCCAGCCCGCCTTGAGCGCGAGGCATTTGGGGGCGGGAAGCGAGGGCCTGCTGCGGTAGCGCCGCACAGAGGCCTCCCCCGGCCAGATTCTTCTTTTCGCCGACAGCTAGTCGTCGAGTTTCGGTTTCGCGTACAATTCCCCGCCAAAGGCGTCATTGATGACGAGCAGGGGGAAGTCCTTCACGGTCAGCTCACGCACCGCCTCGGGTCCGAGCTCCTCAAAGGCGATGACCTTGGCCGCAGTGATGCACTTGGACAAGAGCGCGCCCGCGCCGCCCGTGGCGCCGAAGTACACGGCCTTGTGCTCCTGCATGGCCTTCTTGACCTCGTCGGAGCGCTTGCCCTTGCCGATGCTGGCCTTGAGGCCCAGGGCGTGCAGGCGCGGGGCGTAGGCGTCCATGCGGTAGCTGGTGGTGGGCCCGGCGGACCCGATGGGGCGGCCCGGAGGCGCCGGGGACGGCCCCACGTAGTAGATGCTGGCGCCCTTCAGGTCAAAGGGCAGGGGCTCGCCCTTGTCCAGCAGGTCGGTGATGCGTTTGTGCGCGGCGTCGCGGCCGGTGTAGATGATGCCGTTCAGCAGCACCACGTCGCCCGAGCGCAGCTTGTCGATGTCGGAGTCGGTGAGCGGGGTGTTCAGGGTATACGTGGGCATCAGAATTCCACCTCCTCGTGCCGGGCGCTATGGCACTGCACGTTCACGGCCAGCGGCAGGCTGGCGATGTGGCAGGGGGCCAGGGCGATCTTCACGGCCAGGCAGGTGTACGACCCGCCCAGGCCCATGGGCCCGATGCCGAGCTTGTTCACGGCGGCGAGCAGTTCCGCCTCCATCTCGGCCACTTTGGGGTCCGGGTGCACGTCGTCCAGCTTGCGCAAGAGCGCCTGCTTGGCGATTTTCGGCGCGTATTCGAAGGTGCCGCCGATGCCGATGCCCAGGATCACGGGCGGGCAGGGGTTGGGTCCGGCCTCGGCCACGCGGTTTACCACGAACTTCTTGATGCCTTCCCAGCCCTGGCTGGGGGCCAGCATGGTCACGCGGCTCATGTTCTCCGAACCGCCGCCCTTGGCCATGTAGCTGATCTTGAGGTGATCGCCGGGCTTGAAGTCGATGTGGATGATGGCCGGGGTGTTGTCGCCGGTGTTCTTGCGCGTGAGCGGGTCGCAGCTGCTCTTGCGCAGATAGCCATCCTTGTAGCCCGTCACCATGCCCTCGGTGATGGCCTTGTTGATGCCGCCGGGAACAAACACGTCCTCGCCCAGCTCCACGTAGAAGATGGCCAGGCCGCAGTCCTGGCAGAGCGGCAGCTTGGTCTCGAAGGCCAGGTCCGCGTTCTCCAGCAGCTGGCGGAAGATCTCCTTGCCGGCCTCGGTGGTCTCGTTCTTGTAGCCTTCCTCGAATTTCCTGCGCACGTCGTCGGGCAGCTTGGTGTTGGCGCTCATGCACATCTGCGCAACAGCCGCCGAGATGTCCGCCGCCTTGATTTCTCTCATGGCGATACCTCTTTTTCCCGCGTTCTATTTCTTGAAGAAGGTTTTCAGGGCCGTGATGCCCATCTTCTTGCGCAAGAAGCCCAGCTGGTCCTGCAGGGGCATGTGCTTGGGGCACACGTCCTCGCAGGCGAGCAAGCCCATGCAGCCGAAGATGCCCATGTCGTTGCCGATGATCTGGTAGTAGTCCTGCTCGGTCCTCTCATCTCTCGGGTCAATGAGGAAGCGGCCCACGCGGTTCAGGCCCGCCGCGCCCAGGAAGTCCGGACGCAGGCGTGCGGTGCCGCAGGCGGCCACGCAGCAGCCGCATTCCACGCAGCGGTCGAGCTCGTAGATGGCCTCGGCCACCTCGTTCTCCATGCGCTCTTCCTGCGCGGTGGGGTCAAAGGCCTTCTTGGTGTGGATCCACGACTCCACGGTGTCGTAGAGCTCGCGGAACCAGGAGCCCGTGTCCACCGAGAGGTCGCCCACCAGCTGGTACACCGGCAGGGGCAGCAGCGTGATCTCGTTGGGCAGGTCGCGGGTCTTGGTGTGGCAGGCCAGCGACGGGCGTCCGTTGACGACCATGCCGCAGGAGCCGCAGATGCCGGCCCGGCAGCAGAAGTCGAACTGCAGGCTGGGGTCCTGCTCCTCGCGGATGCGGTTTAAGACGATGAACAGGGTCATGGCGTCCGTTTCCTCCAGCACAAAGGACTCCATGTGCGGGGTGGACTCCGGGTCCTGCGGATTGTACCGGAAGATGTTGAATTTCAGCTCTCTGGCCATGGCTTACCCCTTGTCCGTGGTCTTTACGTCGTCGGCCTTGATGATCTCGCTCTTGCCATAGCCGCGGTCGCCTGGCGGGATGTGGAAGATGTTGGTGGCCGCTTCATACTCCAGGGTCGGCAGGGTGTCGGAGTCGCTCTTCCAGTAGGCCAGGGTGCGGCTCAGCCAGTCGCGGTCGTTTCTGGCGGTGAAGTCCTCGCGGTTGTGGCTCCCGCGGGACTCGGTGCGTTTCAGCGCGCCGTAGGCCACCATGAGGGCCATCTTGACCTGGCCTTCGATTTTCAGCGCGGCGGACAGCTCGGGGTTGACGCCCTTGCCGTTGCTCTTGAGGCCGACCTTGCGGGCGCGCTCCAGGGTCTCCTGGAGGCTCTCCACGCATTCGGTGAGGCCCGCGTCGGTGCGGAAGATGTTGGCGCCCTTGTGCAGGGCGTCCTGCATGGCCTTCTTGACCTTGTACACGCTCTCGGTTCCGGCCTTGCAGCTGATGACGTTGCCGATGCGCTCCTGCTGCTTCTTGACCTCGGAGTCGATGACTGCGGAGTTGAAGGTGACCTCGGCCCCTTGCAGGAACTCGGCGATCTTCTTGCCCACGATGCCGCCCGCGACCACGGTCTCTGCCAGGGAGTTGCCGCCCAGGCGGTTGAAGCCGTGCATGTCCCAGCAGGCGGCCTCGCCCACGCTGAACAGGCCCTTCAGGCCGTATGCGTGGCCGTCCTTGTTGGTGCGCACGCCGCCCATGCTGTAGTGCTGGGTGGGCCGCACCGGGATGAGCTGGTGGATGGGGTCCACGCCGAGGAAGCTCGTGCAGATCTCATACACCTCGCGCAGCTTGCCGGTGATGTGCTTCTCGCCCAGGTGGCGGATGTCGAGCCAGAGGTGTTCGCCGTAGGGGCTCTTCACGCCCTTGCCCTGGCGGATGTGGTGGGTCATCCAGCGGCTGACCACGTCGCGGGAGGCCAGCTCCTGCTTTTCGGGCTCGTAGATGTTCATGAAGCGTTCTTCGTTGACGTCCAGCAGGGTGCCGCCGTCGCCGCGGCAGCCCTCGGTGACCAGGATGTCCGTGGGCACGATGCCGGTCGGGTGGAACTGCACGGCCTCCATGTTGCCCATGGGCACCACGCCGGTGTTGATGGCCGGGATGTGGCCGCCGCCGTCGCAGATGACCGCGTTGGTGGTGCAGGGGTAGATGCGCCCGAAACCACCGGTGGCGATGGTCGTGGCCTTGGCCAGGTACACGCGCAGCTCGCCGGTGCGCAGGCATCTCGCCACGGCGCCGAAGCAGGTCTGCCCGTCCTGGATGAGCGCCACGGCCTCGGTCTTGTCGTGGACCTCCACGCCCAGCTGGGCACAGACGTTGTCCACGGTGAAGAGCACGCTGTGGCCGGTGCCGTCGGAAACGTAGCAGGTGCGCCACTTGGCCGTGCCGCCGAAGTCGCGGGCGGTGATCAGCCCGCGGTTTTCTTCCTTCTCTTCCTTGTCGAAGATCTTGCCGCCCTTGAAGTAGGTGTCCTTGCCGGGCACTACGCGGTTCCAGGGCACGCCCCAGTGCGCCAGCTGGCGCATCTCGATGGGCGCGTTGTCGGCAAACAGCCGGGCCACTTCCTGGTCGCAGCCCCAGTCCGAGCCTTTGACGGTGTCGGAGAAGTGCACGTCCGGGCAGTCGCCCTCGCCCTTGGCGCAGTTGCCCAGGGCCGCCTGCATGCCGCCCATGGCGGCCGAGGAGTGCGACCTGCGCGCAGGCACGAGGCTCAAGCAGATGGCGGAGAATCCCGCCTGGGCGGCCTCGATGGCCGCGCGCTCGCCGGCCAGGCCGGCGCCGATGACGAGAACGTCAGTGTAGATGGTCTGCATGTTTCTCACCTATCCCTTCAGGAACCAGAAACGGATCAGCGTGATCACGCCGATGGAGATGAAAATGAGGGTGAGCAGGTTCTCGCCGCGCTTCAGGCCCTTGCGGTCCTTGCGTCCGGCCAGGCCCCACTTCACCGCGATGCGGTAGAGGCCGATGCCCACGTGCAGCTCCACCAGGGGCAAAAGCAGCAGGTAGAAGTAGATCCAGGCCCCGCTCTGGATGCGCGCGGCGCTCTTGAGCGCCGTGATGGGCAGGTCGGAGAGCACCACCCACATGTGGATGGCGCCCATGACCAGGATGATCATGGCCGAGACGACCTGGACCACCCACAGCCAGGTGTCGGTGTGGTGCAGCAGCTTGGCGTGCTCCCAGATGGTCTTCTGGCCTTCCAGGCGGAAGGGAATCTTGCGCGCGGCCAGGGCGAAGTGCGCCAGGAAGAGCAGAAAGATGAGCGGGCCGCCAACCTGGGCCATGCCGGTGGCTTCGAAGAACTCGGCGATGGCGTTCATGATGTTGGGGCTTAAGATGACGCTGGCCACCAGGATCATGTGCATCCACATGAACGTGATGAGCCCCGCGCCCGAGAGCATCTGCGCCCAGTCCAGCACGCCGTCCCAGCGATGGCATTGCAGGCTTTTGTGATTGGCGGTCAAGGGAACGGACATTCGCACCTCCAGCGCATTTCATGGAATATGCCCCGGCGGGGTGCCGGAGCGGTTTGGCAGATCGTTACTTCGTCTTGTGCATAGAGTCCAGACCCCGCTCCCTTTGTCGAGCGGGGCCTGGACGGTGCGTGATGTGCTGCTATTTGGCGAGGGCGTTTCCGTTGACGGTGCCGTCCAGGATCTCTTCCGGGGCGTCGCCGGCGGCTTCGCTCACGCCGGAGAAGGCCCGCTCCATCTGGGCCGTGTCCAGGGCGCCTTCCCACTTGGAGACCACGATGGTGGCGATGCCGTTGCCGATCAGGTTGGTGATGGCGCGGGCTTCGGACATGAAGCGGTCCACGCCGAGCAGGATGGCCATGGCGGCCACGGGGATGGTGTGCAGGGAGCCCAGGGTGGCGGCCAGGGTGATGAAACCGCCGCCGGTGACTGCCGCCGCGCCTTTGGAGGTCAAGAGCAGAATGCCCATCATGTACATCTCATCGCCGAAGGTCAGGGGCGTATTGGTGGCCTGGGCCAGGAAGATGGCGGCCATGGTCAGGTAGATGCAGGTGCCGTCGAGGTTGAAGGAGTAGCCCATGGGCAGGGTCAGGCCGACCACGGACTTGTTGCAGCCCGCGACCTCCATCTTGGCCATCATGCGCGGCAGGGCGGCCTCGGAGGAGCTTGTGCCCAGCACCAGCAGGATCTCCTCCTTGATGAAGCAGAGGTAGCGCCACAGGCTGAACCCGGCCAGACGGCACACGGCCCAGAGGAACACGAAGATGAAGATGAGGCAGGTGGTGTACACCCCGGCCATGAGGTACATGAGCTGCTTGAGCGTGGAGACGCCGTGGACGCCGACCACGTAGGCCATGGCGCCGAAGGCGCCGAGCGGCGCGAAGTACATGATGTAGTGCACGACCTTGAACAGGCCCTTGCCGAACTCGTCGATGAACTTGGTGACGTTCTTGGCCTTCTCGCCCAGGGCCGAGAGGGCCAGGCCGAAGAAGATGGAGAAGAACAGCACCTGGAGGATTTCACCCTTGGCAAAGGCGTCCACCACGTTGTTCGGGATGATGTTCAGGATGAAGTCGATGGTCGAAAGCTTCTTGCCTTCCCCCGCGTACTTGGCCACGGCCGAGGCGTCGAGCGAGGCCACGTCGATGTTCATGCCCACGCCGGGTTCGTAGACCTTGACCACCACCAGGCCGATGGCCAGGGCGATGAGGGTCATGGTCCAGAAGTAGAGCATGGCCTTGAGGCCCACGCGGCCGACCTTGCCCATGTCCCCCATCTTGGCGATGCCGACCACCACGGTGCAGAAGATGATGGGCGCGATGATCATCTTGATCATCTTGATGAAGCCGTCGCCAAAGGGCTTCATCTGCCCGGCGAGGCCTTCCTTGCCTGGGAAAAGGATGCCCAGCAGGATGCCGATACAGATGCCGGTGATGACCTGGAAGTAAAGGGACTTGTAAATCGGTTTGCCTGCACTCATTTCGGGCTCCTGGGTGGTGGGGGTGGTAATGTAACGCGCCCTTATAAGGCAATTGCCGTGCCATGCGGGTAGATGCTCATGCGGATGTGAAATCTAATGCTATTCCAGATTGTTGTTCTGCAAATGCGCCCATGTGTACAGGGCCTTGCCCTATACCGGATGTGTGGCGTCCGCCACATGTGCGGCGCCACATGTGTGGCGCGCGCCACACAATTTCGCCCAGGGTCAGGACAGGCCGAGACGGTCCATGTTGCGGTAGAGCGTGCGGCGGTCGATGCCGAGTAGGCGTGCGGCCTTGGCCCGGTTGTTCCCGGCCTGGGCCAGGGCGTCGGTGATGTCCTGGGCCGTGAGCCCGCGTGAGCCCGGCCTGGGCAGGGGCGAGACGGGCTGGCCGTTTCTGGGGGCGGAGGGCCGCTGCAGGCCTGTGTGCAGGCCCAGCTGCAGGTCCGCCGGCAGGTGCGCCGGGGTGATCTCCCCGCCGGGGCACAGGATGCAGGCGTGCTCCAGCGAGTACTTGAGCTCGCGCACGTTGCCCGGCCAGGGGTAGGTCATGAACAGGCGCATGACCTCCTCCGAGCACTTGGTGATGTGCTTGCCGAAGGTGGCCTGGAAGTGGCTGATGAAGTGCGTGGTCAAAAGCGGGATGTCCTCGGAGCGCAGGCGCAGGGGCGGCAGCTGGATGACCATGACCTTGAGCCGGTAGTACAGGTCCTCGCGGAACAGGCCCTGGCGGATCTTCTCCAGCAGGTTCACGTTGGTGGCGGCCAGCACGCGCACGTTGGCCTTGCGCGTCCTGGAGTCGCCCACGCGCTCGAACTCCTTGCGCTCCAGCACGCGCAGAAGGTTCAGCTGGATGCGCGGGGAGATGTCGCCGATCTCGTCCAGGAAGATGGTGCCGTTCTCGGCGGCCTCGAAGCGGCCGATCTTGTCGCGGATGGCCCCGGTGAAGGCCCCGCGCGTGTGGCCGAAGATCTCGCTCTCCAGCAGGCTCTCGGACAGGGCCGAGCAGTTGACCTTGACCAGCGGGCCCTTGCTGCGCGAGCCGCCGAAGTGCAGGGCCTCGGCCACCAGCTCCTTGCCGGTGCCGCTCTCGCCGGTGATGAGCACCGTGGACTCCACGTCCGAGAGGTGGTCGAGCACGGCGTAGATGTCCTGCATGACCTTGCTCTTGCCCACGATGCCCCGGTGGGAGTGCAGGTCGGTCAGGCGCTTCTCCAGGTCGGCCAGGCGGGTGATGTCGCGGATGACGAGCACGGCCCCGGCGAACTTGTGGTTGCTGTCGAGCAGCGGCGAACTGTTGATGACCACCACCTTGCCCGGGGTGTGGCTCTGGCACTCCACGCGGTGCTCCAGCACGGGACGGCGGGTTTCCAGCGTGGTGCGTAGAACCGTGAAGCAGGCGCGGTTGCACGAGCCGCTGATGCAGGAGATGTCCTTGTCCTGCGAGAGCTCCGCGCCGATGCAGCAGATTTCGCTCAGCGCGCGGTTGGTCTGGATGATGCGCATGTTCGTGTCCACGGTGATGATGGCGTCGGGGATGGAGCGGAACACGGCCTCCAGGCCGGAGCGCAGGCGCTCCTTTTCGGCGTTGATGCCGCGCATGGCCTGCTCGGTCTCGATGCGGTCGGTGATGTTCTGCACCATGGGCAGCAGGTACAGCGGGCTGCCCGCCGCGTCGCGCACCATGCCTGCGGACAGGTGCACCCAGACCATGTGCCCCTGCTTGTGGATGTAGCGCTTGTCCTGCTCAAAGGAGTCGATCTCGCCGGCCTTGACCCGCTCGTACTGGGAGCGGCTCTCCTCCCGATCCTCCGGGTGGGTGATCTCAAGGAAGGTCATGGTCTTCAATTCCCGCTCGGTGTAGCCGGTGATGCGGCAGAAGGCGTCGTTGGCGCGCAGGAAGGTGGTGTCCAGGGCCACCATGCTGGCCCCGATGGGCGACTGGTCGAAGGTGTGGCGGAACTTCTCCTCGCTCTCGCGCAGGGCGTGCTCCACGGTCTTGCGCGCGGTGATGTCGATGTTCAGGCCCTCGATGTACAAGAGCTCGCCGGTGGAGGGGTCGCGCACCTCGCGCGCGGTGAGCGAGATCCACTTGGCCGAGCCGTCCTTGCAGTTGAAGCGCGTCTCGAAGTCCTTGATGCGGCCCTGCTCGCGCAGGATGCGCAGCATGTCGTCGCGGTCCTTGGGGTCCACGTAGAGCTGGGAGCGCAGGTCGCGGAAGTGGTTGATCAGCATCTCCGGGCTGTCGAAGCCCAGGATCTCGGCCAGGGCCGGGTTGACCATGAGGAAGGTGCCGACCGGGGTGGACTGGAACACGCCCTCGATGATGTTCTCAAAAAAGCCCTGGAACCGGGCCTCGGCGCGCTTCAGGCCCGAGAGGTCGGAGAGGGTCAGGATGAGCAGCTTGCGGTCGTCCTGGAGCAGCGGCCGCGAGGTCAACAGCGCCGGGATGGGCAGGCCCAGGGCGCCGAAGACGCGGCATTCGCGTGAGTTCACCCCGGCGGAGAGCTCGGCCAGGGACACCTCGCCGGGGACGAACAGCCCGGAGAGCATGGGCAGGGTGTCGGTGCGGCCAAGCAGGCCCTGGGCCTTGGCGTTGGCCGTGAGCACCCGGCCCGAGACGGCATCGAGCACCAGCACGCCCGCGTCCACGGCGTGCAGGAGGTCCATGTCATGGGCGCAGGGCGCGGGCACGGGGGGTCAGCCTTGGCTCTGGGCCGGGGCGGCCAGGGGCAGCAGGTCCGCCGGGGACGCGATCAGGTGCCGCGCGCCGTTTGCGGCCAGCTCCTCCGCGTCGCGGAAGCCCCAGAGCACGCCCACAGGGAGCATGCCCGCGCCGCGCGCGGTTTTCATGTCCGTGGCCGAGTCGCCCACAAAGGCGATCTGCCCCGGCATGAGGCCGAGCTCGCCGGCCAGGGCCAGGGCTCCGGCCGGGTGCGGCTTGTTCGGCACCTCGGGCCTGGCCCCGCGCACGAAACGGAAGGGAAGGCCGGGGAAGAACTCGCTCACGGTGATCTCGGTGTAGTGCTGCGGCTTGTTGGACAGCACGCACAGCGGCAGGCCGAGGTCCAGCAGGGCCTGGAGCAGCTCCGGGATGCCGGGGTAGGGCCGGGTCTTGTCCTTCCAGCGCACCTTGTACTCGTTCATGAGCAGGTCCCCGGCGCGCTTGAGGGTGGCCTCGTCGCGGCTTTTTTCGGGCAGCATGCGCTGCACCAGCTCGGCCACGCCCAGGCCCACGAACATGCGGTAGGCGTCCACCTCGTGCCGGGGCAGGCCGAGCGCGGCCAGGGCCGCGTTGCCGGAGTCGGCCAGATCCTCCAGGGTGTTCAGGAGGGTGCCGTCGAGGTCGAAGATGAGGGCGCGCGGGACGGTGGTCATGGTGCTCCTTGTGCGGCTCGTGCTGCGGCTTCGTGGGATGTCCGGGTGTTACACCCAAGCGGCCCCCGGCACAAGGGGCCGGTCCCGGCCCGGCTTCTGCCCCCAATGCGTTTGGCCGGAACGCGGCTGGCCCTTGCCTGGAAACAGGGTTCGTGGCATGACCCGACCATGGGCAAGCCCTTCGTCTTCCGCCTGGAAAAGGTGCTCGAGTATCGTCGCCAGCTGGAGGACCAGGCGCGCATGGCCCTGGCCAACGCCCAGGCCCGGCACAAGGCCCAGGAAGAGGTCGTGCGGGACGTGGAGACGCGCCTGGCCGAGCACCTGGACCGGGGCTTCGGGTCCAAGGCCACCCAGGCGGATATCTGGCTGTGGATGCAGTACCGCCAGGCCCTGGAACGCGACTTCGCCGCCGCCAAGGCCGAGCTGCAACGGCTGGCCTCCATTTTGCAACACTGCCGCCAGGAAGCCGTGCTCCGCTCCAGGGAAAAGAAGCTTCTGGAAAAACTCAAGGACAGGCAGGCGAAGAAACATCATGTCGCGGAAAACCTCGCAGAGCAAAAAGAGTTCGATGAGATGGCCACGCTTCGCTACGAGCCCAAAGATACTTAAGGTTCTGGCGCTGCTTGTTGTCGTTGCCGCGCTCAAGCTGACACTGCTCGGCACCCTGGGGGTCAAGACCTGGGAAGAGCTCCGGAACGCGGAGCTTTTGCCCGTGCCCCAGGCCCTGGCCGCCAAGCCGGGCGCCAAGGCCGCCGCCAAGGCCGCCCCGGCACCGGAACCCGCCACGGCCGAGAGCGACATGCTGGACCAGAACGCCATCCCCGGCCCCAAGGTGCCGGAGTCCAAGGACGTGGGCACCCTGAAGCGCCGCGAGGACGAGCTGGCTGCCAAGGAGCGCGCCCTGGCCGCCATGGAGAAGACCATCGACGACAAGCTGGCCGAGCTCAAGCGCTCCGAGGCCAGCCTCAAGGCGATGCTGGACCAGGCCGACGTGCTCAAGGACGCGCGCATCAAGCGGCAGGTGGACACCTACATGGCCATGAAGCCCAAGCAGGCCGCCGAGGTGCTCTCCAACATGGACCAGGACCTCGCCGTCAAGATTCTGACCGGCATGAAGCCCAAGGTGGCGGGCGAGATCATGACCTACGTGAAGACCCCCAAGGCCGCCAAGCTCACCGAGGCCATGACCGCGGTCCAGACCCCGCTGCAGGGCCCCGGCAAGTAGCGTCCGTCGACGAATCCCTCCAGCCCCGCCCGGGACTCCCTCGTGGACGCCCGGACGGGGCTGTGCTACGTCCGCCCCATGGCACGCATCAAGCTCATCCTGGCCTACGACGGCACCGACTTCGCGGGCTGGCAGCTCCAGCCGCGCGACCGCACCGTGCAGGGCGAGGTCGAGGCCGCCATCACCAGGATCGTGGGCCGCAGGCTGCCTGTGCAGGGCGCGGGCCGCACCGACGCCGGGGTCCATGCGCTGGGCCAGTGCGCCCATTTCGAGGCCCCGGAGCGGTACGCGCGCATCCCCTGGCGCGTGGCCTTGAACGGCCACATGCGGCCGGACGTGCGCGTGGTCGAGGCCACGCTTGCCCACCCGCGCTTTCACTCCACGCACGACGCCGTGTCCAAGATCTACGCCTACACCCTCTGGATCGACCGCACCCATGTGGACCCGTTCCGCCGCCGCTTTGTCTGGGACGTGCCGCCGCTTGATCTTGCGGCCATGGACGAGGCCGCTCTGCATTTTGTCGGCACCCACGACTTTAAGAGCTTCAAGAACGCGGGCACGCCGCTTGGGCCGCGCGGCACGGTGCGCACGATCAGCGCCCTGTGGC